>Ga0182024_10002801_pt1 | contig 42743 bp, 33 predicted proteins | sample P32metaG_FD_120480 | JGI IMG/M metagenome (GOLD analysis project Ga0182024, IMG submission 120480) | Permafrost microbial communities from Stordalen Mire, Sweden - P3-2 metaG (Illumina Assembly) | ecosystem: Environmental > Terrestrial > Soil > Wetlands > Permafrost | place: Sweden: Stordalen... | reverse complement strand
TCCATTCGGCGACGAGGCCGTCAAGCTCATCAACAATGGCATAGCGGCTGGCGTGGCTATTGTAGCGAGGCGACGCGAGTAGATCTTCGCGGCTCATCAACTTTACCAGCGACCGCCAATGGGTCTCAGTAAGACAGAAGATCATGATGTCGCCGTCGAGACATGGGTAGATGTTGGAGGGGCAGGCGTTGCGATGGCGATTGCCCAGGCGACCAGTGGGATGGCCTTCGAGCTCGTTGGCGATGAGGCCGGTCATCGAGGGAATGCAAACGTCGAGCATCGAGACTTCTACGAGCTGGCCGCGGCCGGTGCGCCCGCGCTGGATGAGCGCGGCGAGAATCGCACTGACGAGATGGCTACCGGTGGCCATATCGATGAAGGTAGCCGGCGAGCGGCTGCCCGGCCGGTCGGGATAGCCGGTGACGTTGATGACGCCGCATGCGGCCTGGAGCGTACTATCCATCGCTCCGAGCCTGGCCCACGGCCCATCGGAACCATAGCCCTTGCCCGACGCATAGATCAGGCCCGGAAACCTCTCGTGCAGGGACTCGTAGCCGAGGCCGAGCGCGTCCATCGCACCGGTCGAGTAGTTCTCGGTCAGGATATCGGCAGTCTTGAGGAGCTTGAGGAAAAGATCGTGGCCGCGGGCATTTTTCAGATTGAGCGTTACCGATTTCTTGTTTGGATTTAACATCAAGAAGGAGTAATTGACGCCGCCGGGTGACGAATCGGGACGCCGCAGATGTTCGCCGCTGCCGAGCGGCTCGATCTTGATGACCTCCGCGCCGAGATAGGCCAACTGCAGCGTGCAGTAGGGCACGGCGAAGATCTGGCCGAGGTCGATGACGCGAATCCCATCAAGCGGCAGGCACATCGGCAGATAGTCTCACTCATCCGAATCCAGATCACCATAGGCGACGGGGAAACTCAGCGCAGAAGATTGCGCGCGATAACCATCCGATGGACCTCGCTGGGACCCTCGCCGATGCGCCGGATACGCGCCTCCCGATACCATCGCTCAAGCGGAAACTCCTTGCTGACACCGTAACCGCCATGAATCTGGACGGCCCGATCGATCACACGGCCAAGAACTTCGCTCGAATAGAGCTTGGCGACGGAGGCCTCCATCCGCGCGTCCTCCTTGCGGCCGGACTTCCACGCGCCGTCCCAGATGAGCCAGCGGGCCGCGCGAATCTCGACCTCGGAATCAGCCAGCATCCACTGGATGGCCTGACGGCGCGAGAGCATTTCGCCGAAGGTCTTGCGCTGCTTGGAATAGTCAATCGCCATCCGCAGTGCCGCGACCGCAATGCCGACGTTGCACGCGGAATAGGGGAAGCGCAGGCCGGTCAGCAGATCCATGCAGAGGCTGAGGCCGCCGCCCTCGGGGCCGAGGCGTTGTGCGACCGGGATGCGACAGTCCTCGAAATGAACGACGTTGGGCAATGCGGCAGTACGCAAAGTCTTGAAGGGTTTCGCGCTGAAGCCGGGAGTGTCCTTCTCGATGATGAAGGCGGTGATGCCGCTGCGTCCAGCGCGCGGATCGGTGCGCGTAAAAACGACACCCCATTCGGCCTCATGGGCGTGCGAGATGAAGATTTTCTGGCCGTTGAGAACATAATGATCGCCGTCGTGAACCGCGCGGCATTGGATAGCGCCGGCCGGATCTGAACCGCCGCTCGGTTCGGTGATGGCAAAGAAAGTGTAGGTAGCGTTCTTGAGCGTTTGCACCGCGTACTTTTGAATCTGCTCCTCGGTACCGCCCCAGATGACCGGCGGCGGCGTGCGTCCGAACACGCCCGCACCGGGATTGTAAAGGCCGCCGCGATGCTGGCACATCTCCTCCATCAGCACGCACATCTCGAACAGGCTGAGTCCGCCGCCACCGTATTGCGTGGGCGATCCCATGCACCACATACCGGCGGCCTGGACCTTGCGCGCGATACGCCAGTAGTCGTCGTCCTCGATTTCGGCGGCATCAGGATCGACGCGCGCTTCGGCGGGGATGACTTCTTCTTTAATGATGCGGCGGACGTTGTCGCGCAATGCGATTAGTTCGGGGGAGTGTTGGTAGCCGTCGTTATTTTCCATCGGGCCCTCACTCTGGTCGCGTCCTAGATGGCGCGGAGACCGAACCTCTTTCATGGAGCTTAGAAGCGAAGAGCCGCCCGGCAATCCGACGATCCAACTTGGGTAGGTCTCTCGTAGTTGCACAATTTTGAACAAGCGCCTTGATCGTACGCGACTCGACGTGCCCGATGACCCATCGCTCCGCGATCAAAGCCATATGTTTATTTTTTTCTCTTACGAAAGCCTCGCTCACTGTCATGTGACGCTGCCTTCTCTTCCAATCGATCAAGAGCAGGACGCGCGGCGAAACAGGGAAAGTAATCTCGACTTCCTTTTGTCCAAAGCCAGCGCCTAGGATCGCACTGTTCACTCCAGTAGGAAGAATCACGCAGAGAGGCATATCTGAGGATATGAAGAATGAATCGTTGGGTGCACGGCAAATCGTCCAGCTCATCCTGAGATAGAGAAGCTCTGCAATAGGCGTGATGAACTTCACGCTCTCGGCCACCGAATCCTGATGATCTGGCACTACGCGTAGATGTTTATCGGCTTCATGAAACAACTGCACAATTTCTTCATCCGTTCCAAGACGTCCGTTGAATCGTTTGGCATCTTCTAGGACCCGTTGGCGAAAACTGGGCCGTTCAATTGAGTATTTTAGGGTTTCGAACGCCGCTATTTCCCTAAACTCTTCGATTGCCTTCAGCGTTCTAGGGACCCGGAGATACATCGTCGACAGAAAGAATGCGAGAAGTGCGATATCTTGGTGAGATAGCTCTGTTCCAGGTGTTTCGAGCCGTTTCAAAATCGGAGCTGCTGCACTCTCGAGTTGCTGTAATCCCTTGTCGACCGCATTGATATCGCCCGTGGTATTGTCGAAGTCATAGAAGCCATATTCTGCCATCGTATTGTATGGTGTCTGAGGCCTCGGCTGCCCACCATCTTTGTCGTAGATCCAAAGCACGGGTTCGCTCTTCCGATCCTTCCTCATAGAAGTAAAATTGCGAAGATAGAACTGTGGAACGTAGTGCTGTTTTGTCGTCTGGCCCATACTCATCCGCACCGCTTATTGTAGTATCCGACCTTCCTTCAGTCTCAACAACAGTAGCTTTGACAACTTTCGAAACGGTTGAGTGGTTCGCAACACATGGTCCTGGCAGCCTCTTGAAGAAAAGGGCTCACCGGTCGTGCCGTCACTCTGATTCTCCTGAGACGGTGCAGGCCGGGTTACGGCAGGAAGTTGGGGAAGCGGCGGCGCAGCGCGGTGAGCCAGATGTCGCGGACCCATTCGATATCATAAGCACCCCAGGTGCCCTTGAGCGGTAGATCGATATCGCGAACATGCGTAATCGCGCCCGCAATCTTGTTGATTGCGGCGTCGCCGAGGCGGTGGCGATCGTTACCGGTGGCTGCCGCGGCTTCGATGTAATCGGCAATGCCGTCGACAACTTCGCGGCCATATTGCCATAAGGCGCGTTCGGCCGTGGTGAGTTGGTCGCGCGCGCCGCCGACGAAGTCGGCGGCGGCGCGCGCGTCGTCAAGAATATCGCGGGCGCGACGCAAGTCGCGCCCGCGATATTCCGGGATGGCGGCAGCCGCGAGCGCAGCGAGCGGCTGCTGTGTGACGCCAGCGCCGGCAGGCGTTGGCGTCACGGGCGGCGGGCGCATCACGTCGCCGCCGCCCTCGAGGATGAGCGCGGACGCACGCGCGATGGCGCGGTAGGCCGCGGCCATCGCGGGCGCACATTGCGGATGACGTTGCGCGGCAACGTCGGCGAGCGTCGCGTCGGGATCGAAATCGGGCGATTGCGTCCCGCGCGCGAAGGCTTCGAGATTGACCGGACAGGCGAGCACGCTGTACGCGCCGAACGTCAGGCACGAAATACTCGTGATGCCGAGCGCGCGATAGGCGCGAAGGTCGCGCACGATAACCGCGGGCGTAGCGACGCCGAGGCCGCCGAAGAGGATCGCATCGGCGTAATACTCGAAGACGTGGCCGCGGCCATCGAAGAGCTCGATGTAGCGCTTGAGCGAATCGAAGTAGCGCGGATTGACGGCGCAGGCGGGATCGTCGATCGCATGGCTGTAGCAGCGTTCCCGCGGCGCCCATTCGAAGGAGACGTTGGGCAGCGGATCGAGTTCGGGGACCGGGTCGAGCGTATCGTGATAGGCGAGATAGGCGATCGGAGTCGCGGCAGCAGGCCCCTCGGCGAGGGCCGCGGCGATCGCATTGACGACCGCCATGTACTGGCGCTGCGGCGCGAGCCGGGAACATTCACCGCATCGGCACCACGCCCCGTCCCATACGTCGGCGCCCCAAACGTGCAGCAATGCGCACTCGGGATTTTCGTCCATGTAGGCAATTGCGCCGTCGCGGACGATCCCGAGGGCGGTCTGGTTCGCGACGCATAGGTTGCCGCGAGGATTGCGCTGACCGTCGGTGCCAACCGGAAAGAACTCCGGATGCGCGGCGAACCGATCGCGCGGCAGTAGAAGTTGCAGCACATGGCCGCCATATTCGGAGGCGATGCCGTGTTCATTCAGCGACGGGAGCAATTCGTCGATCTTGAGACGGGTGTCGCGCTCGTGGCGAATGTAGGAAAACGCGTTGATGCCGCGAGCAGCCATCCACGGGATGAACTCGCGGTCGTGTTGGAGATGGAGCGCGAAGCGGTCGGGCTTTTCGTACTGCCAGGTCATTATGTCGGAGACGAAGGCGCGGCGCGTGAAGGCCGGTGCGGATGTCGTTTTGCCGCTCACGAGGGAATGATACCATCTTTGAAAGCGATGACCTTCCTAACCCAAGAGGCATCCCGAAAAGGTATGATGAGCATGGTTGAGGAGCGCGGAACCGTTAGTTTTCTGGGACACTGAAACCTCACGAGGTTTCAGTGTCCCTTTGCTAAAGATGCGGGCTACGCTCTGTGAAAACCTTTAGTTAGAAGCTGCGATTGAAAGAAGCGAATGCCAACACCTCAGGAAATTCTCGACCAACTCAAGAAGATCAAGTACCCGGGCTTCAGCCGCGATATCGTCTCGTTCGGCATGATCAAGGATATCGAGGTCGCGAACGCCGGCATCACGGTGATTCTGACGGCCCCGTCGGCCAAACCTGAGGTGGTCGGATCGATCGCAGCGGAAATTGAAAAATCGATTATGGCGATGGCCGGGACGTCCGCGGTCAAGATCGAAATCGAGCAGGCGCCCCCGCCGAAGGTCGCGAGCACCGCGCAGAAGCGTGCGATTCCGGGCGTGCGGCACATTGTCGCGGTCGCGAGCGGCAAGGGCGGCGTCGGCAAATCGACGGTCGCGGTGAACCTCGCGCTCGCGATGAGCAAGCTGGGCTGGCGGATCGGCTTGATGGATGCCGACGTTTACGGGCCAAGTGTCGCGATGATGGTCGGGACACAGGGGCAGGTCGCGGTGACTAAGGATCGGCGGATCGTGCCGCTGGAGCGTTATGGCATCCGCTACGTTTCGATGGCGCTGTTCATCAATGACGAGACTCCGGTAATCTGGCGCGGCCCGATGGTGACAAAGCTAGAAAGCGAGTTCCTGTTCAACGTCGAATGGGGCGAACTCGATTGCCTGGTAATAGATCTGCCACCGGGGACGGGCGACGCGCAGCTTACGATTACGCAGCGGGTGGCGCTCGACGGCGGGGTGATCGTGACGACGCCGCAGGAAATCGCGCTGCTCGACGTCAAGCGTGGCGTCGCGATGTTCGACGAGGTGAAGGTGCCGGTGCTCGGAGTAATCGAGAACATGAGCTACCATCTGTGCCGCAAGTGCGGCAGCCGTCACGAGATCTTCGCGCACGGCGGCGGCGCGCGGCTGGCAACCTCGCTGGGAGTGCCGTTCCTGGGCGAAGTGCCCATCACACGCGAATTGCGCGAGGGGGGTGACAGCGCGAATCCGCTGGTTGTGGCCCATCCCGACCATCCGGTGAGTGAAGCCTTCAGGTCGGTCGCGGCTAATGTAATCGCCTACCTCTCATCGAGTCAGCCGCACGAGACGCGTGCCGAATAATCGATGCCGCGCGCGACCCTCGATAGGTTCCGTATTAACCGCATCATTTTGATTGATCTGATCTATTATATAGTTGGCGTCGTGGAGTTGATGCGTTAACTGTGGGAATGCGGCCGACTATCTCGCTGATCGTGATCACGCGTGACGAACAGGACCTGATCGGCCAGTGCCTCGCGAGCGCGTCGTTTTGCGACGAGCTGATCGTGGTCGATTCGAATTCCACCGACCGCACCGTCGAAATCGCCAAGAGCCTGGGCGCGAAAGTCTTCGATCAGCCGTTCACCGATTACGTGCGGCAGAAACAGATCGCGCTCGACCATGCGACCAGCGAATGGGTCTTGTTGCTCGACGCCGACGAACAGGCGACTCACGATCTCGGGAGCGAAATCGTCAGCACGATCAGCGCGCCGGGCGCGGCGGATGGCTACCGGATTCGGCGCGTGCTCTATCATTTGATGCACTACTATACGCGGCCAATTTATCGCGATCGGCCGGTGCGGCTCTTTCGACGTGATCGCGGACATATCGGCGGCATTGATCCGCATGACAAGGTGATCGTGAACGGCCGCATCGAGCGGCTGGCGTCACCAATCCTGCATTTCAGCTACCGCGACATTGCCGACCACGTCGTCACGATCAACCGCTTCAGCACCCGCGGGGCGGCCGAAATGGAGCCGTCGGCATTCGCCGCGGTGCAGATGTTCAGCCATGCGGTGTGGCGATTCTTCAATTTCTACATCGTGCGCGGCGGCTTCCTCGACGGCGCGCACGGACTTTACGCCGCGATGACGGCGGCCTTCTATGTGTTTCTCAAGTACGCGAAAGTCTATGAGCGGCGGCTGAAAACGCTCCATCCCCGCTGATATGCGGGCCGCACGGTCTGCCCTCATGGGCGCAAGTAAGCCGCTTGATAAGGCGGCCCGGTAGTTTCATACGCGGGAGGGGCAAGCAAGGTCGCCTGAAATCGCGTCTTGCCGCTTGATCGGGTCGTTTGTTCCCGATTCATCCCGGCGGATGTCACCGCTAGACAGGGCCGCGCACCGCGATTGCGGCGTGGATAGCGGCGCGCCCTGGGATGGCGATTTTCGGCGACACGTTTGATAACCTAGGTCCGGCGATATGGCACGCCTGTTCACCTACGTCCGCCGCTACTGGCACCGATACACTTTCGGCATTTTCTGCACGATCGCAACGGCGGTCTTGCTGACGATTATCCCGCGACTCAGCGGCGAGGGGATCAATGCGATCAACCGTGGCGACTATCCGCGCCTCGCCTATCTGACCAAGCTGATGATCGTGGTCGCACTGGCGATGGGTGTGGCGCGCTATTTTTCTCGCGTCATCATTTTCAATTGCGGCCGCGATATTGAATACGACCTACGCAACGACCTCTTCACGCATCTTTGCAACCTGGATCAGGTGTTCTATCAACGGATCAAGACCGGCGATCTGATGTCGCGAATGATCAACGACCTCGGCTCAGTGCGCATGATGATTGGCATGGGCGTGCTCAGCTTTACCACGGTGCCGGTTACCTTCTTTTTTTCACTGATCGTGATGATCGCGCTGAGCCCGCGGTTGTCGCTCGCCGCGATGATACCGTACGCCTTTCTCTTCCTTGCGATGCGCTGGCTCACACGCACTTTGATGGTGCGCAGCCTGGGTGTGCAGGAGGGCCTCGCCGCAATCGGCGCCAAGGCCCAGGAAAGTCTCTCGGGCATCCACGTGGTCAAGGCCTATACGCTCGAAGATCACGAGGCGAATCGTTTTCGCGCGGCCAACGAACAATATAATGAGCAGGGCCTTGCGCTGGCGCGCGTGCGCGGCGCGCTCATGCCGATAATCAAGGGCACCGTCGGCACCTCCGTGATGATCGTTTTAATTTACGGCGGAACGCTGGTGCGCGCGAAGCTGATCTCGATCGGCGACATCGTGGCCTTCATGGGCTACCTCGGCCAGCTCGCATGGCCAACGGTCTCGCTCGGCTGGACGCTTTCGATTTACCAGCGTGGCCGCGCCTCAATGAAACGGCTCGAAGAGCTCTTCGTTGCGACACCGACGCCTTCGGTCGAGGGTGAGGAGATTCGCATCGAGATTGCCGGTTCGGTCCAGTGGGATCACGTATCGTTCAGCTATTTCGCGAACGGCAGCGCTACGAACAGCGGCGATGCCAGCAACCGCGATGGTATCAACGGCGTCGGCGCGAGCAGCTATGACAGTGTTGACGGCACGCAGCGCTGGGCGCTCAAAGACGTCGATGTGACGGTCCCGGCCGGCGGCAAGCTCGCGATCGTCGGGCGGACGGGCGCCGGCAAATCGACGATGGTGAAGTTGCTCGCCCGCCTGATGGAGCCGACCAGCGGACGCATCCTGCTCGACGGCCGCGATATTCGCGACCTACCGCTAAAAGCCTTGCGCAAAACCATCAGCATGGTGCCGCAGGAGCCCATCCTGTTCTCGGACACGATTGCGCGGAACATCGCGTTTGGACGCGTAGAAGCTCCGCTCACCGAGATCGAAGCCGCGGCGCGGACTGCGGGTCTCGACGGTGACATTGCCGTGATGCCGCATGGACTCGAGACGGTGGTCGGCGAACGCGGCATGTCGCTCTCGGGTGGCCAGAAACAACGCGTGACGATCGCACGGCTCCTGGTTTACGATCCGGAGGTGGTGGTCCTCGACGACGCGCTCTCGAGCGTGGATACCGAAACCGAAAAAGCGGTACTGCGGAGCCTGCAGGAAAACGTCAGCGACCGCACCACCATCGTGGTGGCCCATCGCGCGTCCACAGTGCGCGATGCGGATCACATCGTCGTGCTCGATGACGGCCGGATAGCGGAGCGCGGCACCCATGAAGAACTGATGGCACGCCGGGGCATTTACGCGGAACTGTTCCGCCGGCAATTGCTCGAAGAGGAGCTTGCAGGTTACTGAACCTCGCGGGTTACTGAGGAGCCACGGGTGACTGATGAGCTGGCGGGGTGTTGCGGGTTAATGAAGATGGCGAGCGACTGATTACGATGCGAATTGAGGCTGAAGAAGAAATCGGACGAGCCTACGATGCCCGCCTACTCCGCTGGGTGTGGCAATACGTGCGGCCGTACCGGCGGCTGTTCTGGATGTCAGTCGCGCTGATGCCGCTCAACTCAATCTTCGCATTGCTGCAGCCCTATGTGATCAAGCTCACCATCGACATTTTCCTGGCTGCGCGCCGCTCCGGTCCGCCGGCCTGGCTCGCAGCAGCGATCGCGCACTCGCACGGACACGGTATGATCGTAATGGGCGCGCTCTATGCGGTCCTGCTGCTGGGCGAGTTCGGCACGTTCTACGGCCAGTTCTATCTGACCATGATGGTCTCGCAGTACAGCTTGTCGGACCTGCGGCTGGCGCTGTTCCGCCACGTCGAGCGGCTCCCGATGTCATTTTTCGATCGCACGCCGGTCGGCCGCCTGGTCAGCCGGATGACCAGCGATATCGACGCCATCAACGAGATGTTCAGTGCCGGATCGCTGACCCTGTTCGTCGACCTGCTGACGCTGGGCGGGATCGTTGGGATCATGTTCTGGTTCAATGCTCATCTGGCGCTGTGGTCGCTGTGCGCGATTCCACCACTGATCGTGATCCTCAATTATTTCCGCGTGCGATCGCGCACGGTCTATCGAGAGATCCGTGAACGGCTTTCCGCCCTGAACGCCTACCTGTCGGAGTCGCTCAGCGGGATGGCGATCATTCAGCTCTTCACGCGCGAACGAGAGAGCTTCCGCGAGTTCGACGAACTCAACGTCAACAGCCGCGAATCCCAGCGCATGGCGAACTTTTACGAGGCGGGTCAATTCTCGTCGGTCGAGGCGCTGAGTTCATTTACCTTGGCGATCATTCTTTGGATTGGCGGCGGCGAGGTAATCCATCATCTGGTCGGCCTGGGCACACTGGTCGCCTTCATCCAGTACGCACAGATGTTCTTCACGCCGTTGCGCGACATTTCGTCGAAGTACACGACGCTGCAATCAGCGCTGGCAGCGGTCGAGCGGCTCGAAGCCCTGATGGAGACGCCGGTGACGACCGCGAGCCCGGCCGAGCCCAAGCGCGCGATCGGGGCGCGCGGATCGATCGTGTTCGACCGCGTGAGCTTCGAGTATCGCAAGGGCGAACCGGTCCTGCGCGACCTGAGCTTCCGCGTCGATGCCGGTCAGAAGATCGCGATCGTCGGACCCACCGGATCGGGCAAGACCACGATTATCAAGCTACTCAACCGCTTTTACGATGTGACCTCGGGGCGGATCCTGGTCGACGGCATCGACGTGCGCGAATGGGACCTGACGGAACTGCGGCGCGCGATCGGACTGGTCCAGCAGGATGTCTTCCTGTTCGCCGGCGATATCGCTGAGAATGTCCGGCTCGGCCGCTCCGACCTGAGCGACCATGACCTCGTCGATGCGCTCACGCGGTCGCAGGCGATGCGCTTTGTCGAGCGGCTGCCCAATGGAGTGCATGAGGAGATTCGCGAGCGCGGCGCCAACCTCTCGAGCGGACAGCGGCAGTTACTCTCGTTCGCGCGCGCGCTGGCCTACGATCCGCGCATCCTGGTGATGGACGAAGCGACCTCGAGCGTCGACAGCGAAACCGAGCGGCTGATCCAGATTGCGCTCGACCAACTGCTCACGGGACGCACCGCGCTGGTCATCGCGCATCGGCTATCGACCATCGAACGCGCAGACCGCATCTTGGTTTTGAGCAACGGCGTGCTGCGGGAAAGCGGCACTCATGAGGAACTGCTAAAGCGACCTGGACTGTACCGCCGATTATTCGAACTGCAGTACGCGACGGCTGCGGAAGCGGCCCGCGAGGCGGTGGACTGAGTCCTTTCAGCGACGCAATGGGGAAGTTGTGTTCGCTTGCGCGCCGGTTGCGGCGAGTGCCGATCAGTCTGATCGTGTTGACGATCGCGGCGGCCAGCCTGATAGGCGGCTGCGATATCGGATACCTTTCGCATGCCGCCTATGAAGAAGGACGTCTGCTGTGGCATCGCAAGCCGATCAGCGACGTACTCCTGCGGCCCGATCTGGAAGCGGATACGCGAGCCAAACTCGAGACCGTACTGGCCGTGCGCAAGTTCGCTGCCGATCGCCTCGGGCTGAATGTCGGCGGCGCATACAAATCAGTCACGCCGGTCGATTCGGGCGCGATCGTATGGATCGTGATGGCGGCGCCGCGGACATCGTTGACGCCGTACACCTGGCGGTTCCCGATCGTCGGCGCGGTGCCGTACCGAGGCTACTTCAGCCGCGACGACGCTAACGCCGAAGCGGCCACCCTCGAAGCGCGCGGTTTCGACACCCACGTGCGCTCGGCGATTGCGTTTTCAAGTCTCGGCTTCTTCAACGATCCGCTGCTCTCGAACCTGCTCAAGCTCGATCGCGTGGAATTGGCCGGCGTGATCATTCACGAGCTATTCCACCGCACCTACTTTCTCGCCAGCAACGCTATGTTCGACGAGTCGGCGGCGACCTACGTTGGCAATCGCGGCGCGGTCGAATTCTTTACCGAAACCGAGGGCGCAAATTCCGCCGACGCGATCGCTGCATGCGGGGTGTATCAGAGCGATCTCAAGTTCGCCGCGTTTCTGCTGCAGGAGGAGGCGCGGCTGCTGCGCTTGTATCAGAGCGGGCTGCCTGAGGATGAAATCCTGAAGCGTCGCGCGCCGATCTTTGCCGGGATCAACCAGGATTACGCGAAGCTCAAGCCGACGCTTTCTGGCCTGGAGCGATTCGATCTCGACCGCGAAAAGCTCAATAACGCGGTGCTGCTGAATTACCTGCTCTACTTCCACGACCTCGATAACTTCGCGGCGCTCCTGCGCGTCAATCATGGCGACCTCAAGCGAACGATTAAACAGATTATCGAACTCGCCAAGAGCAATCCTGAGGATCCCTTCTATGCGATCTGGCGCGCGACGTTGAAGGCACCGACCGCTACGTCTGAGGTGTTACCCTCGGTGACGGCGGCCACCACATCGACGAAGACACCGACGGCGATTCCATCGATCACGCGGTCTATGGCACCGTCACCAGTTTCGCATTAACGGGATCGCCCGCGGCGCAGGCGTGAACTGAACGCCGTTCATTGTGGCAATCGCCGCGGCAGGTCGCGAGAGCTTCAAATCGCCGCGAGCATGGATTCGATCGCGGCGGCCAGTTCGACCTCGAACCCGCCAAAAAAATGGTCGGCACCCTCGACAATGCGGAGCTGCGCGCGCGCTCCCAAATCTTTATGTAATGCTTGAAGTTGGAGTACCGGACAGTACATGTCGCCATCGCCTGCCGCCATCACGATCGGGCCGGCGAGATCTTTGAGCGCCCGCGTATCGGCCATCTTGAGCGGCAGCGCCACCAGCACGAGTCCGCCGAGATGCTTGATCTTCGGCGCCGCCGTCATCGCGGCGACAGAACCGAAGGAGTAGCCCGCCAACACCGCGCCGTCACGCTGAACACCCGGCTGACTGGTGATGAACGCGACCGCCGCGGCAGCGTCTTCGGCCTCGCCCGCGCCGCCGCCATGTTCGCCCTCGCTCTCGCCCACTCCGCGAAAATTGAAACGCAGCGTCGCCCATTCTTTCTTCCACATTGCCGCGAGCATCGCGTCCACAACGTTGTTGTACATCGAGCCGCCGTAGAGCGGATGCGGATGGCATACGACAGCGCCGCGGACCGGTGCCGATTCCTCCGGTTTGGCCAGGAGTCCTTCGAGCATAAGAGCTCCCGAGGCAAAGGTGACGTGCTGCTCTTTCATCGGCTTATCCTCGTAGTAGAGCCTGACGGTGACTTTTCAAGCGATCCGGTTCGGCGCTATTCGCGGAACGAGCGACAGACCGGATACCGGCCCTCCTATACTACATCGCGAAGCTTGATGTCATGCTGACCGCGCGAAGACCTCCGATCGCCCTCAGACAGTCGCGGAGGACTCCCCCGCTGCGTTCCAACTGACATCGGCTTAACGTATTGGTAGCGGGCGCTTTTCGCGCACGCGAGATCATTCACCACCGTGCTCAATCCTTCGCGGAGGGCCACATCTGTAATAGTCGAAAGACCGATTGCCTGTTCGGTCCAATCGACAGTGCAGCCCCCGGCGGTCAGCTCAAGACCGTTTCCCTGCTCGTCGATCACCATGAGGTTTCTTTTCAGGGCGCAGCCCGCATCTTAATACAGAGGGAAGTTCAGTCCTAAAAGTCAGGTCGAGACTGTTGGGCTGCTTGAAACCTCGGTGAGGTTTCAGTGTCTGAAAAACTAAAGGGTCTGCGTTCTTGAACCAACCTCATTTTCTTTTCTAAACCGCCCACTACCCAATAAGTTGGTGGGTTTGGAATCCGCGAGGCGAGCCGACTAACCTAGAATCATTATGGCTGACGGAAAATTTGTTCAACTCGATACGAATCTTTACAACTACGTGGTCGCCCACGGACACAATGGCGACGCGCTGCTGCAGGAACTCGCGAAGGAGACTGCGCGCAAGCTTGGCGGCATCAGCGGAATGCAGATCGCGCCGGAGCAAGGGACGTTCATGAATATCCTGGCGCGCGCCATTGGCACGCGGTTCGCGGTCGAGGTCGGGACCTTCACCGGCTACAGCGCGATCTGCGTCGCACGGGCCTTGCCGGCGGACGGGCGTATGCTGTGCTGCGATGTCAGCGAAGAGTGGACCGCGATCGCGCGGACATACTGGGCGAAGGCCGGTGTCGCAGAAAAAATTACGCTGAAGATCGCACCCGCGATCGAGACGCTCCAAGCGTTGCCGGTGGGCGATACCAGTAACCCGATCGACTTTGCCTTTATCGATGCCGACAAGACCAACTACCGCCTCTACTACGAGGAGGTGCTCAAGCGGATGCGCGCGGGCGGCCTGATCCTGATCGACAACGTGCTGTGGAGCGGCGCCGTAATTGATTTGAAGAATCAGACCGATGACACGCGGGCGATTCGCGCGCTCAACGATTTCCTTGCGACCGACGAACGCATCGATATGGTGATGCTGCCGATTTCCGACGGGCTCACGATTTGCCGCAAACGCTGACGTAAATCGGCGCATATTCGTGCCGGAGCAATCACGATGGAGAAACTCATGGCGCGGCAGGTCGGCCAAGAGGTCGCGACACCCACCGACGCGCGGCGTGTCCCGAGCCTCGAGTAGCGCCCCCCCTCGCAGCCTTCCGATCGTCCGATCCAGGTTCCCGTCCGGCGCAACGACCGACTCAGGTAAGCTGAACGTACTCGCCATGTCCAACCCAAGAGCCCTGCCTCTCGTGTTATGACGAGACTACGGCAGGCATTGGTTCAACGCAGGGACGCTGCCGTCCAGCTGTTGGGTCAGGGCTCGCGCAATTCCCGTCGTGGCGCCGACGTAGATCTGCGAGCCGTTCTTGTTGTTCGCCGTGGCGCGTTCGCAGTTTTGGAAAAAAGATTTCTGGCACGGCTACGGACCGGCGATCTGGTACCCGATTTTCGCCGTAGCCGGGTTGGCGACAGTGATCGGGCAGGAACAGATGATTTCACTGTCCGTAAGGGGTGCGTTGAAACCTGGGAAGGATTGCCCTTCGGTGCTGGTGAAGCACAACCCACCGTCGCATTGCGCGTATGCTCCGGTGGAAGTGCCAGCCGGGCAGGTATAAAGGGCTTGGTTCCCGTCCGGCGCAACGACCGACTCAGGTAAGCTGAACGTACTCGCCATGTAGCCGTTTTCCGCTCCCTGGGCATTCACCGTGCAGATGTTCTGGCCACTGCCGAAGGCGTCCGTAAGGCTGATGCTGTCGCCCGACTTCCGACTTCACATCGCACTTGCAGTAGGCGACGCCATCCAGCACGAAGCAACTGGCGACGGCGCAAAGTGCATAAGTCTGACCGGAGCAAATCGTAAATGCAGATGAGGGTGAGGGCGTCGCAGTTGGGGTGGCGGCCGCGGCGGGGCTGGCGCCCGCGCCACCGCATCCTACGGCGCCCAGCCATGCGAGCACGCTCAGCATCAGCAGGGCTGGCATATAGTAAGACCCCGGGCCTGGCCGATTGAACCGGGACACCCTCGCTGCGCTCGCGCGGCCATGGCCGGAGAAGGTCTGCTCCGTTCTCTTGGAAGACCAATGGTCCATTTGAGTCCTTCGCCAGCGCCCGGCTACCTCGACAACTCAAGTGCGCTGAATATCGCGCCCATGCTGAGTATAGGAACAACTGCTACATTTAGTATAGCCAGGATAACGACGGGAAGGTTTTCTGACCTGTAGTCTGCTGCATCCCTGGAAAAGAGCCTCCTCCGGCGCTCGCAATGCGAGCTGGTCGAACGGGTTGCCCTGATCGCGCGGCAAGTTGGCCGCGAGGTCGCGACACCCACAACGCAGGACGTATCCTGGGGCTTTCGTAACGCTGGCGATTTTTAGAGAACGAAAATGGCGAGTCCACCTTCCGACCTTAAAGAAAAGAGAATCATGTAGGACCCGGACCTGTCACCTTACGCGATCAGGGTTCATATGGGAGCCCCGCCTGGCAAGCCGCGGTCGCAGAACTAACGCGCCGACAATTGCAGTCCCAGATATCTATTACTGCCCGTTTAACTTGGGCAACATGGGCGCTAGTTTTCGTTACGGTTATCTTGGCGGGGGCAACTATTATTTCGGCTTTGTGTAAATAGGTTCTCATTCCCGAGTTGGCAGTGACAGCGGGGAGGCGAGCGGGATTGGAGCATGACCCATCGGCACGCTAGACTTGTATGCTGGAGCACACCCGTCTGGCCACCAACCCGAGCATCGCGAGCGTCAGGTATTGAAAAGAATGGATGAACGTTACGACCCGAAGAAGATCGAGCCGAAATGGCGCGATGAGTGGGAACGCAGCAACCTCTACCTGACCCGCGAGGAGCCGGGACGCCCGAAGTTCTACGGGCTCGAGATGTTCCCCTACCCCTCCGGCGACGGCCTCTCGGTCGGCCATCTGCACAACTACGTACCCTGCGACGTCACCGGCCGCTACAAGCGGATGGCGGGCTTCAATGTCCTGCACGCGATGGGCTGGGATGCCTTCGGCCTGCCGGCCGAGAATGATGCCCTACTCAAGGGACTTCATCCCAAGGAGACCGTTCCGCGCTATGCGGCAAACTTCAAGCGACAGTTGAAGTTGTCGGGATGCGCCTACGATTGGACGCGCGAGATCAATTCCTCGTCCCCCGAGTACTACCGCTGGACGCAATGGTTCTTTCTACTGCTCTACCAGCGCGGCCTCGCCTACCGAGCGATGGGCTCGCAATGGTGGTGCGACAAATGCCGCACCATCCTGGCTAACGAGCAGGTGATCAACGGCTGCTGCTGGCGACATACTAATACGCCGGTCACCAAGAAGGATCTGGAGCAGTGGTACTTCAAGATAACGGCGTACGCCGATCGTCTGATCGAAGACCTCGACGGCATCGACTGGCCCGAGCCGATCAAGCTGATGCAGCGGAATTGGATCGGGCGATCGGAAGGCGCCGAACTGGCGTTTCCAGTCGGCGGTCATGCGGGCAAGGAAGTCAAATTTTTCACGACGCGCCCGGACACGATTTTCGGCGTATCGTTCATGGTGCTCGCCCCGGAGCATCCGCTGGTCGCCGAGATCACTACCGATGCGCAGCGCGGCGCGATCGATGAGTACGTGACGCAGGCACGCCGCCAGAGCGAGATCGAGCGGCTCTCGACTGTCAAGGAAAAGACCGGTGTGTTCACCGGCGCGTATGCGCGCAACCTGTTCAGCAACAAGGATATCCCGATCTGGATCGCGGATTACGTCCTGATGGGCTATGGCACAGGCGCGATCATGGCGGCGCCCGGCGAGGACGAACGCGACTTCGCCTTCGCGAAAAAGTACGGGCTCGAGATTCCGGTCGTGACCGCGCCTATCGACGGCAGCGCCGCGCCAACCGATCGAGCGTTTACCGATCGCGGCATCGCAATCAACTCGGGCTTCCTCGATGGAATGAAGACCGACGATGCGATCCGCGCCGTCTGCAAGTACGCCGAGGAGCATGGAATCGGCCGCGCGACCGTCAGCTATCGGATGCGCGACTGGCTGATTTCACGGCAGCGCTATTGGGGCTGCCCGATTCCGATCCTGTACTGCGAGAAGGACGGCATCGTGCCCGTCCCCGACGATCAACTGCCGGTGATCCTGCCCGACATGATGGACTATCAGCCGTCCGGCACTGGACGATCGCCGCTCGCCAATGTGCCTGAGTTCGTCAACGCGACCTGCCCGAAATGCGGTGGACCGGCGCAACGCGAGACCGACACGCTCGACGGCTTCGCGTGCTCGTCATGGTATTTTCTGCGCTTTGCGTCACCGCATTACAACGAGGGCCCGTTCGAGCAACGCGCGGGCGACTACTGGCTGCCGGTTGACCTGTACGTCGGCGGCGCCGAACACGCCGTGATGCATCTGCTGTACGCACGGATGTGGACCAAGGTGATGTTCGACGCGGGTCTGATCAAGTTCAAGGAACCGTTCCCGGTGCTGCGCAACCAGGGGATGATCTGGGCCGGCGATGGCCAGAAGATGTCCAAGAGCAAGGGCAACGTGGTCACGCCCGACGCGATGGTCGAGAAGTACGGCGCCGACGCATTGCGGCTGTGGGAACTCTTCATGGGGCCGTTCGAGGAAGCGACCAACTGGAATGAAGAAGGCGTCTTCGGCACCGCGCGATTTCTCCAGCGCGTATGGGGCGTCGTGCGGCGCTACGTCGAGGCGGGATGCCCGATCGGCAATCCCAGTGCCGAGACCGTAAAACGCGCACACAAGACTATCCGCACCCTCACCGACCATATGGAGCGGATGCGCTTCAACACGGCGCTCGCGGCCTTGATGGATCAACTCAACTACATCGCGAAGCTCACGCCGGAAGAACTTGGCCGCTTCGCGATCGAAAGCTACATCCTGTTACTCGCGCCGATGGCGCCACATCTCGGTGAAGAGTTCTGGCGCGAACTCGGCCATCGCGAATCGATCCATCTCGAATCGTGGCCGCAATTCGATCCCGAGTTGACCCGCGACGAGATCGTCACAGTGGTAGTGCAGGTCAACGGCAAGGTCCGCGATCGCTTGCAGGTAAACGCCGATGCGCCGGAGGACGAAGTGCGCGCGATGGCGCTCCAGAGCGACGCCGTGATCAAGAATCTTGACGGCAAGCCGCCGAAGAAAGTGATCTACGTCCCGAACAAGCTGGTGAGTATCGTCGCGTAGATCCCTATCCAGCGCAGCAGTCGTATCTCTCTCGATGAACTGTGTCCCGCTAATATAGGTTAAAGAACTGACGGCCTTCTGCGTAAAAACTAGGCTTGGAACAAAGAGCAAGCGTAGTATAGCAATCCGCCCACTTAAGCGGCGGGAATCTTCGACTGGAGTTAAATTATGATAAGCCCAAAACAAACCATCGTATATCTCGACAAATTGCGGGAATTAGGGTTCACAAACGAGGCATTTTATTTACTTCATCACTTTTTTCGAGAAAAGGGTAGGAAGGAAACTATCAATTCTCACAGGTCTTATTGTGAGGAGAGGGACTCTTTCGACGGCGATGACGGCACTAATCAGCGCGTCCAGATACGACTAGGAATCGTACTGGAATACTTTAATAAATACTACGCAGGGAACCGAGCGATGGAGGTGATGCTACCAAAAGGCCAAGCTAGCGAGATATTCATTCGATTAGCCGATGCCGCTTATGTGCTAGTCCCACCTAATTAATTATCGCCCTCTTGCGGCAAAGGACTCAGGGCAGTTTCTACTCGCTTACGGAGATTTCAATGCAAGCCGTCCGTCAGGCCGCGGGCGAGGAACTTCGCATACATCGCCTGATATTGATTGCGCACCTGCTCGCTTTGCTCATGTAGCGCGCGCATGCCCGGGTCGTTAGAGCTCGCCGTTTTGCTGAGTATATCGTCAAGATTCTCGAATTCATCTCGGAAGCACTGACGCATCAATTCTCGCGCCGCAGCGAATTGGTGATCTCCAACCTCCTTGGCACCAAGCTTCCACGACACGTTAGCTTGATCGAACAAATCTCTGGCCTCCTTTTGCTTACTGTCAATCTCACCGGATACTCGATCGTTGCGAAGGTTGAGTTCATCGAGCTGCGATCCACCTGATAGGCCATGGTCCGAGCTTGAGACAATGGCTGGATGTCGGGTGCAACCAATAGCTCCGTTTCCCAGACCAAGGGCTATCAGGCCGGCGACACCACCGATTAATCCAATTCTTCGGCTGCTCTTGACCATGCACAAAGACCCTCCGACGATAAGGTACGGTCCTGAGTCTCCGCGGCGATTCTTGCTTCATCAAGCTATGCGATACGCATTAATTTTCCAATCGCGTCGCTCTACCGATACATCCCCGCCTTAAACACGTGCGATTTGCAATCGCGGTCGCATTATTCGGCGCAGTGAGCCATGGTTGTGTCGATCGCGTGAAAGAATGTTCTCCTGCGGCCACAAGGCGAGGCGCGACGCTCTCCTGTCGAGCTATCATTCTAAACCGCTAGAGAGCATAGCGTGTGCTGAGCCGTCTCGATTGTTCGGCGTTCGATCGCGTCGCGGCGGGTCCGATGTTGCCACCCCTGGGCGAAGTGAAGGGGTCCCGGATCCGGGATTCTTCGCCCTGCTCAGAATGACAAATCAGTCGCTTCCCACATCACGCTTGATGCGGACGGCACGCGCGTGCGATGGTCGGGGAAATCCCCGAATGGAAAGCTTGAGGTGGCCGCCATGGCTGACGACGTACTCAAAGTCGAACGTCATCCGAATTACGTAACGCTGATTCTCAACCGCCCGGAAAAGCGCAACGCACTCAACCAGGTGCTGTTCGAAGCGCTCGACGCAGAGCTCGCGACGATCGAAAAATCGCCGGATATTCGTGCGGTAATCCTGCGGGGCGAGGGACGTGCGTTTTGTTCCGGTATTGATTTGCGCGAGATCGGACAAATCGGTTCCGCGGGCGCGCCCACGCCCGAGCGGGTGTTCAGCCGGCTCCAAAAGCTGTCGGTGCCGACGATCGCGGCGGTGCAGGGCGATACGCTCACTGGAGGACTGGTGCTTGCGCTTACCTGCGACTTGAGAATCGCGGCGCAGGGTGCGCGGCTCGGGATGACGCCGGCGCGAATCGGTTACCTGCCGACATTCCAGATTTTTCGGCGCTTTATCGAGGCCGTCGGGCCGGCCAACACCGCCGAAATCATGTATCTTGCAGACCCGCTCGACGCGGCGCGTTCGCGCGAAATCGGGCTTGTACACAAGGTCGTCCCGGACGATCAACTAGCTGCGGCAGCCGATGCCTGGGCGGCGAAAATCGCCGGCAACGCACCGCTCTCGGTGCGCGCGATGAAGGTCAGTATCCAGCGCGTAATGAGCAAGGCCTTCGAAATCGATCACAAGGATATCGACGAACTCGGAAACACCGTCCGCACCAGCAATGACGCAAAGGAAGGGGTGCGCGCGTTCCTCGAAAAGCGCAAGCCGGTCTGGAAAGGCGAATAGCCCTTCGCCACGCGGCCGCCCTCGCGCGGTCCTAGGCGCGTAAGGGCAAGCTCTCGCGCGAAGTCCCCGCTGTGCGCGTAATCGATCAGTCCAGTTGTTGAAGAGCATAAGACTTATAGGTTCCTTGAAACCTTTGAAAGGTTTCAACCTTCCCACAGTGAGTTAGATGAGAGCCTGCGCCACTTGCGATGCGGCGCTTGAAGGAGTGGCGCGGGCACGCAATGCAGCGCCAATCGGTGAAACATACGAGCGTCAATTATGACTAGGTTTCTCAGGGCGAAGCCCGCATTTTTTACAAACGATAAGTCCAGTCCGAAAAATCAGGTCAAGACTGTTGGGCTGCTTGAAACCTCAGTGAGGTTTCAGTTTCCTCAAAAGAAACTAAAAGTTCTTTGCTCCTCAACCACCCGCTCGATCCCATTTTGCGATTTAGTGGTTGAAGGGGGCGCGCCGGGCGTGCGATGCTCGCGGACAAAGATTGAATCGTCAGGTGCAAGGAGCTGTTTAGATGGCCGATGAATTATTCAAGGTAGAACGTCACGGCAGTTACGTGACGTTTACGCTCAATCGCCCGGAAAAGCGCAATTCGCTCAACGAACCGATGCTCAAGGCGCTGGATGAGGCCGTCGCTTCGGTCGAGCACGACAAGGGTATCCGCGCCGTGATTCTGCGTGGCAACGGCCGCGCCTTCTGCTCCGGGATCGATCTGGCCGAGGCCGAACGAATCGAAGGCGGACATAATCCGGTCAGTCTCGAGCGTATCTTTAAGCGGCTCGAACACCTGCCGGTCCCGGTCGTCGCGGCCGTGCAAGGCGCCGCATTGGCTGGCGGATGCGAGCTGGCATTACATTGCGATTTGCGCGTGGCCGCCGACGACCTCCGCATGGGTATGACGGTCGCAGGCGTCGGCCTGATCGTCCCCTACAACTTCATCCGCAAGCTGATCGAAATTATCGGCGCCGCCAATACCTCGCAGATTCTCTATACTGCCGAGCCGGTTGACGCGCAGCGTGCGCTGCAGATGGGCATGGTGCACGAGGTCGTGCCCGCGGCCAAGCTCGACGAGGCGGCTATCGCGTGGGCGGAAAAGGTCGCAAGCAACGCCCCGCTTTCGCTACGCACGATGAAGAAAAGTCTGCGCCGCTCGCTCGACGAATCCAACGACGCATGGCATGAGGATATCGTTGAGATGGCGCGGATGGTGCGATCGAGCAAGGACGCCAAGGAAGGTATTCGCGCGTTCCTGGAGAAGCGCAAGCCGGTCTGGCAAGCTGAGTAGGCGCTCTTTAATTCGCACGGGAGATAACTCAGTGAAACCTTTGAAAGGTTTCACACTTCCCACAGTGAAAAGGGTCAATGGGTCTTGCGGACGATTCCGTTGAGACCCGTCGTGAGCGCTTACGCTGCGTCCAAAAAAGAGAAAACAGGAGCTCCCAGTCGACAGTGGAATCTGGCAACCTGCCCGAGCGCGGGAAGGTCCATCAACACTGGTTTCACGGGGCGCAGTCCGCATCTTTGACAAATGGGAAGTCCAGTCCGAAAAATCAGGTCAAGACTGTGGGCCGCTTGAAACCTCGTGAGGTTTCAGGGAAAGCGACAGTTTTGAGTTCCTTGACCACTCGCCCTCGTTCAACTCTCCTCGCCTAACCGCTGCGGGCGAGTGCCTTGCGCAGGGCCGCGACGTTTTGCGCCAGGACGCTCGGCAGATTCAGCGTGCCCGCTACATTGGAGTACGGATAGAGCCGTCCGTTGAGATGCGCATGTAGTGGCAGTCCCGATCCCTGATGAATCTCGTAATCGAGCGGCAGCGGCCCGAGAATTCGCAGGATGCGGTGAATGGCACGGGCGAACGGGTGCAATTCGTCCGGCGAAAGATCGGTGAGCAGACCGCGATACTCCGGCATCACGACGTCGTAGCTGCGCGGAAACGCGCCGACCGGGCTCGAATAGCTTACCACCCCGTCGGCCCGTTCGATCAGCAAGCCGAGGCGATCGACCAATTCGATCAGTTCGATCCAAAATCCCGGATTGCGCTCTTCGGCGAGCGACTCGGCCTCGATCACCGGTAGCGGCGTGGGCGATCCGATCATCTGCTGATGCATATGCGGTTGCGAGGCGCCGGATTCGCGTCCCTGGTTCTTGCGGATCACGACCGAATGCACGGCCGGGTTATCGAAAACTTGCCTCATCAGGCGCACGTCGGTCATGATCAAATGGAAGAAATGTTCCTCGCCGAGCGCGCCGGTAAAGGTCAAGTCGTTGACCGATCTCGGATGGTCGAGAAAATGACGCGGGTCCTCGACCACCACGTAAGACTCATTGCGGCCGCCGGTAAGTTGCTCCGGGATGCGCGGGAAGAGATTATTGAAAACACGAATCACCCAGCCGGGATCATCGAGCTTGCCCGCTCCGGTCCAGCCTGGGATTTCCGCGGGAGTCACGCGCATCAGCTCTGGCGGTGCCTGTTTCTCGTTGCCGGGACAGAAGGGGCAGGAACGGATCGCGTTCTGCAAAATCTTTTCGTCGAGCGGCGGCGGAGCGGGATTAAGTTCTTCGCGCCCGCCCAGCGTGAATGCGAAGCTTTTGCCGCGCACGTCAACTACATAAGAGATCACGCCGGTAACAGGATTTTTGATCCAGACCAACGCTCCGTCGCGAACTTCGTATTCGATAGGCATGTCGGTAGCACAACTTTAAGCATGGGCGTGCGACTGCTTTCAACGCACACCGACAGAAATCGGCCACTTAACGCGGAGGCTCGTTCGCGGCCGTCCGGAGGCGTTGGTCCATCCGGTGTGGCGGGGGTCGCCTTGACTCTGGGCGGTCGCTCCGTTATCCCATTTACAGGGACGGGACCAGCGGGCGTTTAACACCGCATTGGGGTCTGGCGCTTCGCACCTGCGGACACCAGGCTTTTTTTTGGGACTGGGAGTTCATTTTTGCTGATAACCGCGTGCTAATTTTCCCATCACCTGATCGACGGACGGGTTCCTATAGATCCGCAAATCGTGCCACCCTTTAAGAAATACCTCTTCGCCCCCGGGCCAGTCTCAATCCCGCCGGAAGTTCTGCTCGAAATGGCGCGCCCGATTATTCATCATCGGACACCCGAGTTCGGCGCAGTGCTCGACCATGCACGGACGCTGATGCAGCCGCTGTTTGGGACGGGCCAGGAAGTGATGCTGCTAAATTCCAGCGGCACTGGCGCGATGGAAGCTGCGGTGACCAACCTGCTCGCTCCGGATGATCATGCGATTTTCGTTAACGGAGGCAAGTTCGGCGAGCGCTGGGGCAAGGTGCTTGCAGCGAACGCAATGGTGGGTCATGCGGTGACGGTCGAATGGGGCCGTCCGGTGCGTCCCGAGCAAATTGAGGACGCACTGCGCGCGCACCCGGAAGCGCGTGCGGTGTTCGTGCAGGCGAGTGAGACTTCCACTTGCGCGATACATCCAGTGGCTGAAATCGGCGCGCTGACTCGGCAGCACGACGTGATGCTAATTGTTGACGGGATTACCTCGGTCGGTGTGTTCGAACAGAAAATGGACGATTGGGGCGTTGACGCATACCTGACCGGCAGCCAGAAGGCCCTGATGCTACCGCCGGGACTCGCGATGATCGCGCTGTCGCCTCGCGCGCTCGAACGCGCGGGCAAGACCCGAGCACCGCGCTATTATTTCGACCTGCTCCGCGAACTCAAGGCCCAGCGCGACGAACATACGACCGCCTGGACTCCCGCGATATCGCTGATTTTCGGGCTGAGAAAATCGCTCGAACTGATCCATGCCGAAACGCTGCCGCAAGTCTATGCACGGCATCGGCTGATGGCCGAGGCCACACGCGCGGCCGCCGCAGCGCTCGGATTGAAACTGATCGCGCCCGACGCACCCGCGCCCGGCGTCACTGGATTGCTCACGCCCACGGGACTCGACGGCGCGAAGCTCGTGCGCATGATGCGCGACGATCTCGGGGTCTCGGTGCAGGGCGGGCAAGATCAGATGAAAGGCAAGCTCGTGCGCATTGGTCACATGGGCTACGTTGGGCCATTGGATATGCTGGCCGCCGTAGGCGCGCTCGAAATCGGACTTATGCGGCTCGGCCATCGCTTCCCCCTTGCAGCGGGCGTCGCCGCGGTCCAGGAATGCATCGCGCGGAGTATCTGAAACCCCTATGGCGGAAAACTTCCGCGTCCTGTTGAGCGACTCTCTGGCTGGCCAGGGAATCGACGTGTTCAAGCGCTACCCACAGATTAGCGTCGAGCTCAAACCTGGATTGCAACCGGCCGAACTCGCGGCGATCATCGCTCCCTACGACGCGCTGGTGATTCGCAGCGCCACCAAGGTAACCTACGAGGTCGTCGAGGCGGCCGCATCGCTAAAAGTGATTGGGCGCGCCGGCGTCGGCGTGGACAACGTCGACCTCGAAGCTGCCACCCGCCGCGGCATCGTGGTGATGAACAGCCCGCTCGGCAACAGCGTCACGACGGCCGAGCACACCATCTCAATGATGATGGCGATGGCGCGCCATATCCCGGAAGCGAATGCGGCCCTGCGCGCCGGCAAATGGGAGCGCGGAAGGTTCACAGGCGTCGAGATCTGCAACAAAACGCTCGGCATCATCGGCCTCGGCAACATCGGACGCATCGTTGCCGATCGCGCGATGGGTCTCAAGATGAAGGTCATCGGCTTCGATCCGATCCTCACCGCTGAGGTGGCCGCGCGCGCGGGAATCGAGCTGGTGAGTCTCGAAGAGCTCTTCAAGCGATCGGACTTTATCACGGTACACGCGCCGCTCACGGACGAAACCCGCGGAATCGTCAGCACCGCCGCGTTCGCGCTGATGCGCAAGGGTGTGCGCATCATTAATTGCGCTCGCGGTGGAATTGTCGACGAATCGGCGTTGCTCGACGCCCTGAACTCGGGTACGGTGGCGGGCGCTGCGCTCGATGTGTTCGTGCAGGAACCGCCGCCCCTCGACGATCCGCTGATTCATCACGATAACGTCGTCGCGGTGCCGCACCTGGGCGCCGCGACCGGCGAAGCGCAGGTCCAGGTCGCGGTCGATATCGCGCAACAGATCGCTGACTTTCTGATCGATGGGACGATTCGTCACGCGGTCAATATCCCGGCGCTCTCGATGCAGGAACTAGAGGTGCTCGGACCGCATCTGACGCTGGGCGAAAAGCTTGGACGGCTTTCGGCGCAGCTCATTAGTGAAGCGCCAACCCACGTGACCGTCGGCTTTGCGGGCGAAGCCGCGAGCCTCAATGCCGAGCCCATCATCGCCTCAGTGCTCAAGGGTCTGCTGAGCGGGTTTCTCGATCACGAATTGAACTTCGTTAACGCCCCATTCATGGCGCGTGATCGCGGCATCAAAATTACCGAGATCCGATCGCGCGAGACCACCGACTATCGCAACATCCTAACGATTACGGTGCGCACCCACACCAGCACTCATGAGGTCACCGGCGCCGTGTTCGGAAATCGCGCACTGCGGCTGATTCGGATCGACGGCTATCGCGTCGAAGCGCCGCCCGAGGGCTACTTCCTGATGCTGCACAATCGCGACGTTCCCGGCGTCGTCGGCGCGATCGGCTCGATGCTCGGGGAGGCGGGAATCAACATCGCAGGCCTCAAACTTGGACGCGACCGCGTCGGCGGAACCGCTCTCAGCCTGTTCGAAATCGACGCTCCGGTGCCCGCGCACATCCTCGATCGGCTCAAAACAATTCCGGCGATTACCGCCGCGTCCCAGATAAAACTTTGAATCGCCGCCGCTGGAATATCGAAGCGCACCGCCCGCGCGGCGTGAGGCAGCCCGTCGCACGGCGGGCCTGCCCAGGACACTCGCTATGAAGACTGTCGCTGTGGTCGGCTCGCAATGGGGCGACGAAGGCAAAGGCAAAATTGTCGACCTGCTCGCCGCCGACGCCGACGTAATCGTGCGGTTCCAGGGCGGCAACAACGCGGCGCATACGCTGGTCGTCAATGGGGAGAAATTCATCCTGCGCCTGGTGCCTGCGGGCGCGCTCCATGCCGGCAAGGTCTGCGTGATCGGCAACGGCACGGTGGTAGACCCGATCGCGCTGGTCGAGGAGATCGACAACCTCAAGCGGCGCAACCATCTCAAGGACGACGCTCTGCTTCGCCTCAGCTACGGCGCTCACATGGTGATGCCGTACCATCGCGCGATCGATCGCGCGCGCGAAGCGCGCCTCGGCAAGAGCGCGATCGGCACTACCGGCTTCGGCATCGGTCCGGCTTACGAGGACAAGATGTCGCGCACGGGCTTGCGCTTCGACGACCTCTCGAGCTTCGCCACCTTCAAGGAAAAGCTCGAGCGCAATATCAGCGAAAAAAATCTGTATCTCAAGGCTGTACTCAAAGCGAAGCCGGTCAACAGCGCCGAAATCGTCGAGCAGATGCGGAAAGTCCGCACACGCCTGATGCGCTATCTGGGCGACACCTCAGTGTTTCTGGCCGACGCGATCGCCGCGGGCAAGCGCGTCCTGTTCGAAGGCGCGCACGGCGTGATGCTCGATATCGACCACGGCACCTATCCATACGTCACCTCGTCAAACTGCGGCGCCAGTGCGGTCTTTGGCGGTGCGGGTGTGGCGCCGGGCAAGCTCGATGGCGTGCTCGGTATCGGCAAGGCGTACGCCACGCGTGTCGGCGGCGGTCCATTCCCGAGCGAAATCCAAGGCAAGCTCGGCGACACGCTGCGCATCGAGGGCGACGAGTTCGGCAGCGCAACCGGTCGTCCACGACGCATCGGTTGGTACGACGCGGTACTCGCACGCCATGCGGCGCGGCTTAACGGGATGTGGGGTCTCGCGCTGACCAAGCTCGACGTGCTCACCGGCATCGACCCGCTCAAGATTTGTGTCGCCTACGAACTTCGCGGCACCCGCTATGACGAAATTCCGCCGGGCCGCCACCTACTCGAAAAGGTCAAGCCGGTTTACGAGGAATTGCCGGGCTGGCGCGAAGATATTACACAGATGCGCAGCCTTGCGGAATTGCCCGCAAGCGCGCGGCGTTACCTTGAACGAATCGGCCAGCTCGGCGGCGTCAAGCTCGCGATGGTTGGCGTTGGCGCCGCTCGCGAAGCCACGATCGTGATCGAAAACCCCTTCCTCGTGTAGGAGCGCATCGGCCTTGTAAAGCGCTCCGGATGGACGCCGCTATCGGCGCGTTTTCAAGCTGGGTTCAATCGCCTCGCGGATGTTTGCCAATGCCTCGTCGACCGTGCGTCCCTGCGAAAGGCATCCGGGAAGTGACGGCCACTCCACGACGATCCATCCGTCGTCCCCGTGCTCAAGCGTTACGAGCAACTTCATAGGGGCTCCATAAGGGATGCTCTCCCAGCAAAAGCGCCAGTGTCAATCGATGTCGGCGCAGCGTCAGGCGGCGCAGATCGCGGCCATGCTGGAAAGCGCAACGCCCCGGCGTCCCTGCCTGATATCATTGCGGTCGAACCCATTGGTGCAGTAGCCGAGCGAGATTCCGGTGGCCGGGTCGCCCCAGCCGATTTGACCGCCCGCCCCGCCGTGACCAAATGCGAGCGGCGAATTGGTTTTGCCGAAGCCGCGATAGTTCGCCATGCCGTCGTCGCCCGCCACGACTACGCCCAACGCGCGATTGCACTTGTACTTGAAGATGGGATCGAAGTAGTCGCCCGAGCGCGGGCGCGTCGCTTCCTTGAGCGTCGCGGGTTCCCAGATCGGCTTGCCGCCAGACACCGGAAGATTGTGCAGCAGGCCCTGATAGAACAAGGCGAGGTCGGCCGCCGTCATGATACCGCCGCCGCCCGGCACGCCGGACTCGCGCACCACCGCGCTATTGAAGCCGAGGATCGCATCCTCCGTCACTTCGGTCACGGGCGGCATCGGCGCGCCCATCTTCTGATAATCCTCCGGCGTCAGGGTCTGACCGACATAGACCAGGTCGGCGACGCGAGCGTGCTCCGCACGCGGCAGTCCAACGCGCAACTCCGGCAATCCGAGCGGCCGCGCAATCCGGTCGCGTACGAAATCGCGAAAGTTCTGGCCTGCGCGCCGCTCGATAATTTCAGCGAGCACCCAGAAGCCAGAAGTCGCATGGTAAACGAAGCGCTGGCCTACCGGAAATTCCAACCGCCACGATTTGAAGCGTTCGAGCCGCTTCTCATGGCTGTTCCAATCCGGCTGCGGGAACGGTGCATTTGGAAATCCGCCCACATGTAGTAAAAGCTGCTCAACTGTAATCGGCTCTTTGCCGTTGCTGCCGAACTCGGGCACAATCTCCGCCGCGCGCTCGCCGATCTCGAGCTTGCCGTCACCGATGAGAATCCAGATTGCCGACGAAATGATCGCCTTTGTGCACGAGAAGACACAGTAGAGCGTCTCATCCGTCGCGGGCTTCTCGATGCCGCCCTGGACAGCGCGGCCGATGGTTCTCATCGCGCCGATCCGGCCATTGCGCGCGATTGCAATCTGGCACGACGGCAACAAGCCCTCGGTGACCTCGCGCTCCGCGCGTTTGAACAGGTCCTCGACCTTACTGGGATCGAGGCCAAGCTCTCGTGGACTATCGGCTACCTGATGCGATGCGGGCATTGCGGCGTCTCCTCGAATGTAGTCTTCGGCAGAAGCTACCACGAAATTGCGTCAGCCTTATAGTCCCTCGGAGGGTGCGGTGGAAGACGCTGCCGCGGCGTGCGCGGGACCCTGCGCCGAGATCCATCCGGCCCGACCCGGCAGCGGCGTGCGAACGACTTCACAAACCGGCAGCAAAGTGCGATCGAGCGTTGCCGCGGCTTCGCGTAAACGCACGAAGCGGGCGCCGCGTTCCTTGAGCGCGCGGACTAGCGCGACGAAGGTTTCGATTTGGCTCATGCCCTCGGTCTCGGCATGAATTGTATGGACGTTTAGCGCTTGCGGGCTAATCCGATCGAGATAGAAACGCACGATTGCACCGCGGTCCGCGAGCTCCGGTCCCATTACCTCGTCCAAGGTCGGCAGAGTCGTTGGGATTTCCGGCGTTGCGAAGATCTCGCCTCCAATCGCACATCGATACGGGGTGCTGCCGCGGGTGTCGCTGCGATAATCAAGGCCGATCGTATCGAGGACCCGGAGCGCCACCGATGATGTTCGCCATCCGGGCGCCGCGAAGCATCGCCCTTGCTCGCCCATCACCGCACGAAAGGCCTCGAACGCCTCCTTGATCTCGCGGCGAATTCCGGCGTCGCCGATCCGGTCGAGGCGATCCTGCCAAAGTACGTGATCGTAGCCATGGACGCCGACCTCAAAGGCCGAGTGCGCGAGCGCCCGCATCACCTCGGGAAAGGCGAGCGCGATTGGCCGCGCCGGCAGCAAGGTCCCAGACAATATCGTGCGCAACCCGTACATCGATATCGCACGCGTCCGCCGCATTTTTTTGAGGAAGCCGGGATTCCTGAGCACGCGCACGATCGCGCGCCCCGAGTTGTCCGGGCCCATCGCAACAAAAAATGTCGCGGTGATTCCGACTTCGGTCAGCGCCCGCATCAGACGCGGTACACCTTCGCCGAGCCCCTGATGCGTATCGACGTCAACCTTGAGCGCTACGTCCATCGACTGTACCGACCGGCGCCGATCTACCGGCTTCTCACGTCAGTTGGGATACCGGCTCTGCGCGCGGCCGCCTGCAGCTTTCGGTCTATTGTGGCGAGCGGTAGTTCCGAGCGATGGGCGAGTGCAAGGTACGCGGCGTCGTATATGGTTAATCCGTATTCGCGTGCGATCGAGAACGGCTCTGCCGCTTCGCGCAAATGCGACAAAGGACTGGTCACAATCTGTAAACCGGCCATTTTATTTAGCCAGTAGGTAGAACCAGCCACGCCGATGCGATTTCTGCGTTCAGCTATTACCAGCGCGTTGCAGACCTCAAACGGCCAGATCGCTGGTACATGTGCTTCGGCGCCGTCTGCGAACAGATGCAGAATCCGATCGGCGTAAGCGCTGGCTTCATCCTGGAAGCACCAGGAGAGTGCAACTGACGCGTCCAGCACGAACCGGCTCAATAGCGCCGGCCTTCCTCGATCAGAGCGCGCAGGCTTATCCGGCCCAGTTTGCGGCCTTTGCGCGACTCAAGGATTTCCGCCACTAATCGCTTGGGGTCCGGCCTCTCTGCCGATGCCGGCGGAGTTAGCAGCGCGACCGGCCGTCCTCGCTTCGTGATCTGAATCGTCTCGCCGTTTGCCACTCGATCCAGCAGCTCAGATAAATGCGTTTTGGCTTCGAATGCTCCGACAGTTTCCATGATATTCGCCTAGACTGATATCCAACTAGATGAATCAACTAGTTTAGAATTCTAGCGCAAACCAACATTCGGGTCGAGGCGAATCTAGGACTGGGTACTAAGCAGGCCAGTACCTACGACTGGGCTTCCTTGCGGAACCATTCCATCGACCTGCGGGTGCCCTCATCCAGCGAAATCTTGGGCTCGACCCCAAGCATCTCGCGCATCTTGGTATTATCCGGCACGCGTCGCGGAATGTCCTCGTAGCTGTTGCCGTAAACCTCTTCCTGCGTGACAAATCTGATTTTCGATTTGGTCGGCCCGTAGAGCTCGAGCATCAGCTTGGCGAATTCGAGCACGGAGGTCTCCACGTCAACGCCGATATTGATCGCATGGCCGTCGGCTTTGGGATTCAGCCCGGCCTGCACGGTCGCGTCGACCGCGTCAGACACGTAGGTGAAGCATCGCGTCTGTGCACCGTCACCGATTACCGTCAAGTCAGCACCGCGCAGCAACTGGCCCATGAAGATCGTAAAGAGCCGCCCGACGTCGACCCGGTCCAGCCGCGGGCCGTAAATGTTGAAAAAACGCACCACCGTAACCGGCATTCCGAGCTTGTGATAGGCGAAGCAGAAATGTTCGCCGACCGCCTTCGAGGTCGAGTAGCACCAGCGATCGATAGTGGTGGCGCCGAGCACGCGGTCGTCCTCCTCCTTCCATGGGACCTTGGGATTGCGTCCGTAAACCTCGGAGGTCGAACTGAACACGACCTTCTTATTGTATTTGTAGGCCGCCTTCAGCACATTTTGAGTGCCGTTGACATTGACGTTTAGCGTCTCGTAGGGATCGCCAACGTAGTACTCGACGCCGACCACCGCGGCCAGATGGTAAATCAAGTCAACCTTCGCCACCAGCCCGTCAATCAGATCGACGTTGAAGATCGAGTCGTGGATGTAGTGGAAACGCGGCTCCGGCAGCAGATGGCGCACCTTGACGATCGAGCCGGTGTCGAGCACAAAAACTTCGTCGCCGCGCGCGATAAACGCGTCAGAAAGATGCGAGCCGAGAAAACCCGCACCGCCCGTGATCAGAACCCGCATGTAGCCTCCATTCAGTCGAACCTGATCATACCCGCCGTGGCCGCGCGCGCTATCGCGCCGTTATCTTCGGGAACCGAATCCCGCCAATCCGATCCGGGGAGGGCTGCTTCAACGCGCACCGATTCGAGCATCTCCCGCGGACTCGTTTCGGCGCCCCCCTCGAATTGTACGCGACTGATAATCACGCTGCCCGCGCCCGCCGCGACTTCGATCGCGCCATCGTAATGCTCGCCCATGATATTGCCTGCCACTTCGCTGACGACCTCCCCGGCGGCCCCGCGTGTTCCCGCTTCGGTGGCGATCTTTGCGGACCAGACGTAGACTTTACGCCCGTTCAGAAGGCCGAAGGCTCCCGGGTACGGATGTGTGACGGCGCGCACCAGATTGAAAATACGGCGCGCGGGCCAGCGCCAGTCGATACGTCCATCCTCGGGTCGCCGGCGGCCGAAATAGCTGCCCTGCGTCAAGTCTTGCGCGTGGCGCGGCGCCTCCTCCGATGCGATCAGCGCATGGTATTGGCGAATCAAATCGGCGCCAATCGGCACGACCTTGCGATAGAGCGTTAACGCCGTATCGTCATCGATGATCTCCACCGCGCGTTGCGCCACAATATCTCCGGCGTCCGCGCGCTCGACCATGTGATGCAGGGTCGCGCCAGCCTCGCGTTCGCCATTCGCCAGCATCCAGTTGACCGGCGCCCGCCCACGATATTTCGGCAGCAGCGATCCGTGCAGGTTGTAGGCGCCCAACGGTGCCAGCGCGATCAACTCCGCCGACAGCAGATTGCGATAATAGAACGAATAGATGATGGCGGGCCTCAGCGCCGCGACCTGCGCAATTTCATCCGTCCCGATTTTGTCCGGCAGATAAACCGGGATCGAATGGGCACGAGCCAGATCGGCGCATGAGCGCCACCAGATTTCTTCATCGGATACGTCTCGATGCGTGAACAATGCGAGCACCGGCGCGCCCAGCCCAATCAGGGCTTCCAGGCACGCACAACCCATCTCGTGGTACGCGAACAGCACGCAAGGCGCGCCGCGCACGGACTCGATCGCCGCCCGCGATATCAGCAGGTCGTCAGCTTCCATCACCGAGGCGGCGGATGGCTTCCGGAGCCGGCCGCACTATCGCCATGTACCGCACGTACGATGTAGGTAGGCCGCCGGCGCACTTCGATATAGATCCGTCCAATGTATTCGCCGATCAGCCCGAGCGAGAGAAAAACCAGCCCCACGAGAAAGAATAGCACTGCGAACAGGGTCCAGAGCGCGCCTTCCTGCTGCGGTCCGTAAATCATCCGATGACCCAACAGGATGGCGGCGAAAATCGCGTCAAGAAGGAAGATGCCCATTCCGGTGAGGCTCAGCGCCCGCATCGGCAGTAGCGAAAAGCCGGTGATCAGATTGAGGCTCAGATGGGCGAGGCTGAACATATTATATTTTGATTCGCCGCCGCTGCGTTCCGCATGGCCGACCGGAATTTCGGCGACACGCTTGGCAAAAGTGTTCGCTAGTGCCGGCACGAAGGCCGCCTTCTCGTCGCATTCAATCACTGTATCGATGATGTGGCGGCGATACGCGCGCAGCATGCATCCATAATCGTGCATCGGGACGCCGACGATCGCCGAGGTCAGCCGGTTGTGCAGCCGCGACGCCATCCGTCGATAGATGCGATCCTGGCGCTCCTCGCGCCATCCGCCAACGACATCGTTGCCGGCCTCGATCGCGTCGATCAGCCGCGGAATTTCCTCGGGCGGATTCTGCAAATCGGCATCCAGTGTAACTACGATATCCCCGCGGCAATTGCGAAACCCTGCGAGCAGCGCCGAATGTTGTCCGAAGTTGCGCGCCAATTCGACCACCCGCACGCGCGCATCGTTGGCCGCAAAACCGCGCAGAATGTCGAGCGAATCGTCACGCGAACCGTCGTCGATGAAGATCACTTCGCATTCGCGCCCGAGTCCGCTCACCACAGGATCCAGCCGCATCCATAACGCCTGCAGATTTGCCGATTCGTTGTAAACCGGAATCACGATCGAGACGAGTTCGCCCAGTGGCGACACGACGTCTCGAATCGGTGCTATCGTGCTTGCCTTGCTCAATTGATTCGCTAACCAGCGGAAGGAACCCGCAATTGTAACCGGACGGTTGATTGAAACAACATTGCCATCCGCCTGCTGTGACATTCTGACAAACGCATCGCGCCAGTTAAAGCCGACCTTCCGGCGAATGCTTAATATGGCGCATCGCCGGTACTTGGATTGCGTCACTGTCACCTATAGCTTTAGTGCAACACTACGATGATGCGTGGGCACATTTCGGCAACCGCCGGTTCCATTTCGGCAATCGCCGGTTCAATGAGGCCATGGGCTCCTGCCCGCGTCATTCTCTGTCTGCAACCGCTCCTCGCGCAATTTCCCGATGCGGCTGCCAAGCGGCGCCTGCCTGATCGCGTGCAGCAGTCTGACTTCATAGGCATGACACCCGCGGCCGCAGCGCGACGCTGAGCGCAAACTCGAGGAATCCATTCTGTGGAAAACAAGAAATCAGAAACCGCAGTGGCGCCCGTGGCTCGACTCAATCCATCGAACATGTTCAAAACGGACGGTGGATCGAAGGCCGAAGCCGCCTCGGCGCATGAGTCGTTGCGGGCGCCTGCGAGCTTCAACCAATCGAATGGCGCGACGGCGAAGGCTGCCACGGATAAAAGTCCGGCCTCTGACGACCCGGATCAAAGCCTGGGGGCATTTCTGATTGCGGCACGCGAGCGCCGTGGATTCGCGGCCGACGACGTCGTCCGCGAAACGCGCCTCCCGCCGCATTACCTGCGCATGATGGAGTCCAACGATTACTCAAAAATCTCCGATCAACTCTACCTCGTGCCATTCCTGCGCCGCTACGCGAGCTTCCTCGAACTTGATCAGGAAGACGTCGCGATGCGCTTTGTGCGCGAGGTTCAACGCTCCGACAGCAGCCCGCCCGCCCGCCTCGATCAACCCCTCGTTGCCGAATCGCGCAGACCCCGTGGATGGACCGGCGCGATCCTCGTTATCGGATTCCTTACTATGGCCGCCAGCGTCTATCTTTACGAGTCGGATCGGCATCGCCAGCCCACCATCACCAGTCTCGAGCAACATACTAGCGCGAGTGGTGTCACCGGCTCCGAAAGTGCTTCGTCGATGATCGCGCCCCAGCCTCCCGCGCCTAATTGAAATTCATGCCAGCGGATGGAACTTTCAAATCATGACGGGCTGAGCCTGATTTGGGCGATCATATGACGACGTAGTGGACTCCTTCGGAGCTTCTACACTGTTACACGAAGTACCCCACCGTGATTAGGCACCGCATTAAGCCGATGGCGTAATTGGTTCGGACGAAGTTATCGGGCGTGGGCGGATGAGCCAAAGGCATGGTATCGCGGCGAGGAAGATCGCCGAGCAAACCTTCCACGTCGCCGGGATTCCAGCGACATCCGCATAGGCGCCCACTGACAATAGCCCAGTCGCTGCACCCATTGTCGCGAAGGTGCTGTTGAACGAGAGTAGCGTCGCTCGTTGTTCGGATACGATTTGCTCGTTGAACCAGCTTTGCATCAGCGGCATCATCGCGCCGACCAAGACGTTCATCAGGAAGAACATCGCCACCACCAGGTTCGGCCGATGAGCGGCTGCACCACCCGCATAGAAGGCCGCGCTCGCCGCAGCGATCAGAATGATGAGGCGAGTCGAACGCGTCGATTCGTCCATGCTCAGGCGCATCACGGCTTCCGCTCCGAGCAGTCGACCGATCGTCAACAGGCAGTAGACCCATCCGACGACCCAAATGCCTAGGCCGTAGCTGTCGTTGACGTATTGCGGCCATTCGAGCCAATACGGTGCCGACGATGCGAAAAAGATTCCATTCGCCAGACTGAGCATCAGGATGATGCGGCTGCGAAAGCCATGGCGGAACCCGTTGACGACCCGATCGATCACCTGCGCGGGAATCTTCGCGAATTCAATATGCGGGCGCCGGCCCCCTCGCTCGCTCATCAGCACGGCCCCGACAATCGCGCTGATGCCATAGCCTACCGCGCTCATCAGCCATGGCCACGCGATGTTGACATCGGCGACGTAGGTTCCGATTAGCGCCGAGGTCATGAACCCGATGTTCATGAGCTGCGAGATGCGCGAGAACAACCGATCTTTCAGACCGGCGAAGCCAGCGTCGTCAAGCGCATCAACGCCCCACGCATCGATCGCGCCATTACAGAAGGTCGTGCCGATGCCATCGATCGATTCGGCTACGAGAAAAATCGGGTACGCATGGGCGAAGAAATAGACCATGAACGCGGATAGCCTGAGCATGCATCCGAGAACGAACGAGCGGCGGCGTCCGAGCGCGTCGGCAAAGGCACCGGTCGGCACGTCAGTCAGGAAGGTGACCGCGAAATAGGTCGCGAGCACGCTGTTCATCTCAAACTGATTGAGGCCGCGCGAGCGGAGAAACAGCGGGTAGACCCCGAAGAGGAACCCGTTCGCGATCGAGTACACAGCCCACACCGTGTAGTAGCGGCGCAGGACGCGGCCGACCGGATGCGCTTGATTCGGCGGCAAAGCGCCGAGCGTGGCGACCTCCGCAACCGGATCGTCGCCACCTGTTCTATGTGTGCCCGCCATGGTTTACACTTTCATTGAATCAGATCGTCTCGCTTCGCGAACGTGCTCGACAACTTTGCGTGAAACCGTCTTGGCATCCCCTGCGATTCAAAAAACCAACGCTTCGCCTCGAAGGATGGACGCCTCGCCAAAAGATCCGCACGCGGCCGAAAATCCTAAAGCTGCACGGACAAATCCTGGCGCAGCGTGCGAATTCTCCAGCGTAAACCCTCAGGGTTCCGGTGCGGCTGAGCGCCTGGGGATTGCGGTTCGCGCCTATCGCCTCATTAGCGTACTCATCCTGGCGGTGCGGATTTATGTTCCTTACAAGGCGATCCAGCTATGGTCGCACATCGCCGGTAAGAGCCGAAAGGAAGCCCGCTATCGCCGCCAGGATCTGCGCGCGGCGCGCGCCCTCTATCGCGCGTCGATTAGGCTCGAAGGGCTGCTAATTAAAGCGAGCCAGTTTATCGCAACCCGCGCCGACGTTTTGCCCGACCAATGGGTTTCTACGCTGGCCGGACTGCAAGACCGCGTGCCGCCGCGGCCGTTCAAAACAGTCCGCGTGCAGATCGAGTGTGAACTGGGAAACCCGCTCGAAGCGATCTTCAGCGAGTTCAATCCGATACCGATCGCGGCCGCCTCGCTCGCGCAGGTTCATGCGGCGCGCACGATCGACGGACGGCGATGTGCGGTCAAAGTACAGTACCCGCAGATCGAAGCGATTATCGATGCGGATTTGCGCAACCTCGGCTTCACGCTGCGCATCCTCGCATGGCTGGAGCCCAACTTCGACTTCCGCGCCATCGCGCGCGAGCTCCTCAAGTACATACCAATGGAGCTCGATTTCATCAACGAGGCGCGCAATAGCGAAATCATCGCGGGGAATTTCGCGGAACATACTGACGTCGTGATTCCGCGAGTCTATCGCGATCTGACGACGCGGCGCGTGCTGACGATGGAATTGGTCGAGGGCATCAAGGTGACCGACGTCGACGCGCTCGAACGCGCGGGAATCGACAAACATGCGGTGGCGCAAAAGCTCATCGAGATGTTCACGCAGCAAATTCTCCGCGACGGTTTCTTTCACGCCGATCCGCATCCCGGGAACATCCTCGTGCAGCCCGGGCCGTGCATCGTGCTGCTGGATTTCGGACTCGCCAAGGATTTCCCGCCGGCATTTCGCGACGCGTTTGTGCGGCTCACGTTCGCGATCCTGAGCTCGAATCGCGACGCGATTGTGAGCGCCTTCCATGATCTCGGCTTCCGCACCCGCGACGGGTCGCCCGAGACCCTATTGATGCTCGCCGATGTCTTTCTGGGCAACAGCGTGAAGCGTAATCGCGCGTATGCGGATCGTGAATTGATCGAAGAATTCTCCGATGAATTGCCGCGCACTCTACGCGCGAACCCGATCGTCGAGGTACCCGCCGACGTGCTCCTGGTCAACCGCGTGATGGGCCTGATGAGTGGAATCGGCAAAACGCTCGATTCGCAGGTCAATCTGTTCGCCACCCTGATGCCATATACACAGGCGCTGATGACCGCCCAAGCCGCCCCTGACGCAACCGACAATCAGACCCGTGGCTAGAGAGATCGGCGGACGCGGGGGTCGCGCGGAGAAGCGGAATTCGCCCAGGTCCTCAGCCAAATCGCGATATCTGTGAATATACCGAGCCAGCGCGCTAGCGTGGGCGAGCGCGCTGGAATAAGTACACTAGCCGTGGGCGAGATCGGAGAAATCGAGAAAGTTGCGATGCGTGCGGCGCGGGCGGCCGGTCGCATACATCTAAAATGGCTGAGCCGCACCAGCGTCACGCGCAAGAGCAACGCGATTGATCTGGTGACAGAGGCCGATCAGGAATCCGAAGCGACGGTCATCGAAATCCTGCAACGCAGTTTCCCGGCCCACGCAGTACTGGCTGAGGAAAGCGGCGCCAACGCGCATACCAGCGAGCATCGATGGATCATCGACCCGCTCGACGGGACCACCAACTTCGCCCACGGGTTTCCGCAGTTTTGCGTATCGATCGCCTACGAGCGGCGTGGGCGCGTACAATTGGCGATCGTGCACGACGCGTTCAAGAAAGAATGTTTTGTCGCGCAGCGCGGGCGCGGGACGACGCTCAATGGCAAGCCCGTGCATGTCAGCCGGGTCCCGACGCTCGACCTATCGCTGCTCGCAACCGGCTTTCCCTACGATCGCCGCGAACGCCGCCGCTACTATTTGGCCTTCTGGGAGGCTTTCATGATGCGCACCCAGGGCGTGCGTCGCACGGGGTCGGCCGCGCTCGACCTCGCCTATGTCGCCTGCGGACGGACCGACGGATTCTGGGAATTCGGACTGAAGCAATGGGATGTTGCGGCTGGAGCGCTGATGGTCGAGGAAGCCGGCGGACACGTGAGCAATATGGACGGCTCGCGACTCGATATCGCTGCGGCGAACATCATCGCGAGCAATGGGCGGCTGCATCAGCGGATAATCGAAACGTTTAACTATGCGCGGCCCGAGGCCGAACGCCGTCATGCCGAGATGTTGGGTGAAGGCGATGCCGCGCACGGTGCCGTGACCAACCACCGCTAAAAAGCGAGACGCTCACCGGTCGCATTGGACAGTGTGCGACTGGCGGTATTACAATTCCACCCCTAGCATAATTCTATTTGGCGGAAGCCTGAGCGGCCCGCACATTTCATGGAGGTACACGGTCATGGCGAAATACACTTTCGTAGTTCTCACCAATCCCACTTCCGGCAAGGAAGGGGAATACAACCGGTGGTATAACGAGCAGCACATCCCGGACGTCCTCAATGTCCCAGGCATCGTCGCCGCTCAGCGGTTCCGTCTCGCCGAGACCCAGATGGGCGACAAGAATCCCCACAAGTATCTCGCGCTTTATGAGATCGAAACCGACGATCTCGCAAAGACTCTCAATGAGCTGAAAGTACGTGGCGGCACTGCCGAAATGGTCATGAGCGACGCGATCGATCTCAAGAACGTCGGTGCGTTCATCTTTGAGCCGGTCGCCGAAAAGGTGCAGGCCAAGGATGTGCTGCGTCCACGCCGCGCCGCGTGACAATCCGATGATACGAGCCGGGCGCGGCCTGGTGTCGCGTCCGGCGTCATACCCACGTTCAAATCGTGACCGTTGCTGACTTCATTTCGTATGCCCTCGGCAGTCAGGCATTCGATAATTTCGTGACGTCAGCTTTAACCAATCTGTGATTCCTGCTTTGCTGGTAACGGTGTTTTCACGATGAGCCTGACCACAATTTCGGCTATCCACGCGCGTGAGATAATCGACTCGCGCGGCAATCCGACCATTGAGGTCGATGTTCGCTTGGATGGGGGCGCGCTCGGCCGTGCTGCGGTGCCCTCCGGCGCTTCGACCGGCGTGCACGAGGCGCTCGAGTTGCGCGATAGCGATCCCGGCCGCTTCGGCGGCAAAGGCGTACTAAAGGCGGTCGCCCACGTTAACGGGCCAATCGCCCAGGCACTTGCGGGTGCGGATGCGACTAATCAGCCGGTACTCGATCAGGCCCTGCTTGATCTCGACGGCACCGAGAACAAATCGAAGCTCGGCGCAAATGCGATACTCGGGGTATCGCTCGCCGCAGCACATGCGGCCGCAACTGCTAACTGCCTGCCACTCTATCGCTACCTGAATTCCGGCGCGCATCTGATGCCGGTTCCGATGATGAACGTCATCAATGGGGGCAGCCACGCGGACTCCAGCGTCGATATGCAGGAGTTCATGATCGTGCCGCACGGAGCGAGCACGATGGCCGACGCATTGCGCATGGGTGCGGAGGTTTTTCATGCGCTGGCAGCGGTGCTCAAGCAACATGGACAGTCGACCAACGTCGGTGACGAAGGCGGCTTCGCGCCGAATCTGCGCAATAACGAGGAACCGATCGAAGTGATTCTAGAAGCGGTCGTGCGAGCGGGTTACAAGCCCGGAGACCAGGTCTCGATCGCACTCGATCCGGCCTCGAGCGAGTTCTATGAGGACGGTGCCTACGTCTTTGCGCGCTCGGACAAACGCAAACGCACTTCCGAAGAGATGGTCGCATTCTATGCCCGCCTGATCGATCTGTATCCCATCGTCTCGATTGAAGACGGACTCGCCGAGGACGACTGGGCAGGATGGAAACTATTGACGCGCGAGCTTGGCTCCAAAATCCAGTTGGTCGGCGATGATCTCTTCGTCACCAATCCCAAGCGACTCGCACGCGGCATCGCGGAAGGCGTGGGCAACTCGATCCTGATCAAGCTCAACCAGATCGGCACGCTCACCGAGACTCTGAACGCGATCGAAGTCGCACGCGCCGCCGGCTACACTTCGGTGATTTCCCACCGATCGGGCGAGACCGAGGACACCACCATCGCGGACCTCGCGGTCGCCACCGGCGCTGGCCAGATCAAAACCGGCTCGATGAGCCGCGGCGAACGCACCACCAAGTACAATCGCCTCATTCGTATAGCCGAGGAACTCGGCGCTGCCGCGGTCTATCCGGGCGCGAGCGTCTTTAAAGCGCGCGCCAGAGCCGCTCGATGAGTCATCCGCCGATAGCAGCCCTGATAATTTTCGACGGCTGGGGTCTGCGCGACGCGCGCGAGGCGAACGCGATCCTGGAGGCGCGCACGCCGGTGATGCAGCGTTTATGGGCCACGCAGGCGCATACCGAACTTGACGCTTCCGGCGAAGCCGTCGGCCTAGCTCCAGGTGTCATGGGCAATTCCGAAGTCGGCCATCTCACGATTGGCGCTGGCCGCGTTATCTACCAGGACGTGATGCGCATCACGAAAGCGATCGAGACCGGCGCCTTCTTTCACAACGAGGTTCTGCTAAACGCGATACGCACCGCCGCGCGCGACGGCAGTACGCTCCATCTTTGGGGCCTGCTCTCCGACGGCAGCGTCCATAGCCACATCGATCATCTGATCGCACTGCTCGAACTTGCGACGCGCGAGGGCGTCGAACAGATTGCCGTCCATGCCGTGCTCGACGGACGCGACAAGCCGCCACAGTCCGCCATCCCCTTCATCGATCGGGTCGAGGCCAAGTTGAAGGAACTAGGCCGTGGCCAGATCGCGACCGTCACCGGCCGCTACTTCGCGATGGATCGTGATAAGCGGTGGGAACGAGTCGAGCGCGCGTGGCGGGCATTCGTTATGGCGGAGGGCAACTCAGCGCCGAGCGCGCGCGCGGCCGTCGAAGCCTCGTACGCCGCGGGCAAGAATGACGAATTCGTCGAGCCGACGATCATCGGGGCACATCATCCGATAGCCGATGGCGACCAGGTGATTTGCTACAACTTTCGCGCCGATCGTGCCCGCGAATTGACCGCCGCCCTGACTCAGAGCGACTTCAGTGGCTTTGCGCGGCCACGCACGCCGAAAATCGGCTACGTCTGCATGACCGAATACGAGCGTTCGCTCAATCTCCCGCTGGCCTTCGGACCCAACGATGTCCGCGAAACGCTGGCGGAGGTGCTCGCACGTTCTGCCATCCGCAATCTGCGCGTCGCGGAAACTGAGAAATATGCTCACGTCACCTACTTTCTCAATGGCGGAGCTGAAAAGCCGTTCGCATTCGAGGAGCGCGTGCTGATTCCATCGTCGAAGGTAGCGACGTATGACCTCGAGCCTGAGATGCAGGCCGTCGCAATTGCGAAGCGCGCGGCCGACGAAATTGCGAGCCGGCGTTTCGGTGTCGTCGTGATGAATTTTGCGAACCCCGACATGGTCGGTCACACCGGCAAGATGGAGGCGACGGTCAAAGCGGTGGAGACTTCAGACCTCGCGCTCGGTATCGTGATCGATGCACTGGAGCGTGTCGGCGGCGTCGCGCTAATCACAGCAGACCATGGCAACGCTGAGTTCATGGCCGACCCCGCGACCGGACAGCCGCACACCGCGCACACTACTAATCCGGTGCCGCTGATTCTCTACGACCCCTCATTCAAAGGCGGCTTGCAGGATCATGGCACGCTTGGCGACGTGGCTCCGACCTTGATCGCGATATTGGGACTCGATCAGCCGCCCGAAATGACCGGCCACGACCTGCGCGCCCCTGCATGACCTGAACGCCCACAGAGATCGCCTGAGC
>Ga0182024_10002800_pt1 | contig 42745 bp, 21 predicted proteins | sample P32metaG_FD_120480 | JGI IMG/M metagenome (GOLD analysis project Ga0182024, IMG submission 120480) | Permafrost microbial communities from Stordalen Mire, Sweden - P3-2 metaG (Illumina Assembly) | ecosystem: Environmental > Terrestrial > Soil > Wetlands > Permafrost | place: Sweden: Stordalen... | reverse complement strand
GACGGTCGTCACGCCGTTGATCACGGCGGTAATCATCCGATTCTGCGGGTCGTAAGTGTAGTTGTTGGTCGTCGTCGTCGTTCCGGCACTCACCGTCGTTACCGTCGTCGGTGAACCATTCGCGTCGTAGTTGTACTTCGTGAAGTAAGTCGCATTGTCCGTTTCCGCCAGGAGTTCGTTGTTGGCGTTGAAGCTGTCGTAGATCGTCTGGTTGATCGTGCCGTCGTTTGACGTGTCCACCGTCTTGAGGATGCGGTTGCCGTCGAGGTCGTAGGTGTAATTATCCGTGTAATCGTCGGTGGTCAGGTGGGTGCTGCCACCCAGTGAGTCGTCGTTGCCGTAGTCATATTTTTCCGACGTGAGTCGGGACAGCGCATCGTATGTCCATGTGTACAGCGCGGTGCTGGTGGCGCCCTCGCCCGAGTCCGTCATCATCTCCAGATCGCTGATCTTCCTGCGGTCGGCGTCGAAGCTATAAGCGAAGCTGCTGAGCGTCAGCGTGCCGCGCTTGTTGGTGATCGTCTCGGTGCCGAAGACCCCGCCCACGCCGGTCGCGGTCCAGAAGCCGCTGTAATCGGTGTCGGTTTCGGTGCCGTTGGGATACGTCACTTTCGTGATATTACCATCCGCGTCGTACGTGTACAAAGTCGTCGGGTAATTGCTCGTCGGCGTGACGCTGTTCCCGTCGGCATCGAAGTAATTGATCGGCGAGGTCGTCAATGCCGGTGCCGCCCCGTCCTGCGCGACGATCGTCGCGCTCGCCAGCCGGCCCTGCGCATCGTATCCATATAAGGTGTCGGTGATCGCGGTGGAATGCGTCGTGCCCGTCCACGTCTCGATCAGGCGGTTCGTGGCGGCGTCATAGACATAATTGATCGTCTGCGACGGGATCGTCGTGCTGATCGAATCGATGTTCCAGCTCGCGTCGTATCCATACGTCGTGTACGCCGTGGTTCCCACCGACGGCGCATCCTCGATCATGAGCAGCCGGTTGGCGTTGCCGTAGAAGTTGTAGATCGAGTTGTACGTGGTCCCGGCCGACGTGACGGTGTCGGTGTGATAAATCAACCCCGCCGACGTCCCGCCGAACGGCTCGTAGTTATACAGCGCCTTGTTCCCGTCGAAGTCGATCGTCTCCGACAGCCGCTCGAAGTTGTAGTCGTAAACCCACGACTGGCTCTGCCCATTCGGCAGGGTTTCGATCGTCTTGTTCCCCAGCGCATCGTAATCCCAGGTCGTGGTCTGGCCCTTCGGGTCGGTCTGGCTGATCTCGTCGCCGTACAGGTCGTACCCGTAGTTCCAGTGCGGCATAGTCAGCTGGCTGTTGCCCGCGATCGTGCCTTTTCCAGCGCTGTAATGGTTGGCCACCTGATTGGCCGAGAGCGCGTAGTTGTACAGCGACACCTCATCCACTTTCCCATTGAAGTAGCTCCCGCCCCCGCCGTACCCGGAGCCGATCGCCAGGTTGTTGGCCGTGTTCGGCTCATAGGTGTAGCTCACCGCCGCCGTCGCTTCCAGCGTCCCGTTCACATACACCTTGGCGGTGGTCCCGTCGAACGTCCCGACGATGTGCTCCCAGCTCCCTTCGGTCGCCGACACCGAGATCCCCGTGTCCAACACCGTCGCGCCCCAGTAACCGCTGTCAACCCAGAACTGCCAGTGCCCGTTGGAACCCTGGATGATCGTCCACCCCTCGGCGTACGTGTAACTATCGATCAGCGCGTTGCTGCTCACCGCCTCCTGGTTCGTGCTCGAACCGCTGGCGTTGATCCACGCCTCCACCGTGAACTGGTTTGTGTCCAATGCCGCGGCATTGGCGATCGTCACCTGCCCGGAACTGCCGTTGAACGAAGCGGCCGTGTCGCTGTCGTTGGTCAGCGGGCCCGTAACCCCCAGCGTATACGTGCCGCTGTAACTTCCCACGTTCCCGTTCCCGCTCGAATCGTGCGCAGTCGTCCCGGAACTCTCATCCAGCCGGTAGTAAGCCACCGGCCCATCGCCCAGCACCACCGCCGCATACGGATCGCTCACCGCCGGCTCGTACTGGTCCGTCAGCTTCCCGGTGATGTCATAAAAACTCTCGGTCGTGTTGCCGAGCTGGTCGAAATCAACTTCTTCATACCCCGCCGTGATCGTCTGCCCCGACACGCTGTAGCTCGGCACCGCGTTCCCATTGGCTCCGTACAGGTTCTCGGTATAGCTGCCAATTCCATAGGTCGGCGTCCCGCTCACCATCCCGTCCGGATAATCCGTCCGGTACACCCGGCCCATCGCATCGTACTCCGTGACCGTCTGGTTCCCGTCCCCATCTTCCGACCAATCATTGTGAATCACCTCATCGCTGAACGTCGCGCTGCCGCTGACTTCACTGACGGCCACCGTCGACCACGCCACGTCATAGCTCTTGGAAATCAAATGCACGCTCTGGCTGTCCGGATCGTACGTCGCGGTCATTCCATACGTCGAACCCGTGAACAGCGAATTCCCGCTGGCGTTCCAATCCGTCACGATCAGGTTGTCCAGCGTATACAGCGACGAACCCGTCGCCGTCACCGTCAACGTCTGCGGCGTCCCGCCCGACGCCGCCGTCAGCGTGATCTTGAATTGATCGCCGGTTGCAATCGTCCCGCCCGGCGTGAACGTCATAATCTGGTACCGGTCCGACTCGCTTTGCGTGACCGACGATTCCCCGGACACGCTCACCGCCGCGGTCGTCTGCGTGCCGCCGTCGGATAAATAGGTCGTCGCCGTCGTGCGCCCGTCGGCTCCAACCTGCGCGCTGGTCCGCCCCTCACCGTCATAGCTCGTGCTGCTGCTGGAGAACGCCGAGCCGTACGTCGTTTCCGAGGAATCGTAGAAGTTCGAGTTCGCCGGGTCCGTCGCTACCGCGATCTCCACGCCGCGATAGCGCACCGTGCCGCTCGCCCGGCCCATCGCGTCGTAAATCGTGTTGGTGCCGTTGGGATTCCCATCCGACGGCGAGTACCGGTCCGTCTGCCATACCACCCGGTTCATCGAATCGTACACCGTCCGCTGCTCCGTCCCGTCGGCGTACGCCGTCCGAACCACGTTCCCCTTGGCATCATAATAATAAAGGGTGTCATTCGTCGTCGCTTCTAGTGTATTGGAGGCATTCACGTAATCCGTGTACGTCTCGCTCTGCTCCCCGGCGGAGTTGTAAACCGTGAAATCCTCTTTGACGTAACCAATCAGCATGGTCGGCGAATTCACCACCGTAAACGTGCTCGAAAAGCTGTACAACGCGGTGTTGACTTGCGTCACCCGATCGTTGGCATCGTATAGGTTCTCGGTATAGACCCACTCCTTGTTGCTGGAATTCGCCGGGTCGATCCACTCATGATACGTCGCCGCCGGCATCCCATCCGGCGTGTACGTCTCGTACGTCACCAGCCCCGCGCTGTCCGTGCTCGACGACTCCATTCCCGCGATGCCCCCGTCGCCATCCACGGTCGTGTATCCATACGTCGGCCCGCTGGACGCGTTGGTCGACGTGGAATACGCCTCCTGGCTCAGGTAGTACGTGGCGCCGCCGCGGATGACATAGCTGGCCGTCGCCTGACTGGCGGTGTTGTACGCGTAATAAGTCGTCTCGCCGGCCGGGTTGGTCGACTGCAGCAGCAGCCCCTGCGTGTTCGTATCATAATCGTACGCGTAGGTGTCGGTCGTGACATTCCCGTACGGATCGGTCGTCGTCTCGATGTCGAGCCACCGCGTCGTGTACGTCGTCCCGTAAAGGTATTTCGTCGACAGGACCGTTTCATCCCCCAGCACATTGTCCACCTCGCTCGGCTTAAAGCGCCCCGGGTCGCTCAGCAAATGCAGCGGATCGTTCATGAGTCCATAGGTCGTAATCGTGTGCGGCGAATCCGAATCCGGCTCCTGCGTGAACTGCGCCCCGGTCGTATTGGAAGCCAACACCGTGAACGGCTGCCAGTCAGTCTGCTGAAACAGCGCATTGTTGTTCGACGACCCGGTTGGGTCGTCGCTCTGGACTTCGTCGTTGACGTCCCCGACCGCATACGCATAGTCATGCACCGTCACCAGATAGCTGTACGCATTTGTGGTTCCCGGACTGTTTAACTGCTTGATCGTCCGCGCCACATTCCCATGGCTGTCATAAATAGTCTGCGCGTTCCCCTCGTTGTTGGGCGCTCCTGAAGAAGGCGCAAGATCGCTGGTGCTCTGCCCATCGCTGGTCCCGTTGAAGCCGCCGGTTTTGACATTCGAAGAGTTGTTGTAAGCGTCAACCAGGCTCGTCAGCTTGAACGATGTCGGGCTATACGCCGCCTGCAGCATGGTTACTTCGTTCGGGCCGATCACCCCCGTCAGATAGGAATTGTGAAGCGTACCCGTCGATGGCGTCTGCGGAAGATCCATCTGGATCGATCCCAGCAGAGTGTCCCCCGGCGCCGCACTATGATTATTCGCCTGAGATTCGAATAGTGACACTGTGACGGGGCCCGTCGTGATGCCAGTAGGGAAATCGCTGTAATTCCAGTAAGACGTGACTCCAGTGAAAGAATTATAATATGGAGTTAGATTCCCTATTGAGTTCCCATATGCTTGCTCTGCTGCCGCCGCCGTTGTAACCAGGGTAGTAAAGGTCGTTCCTGTCCAATACGCACCGTCTGAGTTGCGTTCAATGGCCGGGTAGACCCAGCGGTGGTCTGTGAAGACCCCGATGTAGGCCAATTCGCCATCAGGCTGGTAGGTTGTCACATTGCCGGCGCGATCCGTCACGCCGATCAGGTTGCCGAAATTGCCCGACGTTCCCTGCGAGTCGTAAGCATAGTTCACCGCCGTCGTCGCGCCGGTGGCGAAGGCCGAGGTGATCAGCCCCGAACTCGAATCACGGATGATCGTGACGACATCTTCGATACTGCCACCTTCCGGCGTGTATTGGATGTAGCTCGTTCCCCCTCCGATCGACGTGGTGGGGTAGGTCGTGACGTTCCCTTGCGCATCGGTGAACGTAGCGATCAGGCCGCTTGCCGAATTAATCGTATAGACCCGGTTGTCGAGCGTCGTCAGCGTGTAAGACCCGCTGAATGGCGAGACGGCTGGATTATATTCATTCTGATAAATATCCCGATATGTGTTGCTCCCGACATCAAACGTCAGGTACGTGCTGCTCTGACTCGGCGGCACGAGTGTCGCGCCGCTGCCGTCGACGGCGATGAACTGCGGAATGAAGGTCTCGAGGCTCCCGACCAGGTTCTGGTACTGACTGGGCGTGTCAATGCTTTGCGGCTCGAACGCGAACGCATGCTGTTCGCCACCTGGAAGCGTGATGTATACGAGGTCCCCGAATTCCAGCCCCGCATACGGGTTGTCATAGCTCTTGACCGCCGAAGCCGTGGTGTGCAGATTGGTATCCCACAGGTCCATGCGCCAGCCGTAGCCAAAGTCCGGACTGTACGTATTGACCTGCTGGGAATCGTAATCCCGGGCGATCATGATCGGCGTGCCGCCGGGCACATTGAAGCTGGCATCCGTTGCCGGAAGCGTCAGGTTCCCCAGCTTAAAGTTGCTTTCAAGGGTAATCGACAGATCGGAGCTGGTGCTGGTAAGCGTGGTCGAACCCTGAATCTCCGTCGCCGACAGGATCAGCTGATACGAGCCGGACGGGTAGCGCGTCGGGTCCAGGTCACCCAGGTAAGCATCTCCATTCTCAATCGAACCGTAGGACGTGGTGCCGCTGGCGATCTGAATATCGTTCTGACTCGTGCTCGCGCTGGTGGGATGCAGGGTAAGCGCCCAGTTCAACGAATAACCGACGGCCTGCTGCTCAATAACGCCGCGGATCGGCGTGTCGATGCTGATATTCAGGCCGTTGTTGATCTGCGACGCGGTGCCGCCCAGATCGCTTCCCACATCGCCGGCGCCGCTGGTTGAAAGCACGCTCGACGTGCTCGGTGAGGTGATTTCCAGAACCGCGGCCTTGGGTGATACGAATTGCGACATCACCACTGGCACTTCGTTGGACGGATTCGACACGCCGCCGTTGTCGATCGCCACGGCTCGAACGGTGTAGAAATACGTTGCCGCCGGATCGAGTCCCTGACCGCCGTTGTCGTCGATAAACGAGGTGCCGCTGACGTTCTCGTTCAATTGCACGTACGGCGTGCTGCTGGTGCGGCGGTAGATGAAATAGTGAACGTTTCCCGCATCGGGCGCGGGCGTCCAGGTCAGCCCGGCGTCCCAGGTATTGTTGCTGTTCCATCCAACCGTCGCGGCTAAATTGTAGGGCGCGACCGTCGAGCTCTGCGGGGTGACGATCACCTCGCTGGACGTATACGTGCTGGGAACCGTCGGATTGGCCAAAACCGTGTTGACCGGGATGACCATGTACACATAGCTGGTCCCGGGCAACGCCTGGCTATCGACCCACGAATTGCCCCCATCGGGCGAAACGCCAAGTGTTGTCGTATTCCAGTACGTGGTTCCGCTGGTTATTTCACCGCGGAAGACCTCCCACTGCGCCTGGTTGTCCGGCACGGGTTCGGCCCAGGTGATCAGCACGGCGCCGGTATCCACCCCGCCCGGGGCCGTCGGGTCGGTATTGCTGGTCTCCAGCGACACACTCGGCTGGTAAGTCACGTCGTAGGGCGTCGCCACGGTTCCCAGCGCTACGCTGGTGTTGGCCGGATAGGAGGCCAATTCATCGCCAAACTGGTCCTCCACGACCGCTTCCACCTGATAGTAATAGCTGGGCGGCGAAGTGGACGGCGCGATCACATCATCAAAATAATAAAGGCGGTCGTGGGCCGATGACCCGATCAGGCTGGCATCGGAGTAGTCCGGCTTGGTGGCGCGGTAGATGTCGAAGCCCAGCAGCGTGTCGGCCGTGGAGGCTTCCGTCCAGCTCAAATCGACGCGGTAAGTGGAGTAGGTCGTGCCGCCGGAGCCAAATTGATCGTAGCCCCCCGCGGAGTTGGCGGCCAGGGACGTCGGCGCGGGCGGCGTATTGGTGATCGACGCCATGTCGGTCGTCGCCACATTGCTTATGGCGGGGGCACTTTTGTCGCCGTCATCGTCGACGGCCACGACCTCGTAATAGTACGTCGAGTTCGGAATAACCGTCTGGTCATAATACGGTGACGATGGAACGATATTGCCCGCGTCCAGAATCGAGGTATAATGAGTTGCATCCGTCGATCGAAGTATATCCCACTGGCTGACCTCGGCTCCAGTTCCCGCCGTGATCGTCGGCTGCGACCAGCTCAGCTCTACCAGATTGCCGGCGCTGACCGATGCGGTCACGCCAGTTGGCGACAGGGGATTGCCCCACGTGACCGTGCCGGTGGAATAATACGATATTCCCGAGGAAATGTTTTGCCCGTCGATTGCCTGCAGCGCGTAGTAATAGGTCGTTCCCTGCGTTAATTGCTGATCCCAATAAGGGTCATTTCCGATCACGTCTCCATCATCTGAATCCGCCGGGGGAATGCGAACCGGGCTGCTATTGGTTGAGCTTTTGCGATACAGGGCATAGTCGAGCGTGGAATCCTCCGGCCACTCGATTTCGATTTGCGAACTGCTGACCGCGAAGGCTCCGGGCGCCGCGGGAGTCGCTGGCGCCGGCTCCGGCACGATCGTTGGCGCGTAGGACATTTGACTGGCCACCAGCGCGCTGTCGTTGTGCTGGACCGTCAATATGACTTGGCCGGGAGTGATGGTCGAATACAGATGATTGCCGGTAACCGTGAACGTAGCTGTCGATCCGGACCCGGTTTCGGTAATCGTGCCCTTCTCGAGGTCCCCGTCACCCCAGTCGATCTGGGCCAGGTAGTTCCCGACTTGCGGGCTGGAATCGTCGGCGTCGGTAAACGTGCCGACGGTGATACCCGAATAGGCGGTCCCTTCGGTAAAGACTGGAAGCGTCGAAGCGGTGACATAGAGGGCGGTATCCGAGACCGAGGCGCCGTAGCTTTGTGACTGGTCATTGGCCGAAGTCGAGAGTGGACCCGTCACGGTAACGACGATCGGGAACTGTCCGTTCTCGACGTATGCGTGGCCCGAGGCCGGGCTGATGTCAAACCAACCTGAAACGACCGTATCGTTGGCCAGCGTGCCCGCGACGGTGGTTCCATCGCCCCAGTTGATGGTGGCGGTGTAGGAGCTGGCGGTGGTCGGGCCGCCCTCGTCGATGAAATCTGCCACCACGCCGCTGTATGACACGCCCTCGCTCACAGACACCGGCACGCCCTGGACCCACAAGCCCGTGGCATTAACCCATGTCTGCGTTTCCTCCGCGTTGGAATAATCCGATTCGTAAGTCGCCGAGTCGATGTCGCTGACGGCAAAGACGTAGGGGGTATTTGCCGTCAGACCGGTAACGGTATACGACGTGGCGGCCGACGACGCCACCGTATTGACGGCCGTCAGATCCGAGTAGCTCGGATTGCTCGGATCGTTCGCTCGGCCATACCACACGTGATAGGAACCGATGGATACGCCGACCGGCGGAGTCCAGGTCACCAGAACCGAGTTCTCGCCGGTCGCGATGACGTGCAGGTTGGTCGGCGGCGCCGGCTGCGGCGGGGCCTTCACATACACGGTAAACGGCTGGTCGGACACGCCCCCGTCGGTATCGGTCACCTCCAGCAATCCCGGATTGTAGGTGCCGACGGCGTTGATCGGCGGATCGACCGTGATCGTTCCGGTCACGTACCCGCTGGTGCCGGTGACATCGGAAAGCGTGATCCAGGCCGGCGTCGGCGGGCTGTTGAGCACGAGCGATGCCGAGAGCAGGCCGTTGGGATCAGAGTCGGTCGCTTCGAAATTGTAGGTCACCGCCACGGCCGGCTGAATGCCCGGCGGCGTTGCGGGGCTGGACAGGGGTACACCCGTTGCGCTGGTTGAGGGGCTGGTCGTGAAAACCGGTGTTGGCGCGGTAAAGAAGGTCCCGTTGGGTTTGTAGACGAAGTCCTGCTTGACGTCGGAGCCCGTGCTCACCGCGATCGTCGCCGGATTGCTTCCCGGCGTCACTTCCGTATAACCCGACGGCGTCGCCTCGCTAATGTAGTAGCTGGTGGACGCGGTTAATCCGTTGAAAGCGTAGTCCCCGTTCGCATCGGTCACGCTCGTGCCCAGCGTCGTGCCCGATGAATTGGTCAGAGTGAGCGTGACGCCGGACAGGGGTGTCTGGGTTTGCGGGAGACTGTCAAGAGGATCGACGATCCCCGACGGCGCGAATCCCATCCGTTCATAGCCCGGCGCGGAGACAGTTGAGCTGGGGGAGACCGCCAAGCCACCGCCCAACAGCCCCGAACCATCCCACGTCATCACGACTGGGCTTTCGTTTGACTCCTCGACGCCCATGATGTCGCCGACGTACGAAGACAGATCCGTCGCGGGCGCGCCGAGCAGTTGGAAATCGTCGGTGATGCCGAAGAAATTCTGGTCGGGCGGAATCAGCCGCACTTCTTCGATGTTGGGCGGGGCGCTGTAGATCTGATAGTTTCCATGGTGATCCACCATGTAGGCGGTTCCAGTCCCGTCATCGATGGCCACCAGGAGGTTGCCGGCAAAGGGGCCGTAGCGCGGGTCATTCGGCAAGGCAATCGCCGACTCGTAGTTTTTATTTGCGGCCGCTGGACTTGGCAGCGCCGCCAGTTGGCCGCAGTTGCCGTACTTGTCAACCAGCCATATTGCGCCGCCGCTGGTCAGGACGATCAAGTCGCCGCCAAAGCTGCCCGAGGTGTCGAATGACACGTCGGCGATGCCGTCGCCGATATCGCCGGCCAGGACCGCCCAATCGGGGACCGGCGAGCCCGGCGAACTCGCCAGCACCTGCACCAGCGAGCCGCTACTGGTGAATCCGAAGAAGATATCCCCGGGCGTAAACCCCCCGAGGTTCCCCGGCTGGGCGATCGCCATGGTCGATTCACCGCCGTCGGCAAGGCCGGGTATCGTCGCGTAGAGGCTGATCGCACCGTAGTGAGAGACTTCGTAGAGATTCTCGCCCGTCGGGCCCTGTTCGGCGACGATCGTCGAGTTGTCCTGCGCAAAATAGCCGACCGCCCCCGCCTGCCGAAACTCGTCCCCAGCCACCGTCTTACTGCCGACCAGATTCTGAAGGTTGACGTATCCGCTGCTGGTCTGGGCAAGCGGAACCAGATGGTTTTCGTAGGCTTCGCCGCTGATCGAATAACTGCTGTACGCGGGTGCTGTCGTGCCAAAGACAACGTTGGAATACGCATCCGTGCTGCCAATCGCACCGTAGACGCGAAAGTAGTAAAAGGTGTTGGCGGTCAATCCGCTGATCGTGTCGCTGGTCGCGGTTGCCGACAGCGCCGACGAAGTGGACCAAGTCGTATCGTCGGTGGACCACTGGGCGTACATATTCGTCGGCGTGGGCGGATTATCGGTCCACGAAAGCCCGACCGTCGTGGAACCGACGCTGGTAAGTTGCAGCCCTGCCGGACCGGACGGGACGACCGCGGAGGTGGTGCTGACCAGCAGCAGGGGCGCATTGACGCTGGAAGAACGGGAATTGAAGCTCAGCGCCTGCAGCGTCGGGCTATCGGCGCGCACTTGCAACCCGATGGTGTGGTTGCCGGCGGTGAACTGACTTTGCACGTAGCTGGTGATGTCCCATTCATACCAGCGCGCGGAGCCGCCGCTGACGCTCTCCGTGGCCAGGGGCGTTGAGTTTACAGCCGGCTGGTTAGACCAGGTCAACGCGCTTTCCGTCCAGGTCGGCGCGGCGGTCAGGCCGTAAGCGTTGACCGAGACCCCGGTCTGGTCGGTCGGTACGGAGCCAAACAGGCGCAACACGACTCGGTTCACCGAGCTGAAAGCGCTTAAGTTGAAGGTCAGAAAGATGCGATCATCCGAACTCTTGGTCAGTAGGCTCGATGGATCGCCGTAATTGTTGCTCGTCACGTCCGAAGAGACGTAGGCGTCAGCCGTGGCAGACGCCGCGGCGGCCGTTGCGCTGGGGGTCCGGACCGTGGCCTGATTGGAGACCAGCGGCGGCGTGGGCGGGGTCTGCGCGTTGACGGCCTGGATCTCATAGAGGTAGGTCGTATTGGCGCTGGCCGACGTGTCGGTGTAGGTAGACGCGAAGGCGGAAAGCGTCGAGCCGACCTGGCTGAAAGTCCCGCCGATCGTCGAACGGAGCACCTTATAGCCCGTCGCGATGGTGGTTTGATCGTTCCAGTTCAGATTGACCGTGGTGTCAGAGACCGCGGTCGCGAACAACTGCTCTGGGGGCGCGGGAACGGTCGCTTCCGGGGTGAACGCGAACCAGTCGTAATTGCCTTCAGCCAAATTGCCGGTCGAAACGTCGGACAATCTAAGCACGTGCTGCCCGGCGGGGAGGTAGACGTTGTCGACGGAGACGGTTTCAAACGCGTTCCATCCGCCGGTATCGGGAATCGGAACGCTGTTGACGATGCCCGTCCCATCGAGACTCATCGCGAAACTGCCGCCGACGCCTTCGGAGGCGACGCGGAAGTCCAGGCGATACGTGCCCGCGGAGGCAACGTTGACGGTATAGTTGTACCAGTTCCCGCCCTGATTCCAGCCCAGATAGTACCCCAGCTCCGTGGGACCGGCGGCGGCGATCCCCGCGCCGGTCTGGCGATAGCGTCCGCCCGCATTCGTAGCCGCGGCGGTGTGATAGCCGACGTTCTGCCCGCCGGTGTCAAAGTCTTCGGCCTGAATCGTGGTGGTCGCCGTGGACGAGACCGCCCATGGCGTTCCCTTGTAAGGCGCCTCGGCGTTCGAGTTGAGCGTCACCGCGCTGGCGGTACCGTAGGTCGAGCAATCGCCGACGGAATTCGTGGGAACGATGCGGTAGTAATAGCTCGTGCTCGCGGACAAGCCCGTATCCACATAGGAGTCGGCGTTGGCGATAGTGGTGGCGATCAGCGTGTAGGTGCCGCCACTGGTGGTCGAGCGCTCGATCTTGAAGCCCGATTCGTTGTCTGTGGTATCCGCCCAGTTCAGATTGATCGCCTGGGTGCTCTCGGCGTAGGCGGTGACGGCCGTTGGCGCCGTCGACGGCGCGGAGGTGAGGTGGACGGTTGGCACGATGGAAATCGTGTTGATGACGTTGTTCATCGCGCTCGGGCCGCTGTAGACCTTGAGCCACCCGTTGCTGACGGTGACGGAGGCCGATGCCGTCGTCCAGCGCCCGCTGCCGGAGCTGGCCGCGTGATTGGTGACCTGCGTGCCGTTGACATACGTTGAATAGGTAGCGCCGGACGTGACCGTCGGATCGCCCGAGGTGATCGTCACCTGATACGTTCCGTTCGCCAGCCCCACCTCCCACTGGTTCTGCGTGTTGTTGGTATTTGGCGACGGAAGCTGAATGAACGAATCGTAGCCCACGCCATCGTTGCCGGAACGTCTTACCGAGGCGGCGCGCGCGTCGGCGGTCCAGCCGTAATCGCGATTGACGGTCGACTCATAGATGTCGGAGTGATTGCCGAAAACGAGGCCGAAGTCTTCGGTGTACCCGTCCGTGAAATAATCCCACGGCTGGAACATCACGCTGAAATTTGTCGCCGGAGGATCGGTGAGCGTGCCGTACTCGACGGCAATCGGCAGCGCGTTGGAGCTGTACGTGGTGCCTTCATCGGTCGCCGTCGCGGTGATCACATTCGAAGCCGCGGCGTCCGGAAAGATATGGGTGACGGTGGTGGTGCCCGCCGTGACGCTTTGCGCCGCGCTCCCATCGCCCCAGTCGATCTGCCACCCTCCCAGCGTATCCGACGCGTCCGCCTGCGAGAGCGACAGCGTGTAGGTGCTGCCGACTTGCGCGTGGTACGAGCCGGAGATCGTCAGCTGGGGGTCGAATTCATTGACGATAACCGTGTGGGTTGTCGATGAGCTGGACGGCGTGTCGCTCGGATCGGCATTGGTCGACGTCACGACGACCGAATACGTTCCTTCTTCGTGATACGCGTGACTCAGGGTGAAGCTGCTGCCGCTGACCGTCAACGGCTGGGTGCCGCTGCCGTCGCCGTAGTTGACCGCGGCGGTGTAGTTCGGCGAGGTATCAGCGGAGCTGATCGTTCCGGACGCGCTATAGGTCTGGGCTTCGGCGACAGTCGCACCCGAAAAACTCGCCGTCGGCGTTGGTTCAACCGTCGTGATCGTCGTGTTGTTCGATCCGAACTCGTTGTCGTTGGTGTCGGTCACGCCGACCGTGATCGTATAGGTCTGGTCGGACGAGTAGGTGTGCGAGAGCGTGTAGCCGCCACCGGAGTTGACGGTGAGCGACTGACAGCCTGTACTATCCCCATACTGCACCCAAGCGCTAAAGCTCGCGCTGGGATTGGGGTCGCTGACGCACCCACTGCCGGTGAAGTTCACCGATTCGGTACCCGAGTAGGGATTGCTGATGAACCCCACACTGGGCGCGCTGTAAGAGCTGCACGAGCCGCATCCCGAGCCACAGCCAAACGGATGGAGGATGATCTGGCCCTTGCGGTGAACTCCAGGCGTGATGCCGCCGCTTTGACTCACGGCCACGCCGGTCAGGTCGAGGATCGGCCCGTGAAACACGCCATTGGTTCCAAGCGACAGATCCTGCTGGCCGCTTGCCAGCAGGCGGATCACCACCGGCTGCCCGTTGACGTCCTGGCCGCCAACCAGGATTCTCCCGCTTGGCTGTAGAACCAGAGAGTCCGCCCGTCCGGCCAGCACACTTTGCACCTTGCCGCCGGAGCCAAAGGTCTGGTCCGGCGTGCCGTCGGTCTTAAGCCGAGCGATGACAAAGCCGCTGGTCGACTCGCCGGCGACGACGATCTTGCCGTAATCGGGATTGGTCGCCGCGGCGCCGGCGTAATCGATGGCCAGCGCGTGCGAGGCATCCTTACCTGGATCGAAACTCACCGTCGATTGACCATTCACGCCAAACGACGGATCGAGCGTGCCATCGACGAGATATCGAAGAACGCTGAAGGTTCCATCGTGCTCGCCCAACACAACAATCTTGCCGTCCTGCTGGAGCGCCATCGAGTAAACCGCGTCCGCCACGGGCGGGTTCAGCGTGTTGACCACCGAGCCGATCGGCGCCGACTGGCTTGCCGCCGCCGCCAGCGCCGTGGGAGAGGTGCCCCGGTGATGGGTCTTCTTGACCACCTTGATCTTGGAGGCATTGCCGGATGTCGTCGCCGACCCCTTGCCGCTCACCGCGACTTTCTTATGGGGGTGTTTGGGTTTGCCCTGCAGTTTGCCCTTGGCATGCAGAGACCGGCGTGCGTGAACCCGCTTCGCCGCGTGCTGGGCGGCCGCCGACAAGTTGACGACGTACGCGCCCTGGTTCTCCGCCGTCAGGAGTGAAGCATGATGGTGGTGCGTTTCGGTCGTTAGATAGACCCGCTTCTCAAGGGCCTGAATTTCCGCAGCGCGCGGGGGGCGGCTCGTCATGCTTGGAGTTGTAGAAGCGGCCGATGACAAATCCTTTCGAAACCAGCGCATGGGACAGCCCTTTCCAGATAGCAAATGGCGCCAGCGCGCAACTTCGCTGGCGCAGCACTATTGCATTCCGAGCAACGGATCGTGCAGAGAAACGACGAATAGAAGACCGCTTCAGCGATCTTGTATGTGAGGCCTTCCAGAATGCGCAGCATCTCAGCAGACGCTGACAGACCGCTCTGGAAGGCTAAAAAGAAATGAGAACGATTAAGAACCCGGGCCGCCGCCGAAGATCAGAGGACACCCGATACGGACAAAAAAGCGATTTGGATATGCCGCCGCCGCTGACATAAAACCCTTTCTCCCGGTTCTCCCCAAGATTAACACCGGGCAATCTGGCAGGTTTATACCTAGTGTATGGGATGCGATCAATAATAATCTGGGAAATTTGCCGAAGCGGGGGAAACCCGCTTTAATTGTGTAACTGAGACGATTTATTGATAACTAATTCGACATCTTTGGCTGATTCTGTGAGGTATCTCACACAAAGACCCTTTGTTGCCACGCAGGGACGCGGGGTCGTCATTGTCGGCGGTGGCGCGTATCTCCCTTCGGCCTACATTGCGATTCGCCATCTGCGCAGCCTTGGCTGTGGGTTGCCGATCCAATTGTGGTGCCTCAATTCCGCCGAAATCCCCTCATTCTGGACGAAGCTTGCCAGTACGTTCGATGTGGAAACGGTTAACGCCGGCAGCGCCCCATTCGCCGGCGACTTTCCTCGCCTCGGCGGCTATGAGTGCAAAATCCACGCGATCACCGCATGTCCGTTCGAACACGTATTATTGCTGGATGCGGACAATATTCCGCTGCAAAATCCAACGTTTCTCTTTGATTCGCCGCAGTTTGCAACGTATGGCCAGGTCTTTTGGCCCGATTTTCCGTATCCCGCCGGCCATAAATTTGCGATTCGCAGCCGAGCGTGGACGGATCTGAAGCTCCTTGCGCAAAGTGGGATTGAATTGGAAAGTGGACAGTTGCTGATCGATCGAAAACGGTGCTGGGAAACCCTCCAGGTGGTTCGAGCGCTGAATGTGGCATCTGCCGAGGTATTTAATAACTGGACCTGGGGAGACAAAGATACTTTCACGCTCGCCTGGGAGCTTGGCGGCAAACCCTACTATGTTGTTCCGCATCGACCGAGATTCATCGATGCCGGTCGCGACACGGTACTGTGGCAACATAGTTTCGATGGAAGCCGGCTTTTTCAGCACCAGCGCAAATGGTTCGCTGCGCCGCAACAGATGAAAGACCTGCTTTTGCCCGGTGAGCTGCTGACGGAAGCGTCTCTGGAGTACCTCCAGGAATTCTGGTCCGCGGCCGACCATGCGGGGGTGTCGGCGATGCCCGCGCCACAAGTCCGGATACTGGCGAAGGAAAACTCCGATTCGCACCCGAACGATGCGCGGGAGTGGTTGAAGCGGGGCATGAAAGCGCTGGCCGAGGGGCAGCCATCGACCGCCGTCGAGCAAGCTTCACGAGCTATCGCTTTGGAGCCGAACAACGCCGGCGTTCGGATCGATCTGGCGGCGATTCTCTGCCAGGCCAACCGTCCGGCCGAAGCAATTACTCATTTGCTCAAGGCGCTAACCCTTCGCGAGAACCTGCCGGATGTTCACAACAACCTGGGCGTGGCGCTGGAGCAGCTTGACCGATACGAAGAGGCGGCAGTAGCGTTTGCCAATGCGGCCAAGCTGGAGCCGTCGCGACTGACCGGACGACTGAATCTCGGCCGGCTGCAGCGCAAGTGCGGCACGTCCGCCAAGTCGCTGGAGACTTTTGCGACGGTTCTCCGCCAGGATGCTGACTGCACACCAGCCTACGACGGGATCATTAACGCTGCCGACGATTTGGGCGAAGCCAAATCGAAGATCGACGCGATTCAACAGTTGCTTCGGCTCAAGCCGCAGTCGCCGCACCTGCGCAGCTCATATCTGTACGAACTGCATTACCTGCCGGGGATCGATCGAGAGACCCTCTTTCGGGAGCACAGCGAGTGGGATCGGCGATTTGGGAACCCATCATCAGTAACCTTGCATGACGATAGGCGTCCAGATGCGAATCGCCGGATTCGCGTGGGCTATGTGTCGCCAGATTTTCGCCACCACACGGTGCCGAAGTTCATCGGCGGCGTGCTGGCGCATCACGATCGCGATCGCTTCGCGGTCTTTTGCTACAGCGATGCCACTCAGGAAGATCACGTCACACGGCAGGTTCGGGCCTGGGCGGAGCACTGGCGGGATATCGTGGGCCTGCCGGACCATCGGGTTAAACAGATCATCGATGACGATCAGATCGACATTCTCGTGGACCTGCGGGGGCACGCGGCATCCAACCGCTTGACGCTCTTTGCCAAACGTGTCGCCCCGATCCAAATCAACATGGTTGGGTACTTTGATACGACGGGCCTGGCCGCGATGGATTACCGCCTGACCGATGCACATCAAGACCCGGTCGGATTGTCAGAACAGTATCACACCGAGCGGCTGCTTCGCATGCCGGTCTCGTGCTGGTGCTATCGGCCGGATGACGACGCTCCGGACCTTGCTGAGCCGCCATGCACCCGCAACGGCCACGTTACCTTCGGGTCGGTGAACAAGATCATCAAAGTCAGTGAGCCGTGCGCCCGGCTCTGGGGCCGGCTTCTTGAGAAAGTTCCCAGCGCACGCCTTCTGCTGGTCGCCGTGTCTGAGAACGCCGCCGATTCGATCCGATCGCGTCTGTCCGAGTTTGGATTCCCGCCAGAGCGCTTCGATTTTGATATCAAATGCGCCGACTACCGTGATTACCTGCAGCGATTCAGCAAGATCGACATCGCCTTGGACACATCGCCGTTCAACGGCATCACGACAACCTGTGACGGTTTGTGGATGGGCGTGCCGCTGGTGAGCAGCGGCGGGGAGATCGCGGTATCACGCGCCGGAACGAGCATTCTACATGGTGTTGGCCTGCCCGAGTTGGCAGCTCAAACCGAGGAAGAGTTCGTCGATCTCGCAGCGAATTTGGCCGGTGATCAACAGCGGCTGAGGGAGCTGCGTTTGACGATGCGAGACCGCATGCGCGGATCGGCGCTCATGAACGCGGTCCAATTCACGCAGCAACTTGAATCGCATTACCAATCCGCCTGGCAACGCTGGCTCCAAAGCCGCTGAAGGCCGTGACTCCGATGGAACAGCACCTCTTCAAGGTCTTCGGCCTGCAGCGCACCGGCACCAATCTCATGCGCGCGCTGCTGGAACACAATTTCCACGTTCGATACGTGCCTGAGGTTGAAACCGGGTGGAAGCATGGCCCGCTGCGGCTCAAAGGCGGCCTCTGGAAAGGCGAACCGGTGCGCTTCGTGCTGTGCGTCAAGAATCCGTACGCATGGGCGTTGTCCTGTTATCACTTCTTCCGCCGATCGCACGGCGGCGATCCGACCATGGCGCCGGAGTTTTACCGCGACCCGTCGATGTCCTTCGAGGAGTTCCTGCTGACTCCCAGCTACGGCTTTCAGTCGCCAATTCATCGGTGGAATCAGCAGAACCATCTGTGGCTCAGCACGCTTCCTTCGGACCGAACAATCCTTGTCAAACAGGAAGACCAACTCCAGTCGCAAATTCCGGCCCTGGAGGAAGCGGAACGCATTTTGAAACTGCTACGGCGGCACGAGCGCCTGATGCCGATCGACGAGCGGGTTGACGTCGATGTGAGTCTGCGCGGCGCAATGAATCGGGATTACTATCTGGACCATCAGTTTCTGGAGGATTACTCGCCGACGCTGTTGGCCCATGTGAACTCGATTATCGATTTACGGCTGATGCAACAGCTCGGATACCAGCCAGAGCGCTGGACGATCGAGCAACGACAACTCGGCCCGCTCAAGCTGTATGTGCGACCCTGCACCAATGATGCCGCCGACGCATTTGAAGTGGCGTCCGATCCCCACCGGCTGTTGGATATTAAGCATCGCGGCGAGGGGATCTCATCGGTGGTGCTCCTTGGATCGGGCGCTGGCGCCGCTCCACTGCTCGTGCGCGGACTCTGGCCGCAGGCACGCATCATCGCCTGCGAGCGCAGCGAAGAACTCCTTCCGTTATTGAGATTGAACACCCGCGGGCACGAACAGGTAACCGTGGCTGCGGCCAGCGCCTACCCTGACTACTTGATCCAGTTGCTTGGCGGGGCCGAGGAGATCAGCCTGTTGCTTGTCGAGGAGCCGCAAGCAGCGACGGGCGCACTCGTTCCCATCATACAGAGCGGTATGATTCGCCGAATCCGATACGTCCGCGCTCGGCTGCCATCCGACCCAAGCCAGGCAGACCTGACCGCTGGCCTCGCCAGAACGCACCGTGTCGAGACCCGCACGACCCCGAGCGCGACTTTTCTTACTGCGGAGCGGCTGCTGTAGCCAGCAGGCGCTGCACTTGCTCGTTCGCTTCGGGTGACGGCCTGCCGTTCCAAAAGCACCACGCATTTTTTGTTCCGGGTCTCATGCCGTATTCCAGCCCGGCGTACTCCCTGACCGTGCGGGTCACCGTCGATGCCTCCACGGAATCGGCTTGTGCCAGTTCTAGGACCGGCGTTCCAAAAATCGCCGACATGGTTCGCAGATAGGTGCAGGGCGAGACGATCAGCCGTGCGTGCCTGGCCAGCCAAAACACCTCAACCAGCTCGGCAGCATCACAAAGATCCAAGTCTGCCGACGTCGCCCCGCGCGCACCCATTGGCAGCCGCCAGTGTCGACCTGAGCTGCCGATGCGAACGACCGGCAGGTATGACCTGAGCCAACCGACGATCGCCGGATCCAAGAGCCAACGGTCTTCTTTACCCGCGCCGTCCGAAAACAGAATATACCGCTCGGGTACGGGCGCGACTGGCGTTCGGACAGGAAGCTCGACGGCCGGATCTGACGGAAAGCGAAGCAGTTCCTTCGGGGGCTGCCGAAGCAGATTCGCATGACCGTCAAGCTGGTCTAGAATCCAGCCGTTTTCGGCCATCGGCTGCTCAAATGTTCCGGCGGGTCGCATCTCGATCCTGAAGTCGAGCGCGCTCCAAAATGAAAAGTCGCTCACGACAAATGCCGAAGTGCATGCCCCGGCCCGGCAAGCGTTGCGAAGGCGTGCAAAGAGGTGAGCCTTGGGGTTCGGCATCCCGTAGTTGACGGGACAGAAGTAAGCCGACAGCACATCCCCGAGCGGATGCCGGCAAGGCACAAAGACCTTCACCTGACCTCCTTTCTCGCCGGCGCTATCTGGTCGTGGCAGTCATCGACAAAGCCGGTCTTGAAACGCTCAAAACATGATTTGAGGCCGGTTTCAGCGCCACAGGACGATCTTATTCTGCAGGCATTCGTTCTCTCCAGTGGCGCGATCTGACGATTCAGGCGCACTTTGGAAAGGGCTGCAACCTATCCACAAGGGGCGAAACCTTCTGGCCAATCGTAAATTGCCGTCGCCGTCGCGGGCGATTTGGGGCGCTCCGAACCAGCGGCGCTCGGATGGTTGGTTGCGCCGGCTGTCGGTGCCGTGCCAGCCCGTTCGGATACTGTCAATTCGCGAGATAGCGTTCGTATGTTCCTGGCGCTGTTGAATGAGCTGCTGGATACGTTGCGCCAATGCTGCCGCGGAATTGAATTGGGACATGCTTCTACCCCTGCAAATGCAGGGGAGCGAACCCCGAGGGTCCGATCCGCTCCCCTGCAACCCCTCACCTTGCCTTCCAATCCGTTGAGGTGTGCTGTCGGAAACTCAATAAGGATGGCGCCGGGAACATGAGGTGGAAGTAGGCCCGCCGAGTTGTTGAAGGGCCGCACGCGGCCAGAAGCAGCGGGCCTACGGCACGTCTGGCTCGACTCCGCTATCGAAACGCCACCGGCCGGGTACGGCCTTGCCATGCTCGCCTCCTCAACCTGCGTACATGTCTGCGGGCCTGCGCGTGGCATGGCGTTCGTCCGCTGCGCTCGCGTTCCCGTCGCCAGCAGGAAGGAGCTTTTGTTTTTGACCTCCCGGCGTGCTTCTTCCGAAGCCGGGAGGTCAAAAAATTGCTTGGGCCTTTGTGGGCCTAAGCCATCCCGGTAGCGGAAGGGCTTGCCCCTCCGCGTGGCGTTTTCTTCCTTTTCGGGAGGTGCTTTGTGGCACACGAGATCGACCAGACAACGGGACGAGCGGCAGTATTCGTGACCGGCGAGCCGGCTTGGCATCGCTTGGGCATCGTGATCGACAACGCCACCACCAGCGCCGAGGCGATTGGCCTCGCCGGGTTGGATTGGCGCGTCGAGCAATGGCCGGTCCGGGCTTTCGACCCGGACGACAACACGACAGAGGCAGGCATACCGGAGTTTGTCGCGAACGTCCGCACCGACACAAAAGCGGTGTTGGGCGTGGTGGGCAGGCGTTACCGGGTGTTCCAGAACCGCGAGGCGTTCGACTTCATGGATGCGCTGGTGGGCGACAAGCTCGCCATGTACGAGACGGCGGGCAGTCTCCACGGCGGCAAGCGCGTTTGGATGCTGGCCGCGATTCCCAAGGAATACCGGGCCGGTTCGGAGGACTTGATTAAGCCGTATGTGTTGCTCACCAACACGCACGACGGAAGCCAGGCGCTGCGGATGATTCCAACGACCGTGCGCGTGGTCTGTCAGAACACGCTCAATCTGGCCCTGCGCGAGGCGGGCATGGACGGCTTGACGATTTCCCATCATCCCCGGCTGGAGAGCCGGATTGCCGAGGCCCGCACCAAGCTCGGCATCATCGCGGCACGGTTTGACCAGTTTGACGAAGAACTGCACGCGATGCTCGCCAAAGACCTGAGCGTGACCGAGGCATCGGGTTACTTCCGGGGACTGGCGGGCGCGGATGTTCCCGGCGGATCGGATCGGCAGAACAAGTCGCGCGAGAAGGTTTTCGGCCAGATGCTCGCCAACTTCGATAACGAGCGGAACACGCTGCCGGGCATGAAGCACACCGCATGGGGCGCGTACAACGCGGTGAGTGAATGGGCCGACCACCAGCGGAACTACCGGGGATTGAACCCGGCTGAAAAGCTGAATCGTCGACTGGATTCCGTCTGGTTTGGCGCATCGCACCAACTCAAGCAAGCGGCCTATTACGAGGCGTTGGAAATGGCGACGGGGGGCGAAGCCACACCCGCGATCGACGATGACCCGCGCGAGGCAGCGGAGGATTTGCTTGGCGTCATCTAAGCCGACCCCTCCCTGAACCCGTCCCGGCGCAGAAAGGAACCGGGGCGGGCTGGGGAGCGGTCGGGCAAGCCCGCCGCCGCGGCTGTCACGGTGACGCCGCATTCAATCACGGCCATTCAACTCAAAAGGAGAGTTTCATCATGGCCAACTACAACAAGGTGATCCTCATGGGACGCCTGACCCGCGATCCAGAGTTAAAGACGCTGCCCAACTCGGATACGCAAGTGTGTGATTTTGCATTGGCAGTGAACCGCCGATGGAAAGACGGCAGCGGCAACGACCGCGAGGAAGTCTTGTTCATCGACTGCGCCGCGTTCGGCAAGACCGGCCAGACCATCGGCGACAGCTTAACCAAGGGCCGACCGATCCACGTCGAAGGCCGTTTGCGGCTTGAACAGTGGGAGCAGGAGGACGGCCAGCACCGCAGCAAGCATCGCGTGGTTGTCGAACAGTTCCGATTCGTGGACCGGAAGCCCAACGGCCAGCCCGCCGAACGCAACGGGCGCGGCAAGCGCCGCACCAATGGCAAGACCAGCCGCCCGACGCGGCAACCCGAAGCCGAGCCGGTGGGCGCTGGCGCAGAAGACATTCCCTATTAGCCGAGGTGTTCCATGATCGTGCAAGCGCTGGTGGCCGGACTCCAAGCCGACCGAGCCGAAAACTGTCGCAACAACTGACCGGGGCCGCGTGGCTTCCGGAGTTCCATTCAACCTGACTAACTATTTGAGGTATCCAATGAACCTGACATCTACACAATTTCATGGCATTCCAATTTCCATTTCTCTCTCGAAGCTGTTGCCGACCAAGCGCAATCCCCGCAAGGTCAAGCCCGAGCGCGACGCTCACCGGCAAAAGGTGGCGTCGATCCGGGCCTTTGGCCTGATCCAGCCGCTGGTCGTCCGAGCCGATGACAAAGAGGCCGGCAGCTACCGCGTGCTGGTTGGCAATGGCCGGCTGGCGGCGCTGAAGGATGCTTACAAGGATGTGGCCCGGCCCCCGAAGATTCCCTGCATTCTGCGCGATGTCGATGATGACACCGCCGCCGCGATGCAGCTTGCCGAGAATGTCATCCGCACCGCGATGCACCCGCTGGACGAGAGCGAAGCTTACGCCGGTCTGGCGCGGGATGAAGGTAAGGGCGCGGAGGCCATCGCCGCCCAATTTGGCGTCACGGCCCACTACGTGCGTCAACGGATCAAGCTGGCCACGCTGGCCGATCCCATCAAGGCGGCGTACCGCCAGAATGGCATCGATACCGGTACCGCCGAGGCGTTCGCCTCGGTCCCGCCCGAACGGCAACTCGAAGTGTGGCAGGAAGTCGGCGGCAAGCCGCAGGACGCAGCGGAGGGCTTCGCCCTGTCCGCGCACCAAGTCCGCCGGATCATCGCCCATGCGTGGATTGACGCCCGTGCCGCCACGTTCGATATCTCCAAGCTGCCGGAATCCGCTGTCAGCGCGGACTTGTTCGCCGAGCGCACGCTGATCGAACGGAAAGCCTTCATGGAGGCGCAAGCTGACGCGTTGCTGATCGAACAGAAGGCGCTGACGGAGGAGGGATGGAGCAACGTGGTGATAACGCCCCGTGGCGACGCGCAGGATCGGCTGATGTCGATGGATGGAGCGCCGCAGGAGTACGACGAGCTGACGACCCGGAAGCTGAAGAAGCTGCATGACAAGCGCAGCAAACTGGAAGCGAAGTTTGCCGATCTGGACGACGATAACGACTCGGACAACATCAAGTCCGAGGCGATGAGCGCCGAACTGGAATTGCTGGACGACGAGGAGCGGCAGATCACCCAGGATGCCCCGGTGCATTATGCCGAGGCGACCAAAGCGGTGGGATCGGTGTTCCTGATCCTCGACCCGGACGGCCAGGTGCGACGGGAGTATCGTGTTTCCCGAAGCCGTCAGACCACAAGCGCGGGTGGCAATGGACAGAGCGGCGCGGGCCCGGTGCAGCCGCCGAAGCCGCCGACGGCGGATGATTTGAAGGACGCGCAGCTTGCCACCACCTTCACGCATCAGGCGATTGGAGTGCGCAATGCGCTGTTAAAGGACTCACCAGCCCGCAAGCGGGTTTTGGCATTAATCCTGCATGAGAACGTGCGCAGCGAAGCGCTGGCCATTCGGCATGAAGCCAATGAAACGACCGTTTGCGCCGATCATACCGAAGGGTTCGCGTCAACGGCGCTTGATGCGATGCGCCAGCGGCGAGCAGAATCAGACCCCCTGTACGATAAGCATTACGTCGACGATGAAGTTGCTTATGATGCGATGAAGGCGCTGCCCGACAAGCAGGTGAACGCACTGATCGACCTGTTGACGGTGCAGTTGCTTACCGCGCATCTGAAACGAAAGACCGATTTGGTCTGGCTGTTGGCTCAGGAGCTTGGCGTCAACATCCGTCGCTACTGGCGTCCCGATGAGAAATGGCTCGCCTGTTACCAGAAGATTCAACTGGCCAGCCTGATCGTCGAGTTGCGCGGCGCGGTCTATGCACCGGCGGAGACGAAGAAGAAAAGCGAGCTGGTCACGGAGCTTGCCACACTCTTTGCCGATGCCGCCAAGGGCCGGCTGGAGGACGCCACGCTGGCGGCGAAGTTGAATGAATGGCTGCCGTCGAACCTCCGGGAAGAGCCGGCGACCAGCGCCGAGGAGGTAGCCTCTCCGGATGAGGCGAACGCCTCCGCCGCGTAGGATCGCCGCCCAATTGACGCAGTGAAGCCGGATCGGCGTCTGACCGATCCGGCTTCTTGCTTGAGAGAACCACCGCGGGGTCGCAGCGCGGCGGGTGCGACCTTGATTCCCGCCGCGTTCACGGCTGCATACTACTTTATATGGACGGCGCGGGGAGAGGGGTCTTGACCCCTCTCCCCGGACCCCACTCCCCATCATGTCTTGGCGCCGGTTGCCGCGAACCTCGTCCCGGCGCACGCATGGCATACCCGTTACACGCGGGCTTCACTCAGCCACTCGAAACCGGCCACGCCACCTCAGCGCAGTGAAAGGTATAGCGCCGCATGGCGCAGCGCGGACCCAGCGCCAGCGCGCACCCAACTGCAACTGAGATCACACTCCAAATCGAGCGCAGATTGCGCGCCGGCGCGCACGGGCATCGCGCATATTCCCCGCACATCGCCACGAAGCAAACCGCCGAATGTTTCGGCGATTGTCCGTGGCCGGACTTCAAGTAAAGGAGTCGCACAATGCAGACAGCGCACAAGCAATCCACGCGCAAGCGGTTGTTCACCGCGGCCGCAACCGTCGCGGTGCTGCTCGCGCCCAGCGCCGCCTTCGCCGCCGGCACGAACATGCCGTGGGAAGGACCGCTGGACCAGATCGTTCAAAGCCTCACCGGCCCGGTGGCCAAGGGCCTGGGCGTGCTGGCGATCGTCTCCGTCGGATTCGCCTTCGCCTTCAGCGAGGGCGGCAGCACGCTCCGCCGCGTGCTCGGGATCGTACTGGGCCTGTCCATCGCCTTCGCCGCCGCCCAGTTCGGCCTGACCTTCTTTGGCTTCGCCGGAGGGCTGACGTTTTGAACTCCCCTCATCCGGACAAGCCCGAGGGCTTTGAAATCCCGCTAAACCTGTCGCTCACGCAGCTTGTGCTGATGGGCGGCGTGCCGCGATCGGTGGCGATCCTCAACGGCACCGCCACGGCGGCGCTGTCGCTGGGCTTGCAGGTCTGGTGGCTCGGCATCCCGCTGGGATTGCTCATGCACGTCGCGGCGGTTGCGCTGACCAAGTCCGATCCGCTCTGGCTGGACGTATTCCGCCGCCAGCTCCGATTGCCCGCTCACCTGGAGGGATAAAGTATGTTCAACGTCGCCGAATACCGCCGCCGGGGCAAACGCCTCAGCGACTATCTGCCGTGGGCGGGATTGATTCACCCGCGCGTCATTCTGAACAAAGATGGCTCGTTTCTGGCCGCCTACCGCTTTCGCGGGCCGGACCTGGATAGCTGCTCGGACCATGAGCTGATCGCCACGCGGGCGCGGATGAACAACGCGCTCAAGCGCCTGGGTTCGCGCTGGTGCCTGCACGTCGAAGCGCACCGCCGCCCGAGCCAGCACTACCCGGCCTCGACATTCCCCGATCCGCTTACCCGCTTACTCGACGCCGAGCGGCGAAAGAATTTCGAGTCGGACCAGACTCATTTTGAATCCGATCACACGCTGGTCTTGAGCTATCTGCCCCCGGAAGAGCGCCTGGCCGCGGGCCGGAATCTGTTTGTCGAGTCGGCCGTCGCGGGCGCGAGCTTCGACTATCGCCGCGAGCTGGAAGCTTTTCTCCAGGAGGCGGACCGGATCGCGGGCCTGCTGCGCTCGTTCATGCCGGAGGTGGTCGAGTTGAACGAAGCCGCGCTGCTGACTTACCTGCACCAGTGCGTCTCGACGCGGCGGCACCTGCCCATGAGTGTGCCGCCGGTCCCGTTCCACCTCGACGAAATGCTGACCGATGACGACCTGGCCGGCGGCTTCGAGCCGAAGCTGGGGAACCAGTTCCTCCAGACCGTCAGCGTCCGCGCCTATCCTCATCGCACCCTGCCGGGCTTGCTGGACGGCCTGAACCAACTGGCGCTGCCGTACCGCTGGGTGGTCCGCTGGCTGCCGATGGACAAGAGCGACGCGGAGAAGCTGATCGCTTCCCTGCGCCGCCAGTGGTTCGCCAAGCGCAAGGGGCTGACATCGCTGCTCAAAGAGACCATCACCAAGGAAGCCAGCACCCTCGAAGACAGCGACAGCGTCAACAAGGCGCACGATGCCGACGAGGCGATGCAATACCTCGGCGCGGACCTGTGCAGCTACGGATATCTCACCCTCACGGTCACGGTATGGGACAGCGATGTTCGCCGCGCGAGAGAGAAGGCCGCCGCGGTTCAGCGCGTGATCGACGGCGTGGGGCTGGTGTCGAAGGTCGAGACGGTGAACGCGGTGGAGGCATGGCTCGGCAGCGTGCCCGGCCACGCCTACGCCGACGTACGGCGGCCAATCATCGGCTCGTTGAATCTCTGTGACCTGATCCCGCTCAGCAGCGTCTGGCCGGGGCCCCGACAGTGCAATCATCTGCATGCGCCGGTGCTGCTTCAGGCCCGAACCAAAGGCGCGACGCCGTTCCGGTTGTCGCTCTTTCAGGGGGACGTGGGCCACACGATGGTCTGCGGTCCCACCGGCGCGGGCAAAAGCACGCTGCTGAACCTGCTGGCGGCGCAGTGGCGGCGCTATCCGGATGCACAGGTCTACTTTTTCGACAAAGGGGGAAGCTGCAAAGTCCTGACGCTCGCCGTCGGCGGCGATTACTACGACCTTGGCGCAACCGAGGGCGGCTTGAGCTTTCAGCCATTGGCGCGAGTCCATGAGCCGGCGGAGCGGCGGTGGGCGCAGGAATGGGTTTTGGACATCCTCGAGCGCGAGCAGGTCAACGCCGATCCAACTCTGAAAGAGGAATTGTGGCGCGTGCTGGAACTGCTCGGCGGCGCCCGGCCGCACGACCGCACCCTCAGCGGTTTCGTGAACCTGCTTCAGCATCGCGCGGCCAAGGAAGCGCTCCGCCGCTACACCCTGCAAGGCCCTTACGGGCATTTGCTGGATTCCAATCACGATCAACTCGATGTCGGCGCCTGGCAGGCGTTCGAGACCGAGCAGTTGCTGCAGAGCAAGGCGGCCACCGCGGCGGTGCTGACGTATCTGTTTCACCGGCTGGAGGAGCGCTTTGCCGCCGAATCCACGGCTCGACCGAGGTCGCCGCAGTCCGGCGGCCGTCCGACGCTGCTGATCCTGGATGAGGCGTGGGTGTTCCTGGCCGACGGCTTGTTCGCTACCAAAATCCGTGAGTGGTTGAAAGTGTTGCGTAAACGGAATGTCGCCGTCCTCTTCGCCACGCAAAGCCTCAGCGACATCGCCGATAGCCCCATCGCGCCGGCGCTAATTGAAAACTGCCTCACCCGCATCTTCCTGCCCAACGCGAGGGCGCTGGAGCCAGCGGTGCGGAAGGTCTACGAATCGTTCGGCCTCAGCGCGCAGCAGCTTCGGCTGCTTTCATCCGCTGCCCCGAAGCGCGACTACTACTACCAGAGCCGCGACGGCGACCGGCTCTTTGAACTGAGCCTCGGGCCGCTGGCCCTGGCGTTCTGCGCCGCCAGTTCCCACGCCGACCGCGCCCTGGCCGCGCAGATGCTCCGCGAACATCCGCGTGAGCAGTTCGCCGCGCGATTCCTCGCCGGTCGCGGGCTGACTGTGCCGGAGGCGCTGTCGAACCCCGACGTCGTTGTGTCTGAACTTCCCCAACCCTGAAAGGAGTTTCGATCATGCAACCGAATCGATTCCATCGAACGGTGATTCTTGCGGCACTGGTGCTGGCGCCGCTGGCGTTCACCGCATCGGCTCGCGCCCAGTGGGTCGTGGAAGACCCGACCAGCGCGCTGCTGCTCATCGAGCAACTGGCGCGACAGGCGCAGGAGATCGACAATCAGGTCCAGCAGATTCAGAACCAGATTCAGTCCCTTCAGAACGAGAAACAGATGCTGGCCCACCTGAAGCTATCCAACGCCGGCCAGGCGATCGAGGCGATGCAGCAGATTCAGCAAACCCTGCGGCAGTTCTGTGTCGAGCTGCAGACCCAGGGACTCTCCGATCCGATCGGCTTCGACGCTGGATACAACTGTGGGCTGATCGCCGAGGAGCTTCGCGCGCTGTATCCCGCGGCGCAGGACTGGCACGGTCAGTCCGACCCGCAGATCGCCCAATACCCCGATCAGTGGGCCGGCCAGCGGCGCGCCGCCGCGGCCAAGGCCGTTCAGACGCAAGATGCGTCGGTGGCCAATATGGACGCAACGCAGCAGCGCATGAGCGATCTGGCCGATGCCAGCCAACAAGCGCCGGGCCAGACCGCCGCTACGCAGGTGACCAACCAGATGCTCGTCACCCTCAGCGGTCAGATTCGCGATCAGCAGACGGCGGAACTGGCGAACCAGCGAAGCCTAGCCCTCCAGCAATCCGAGGAAGCGGCCGAATACGAACGAAACAAGGAACTGGTCGCCCGCGTCACCAGCGATGCCGAGACGAGTTACGACGTGCCGCCGGTCAATGAGCCGTTTGCCGGCGGCAATTGAGCTTAGTTGTTCATTCCCAGGTCTCCGCGCAGCGGAGGGAGCTCGATATGGACGAAGGCAACGTCATCAACGACGTGCTGCAGCGCACGTTGAACATCATTGACCACGGTTTTGGCTTCATTCAGGGCGATGTCTACTGGCTGTTCGCCACGCTGCTGGTGATCAATTTGACGCTGGCGGGCCTGACCTGGGCGCTGAGCGATGAGCCGGTGCTGTCGGCCCTGGCCCGCCGGGTGCTCTATGTCGGCTTCTTCGCCTGGCTGGTGATGAAATGGCCGACGATCATCGACACGCTCGGGCAGGGCTTCGTGCAGATGGGAATCAAGGCGGGCGGCGGGGCGCTGAGCCGCCCGCAGTTCTACAACCCCGGCAAGGTCGCCGCGATCGGTTGGACGGGGGCCTGGAAGATCATGCAGGTCACCGGCAAGCTGATGGGCGTGCGGGCGACGTTCCTCAACCTGCACAACATCCTCGTGCTGCTGATCGCGGCCCTGGTGTATTTCATATCGTTCGTGCTCCTGGCGTTTCAGATCTTCCAGGCGCTGGTCCAGTTCAAAATCGGGGCGCTCGGCGCGCTGGTGCTCCTGCCGATGGCGCTGGTGAACAAGACGGTCTTCCTCGCCGAGCGGCCGATCGGCTGGATGTTCGCCAGCGGAATCCGGTTGATGGTGCTGGCCCTGGTGATCGGCATTGGAAACGACGTGGTCCAATCGGCGGCGTGGCTCACGCCCGGCGAACTGACGATCCGGCAGGCCGCGGCGGCGGCGATCGGCGCCGCCTTGCTGTTTCTGCTGGCGCGCGTGGCGACGGCGATGAGTCATGAACTGGTCAGCGGCTCGCCCAGCCTGGGCATGGACGGCATGGGACCGATTCTCGTTGCCGGCGGCGCCGCCGGATATGGCGCTTCCAAAGCGACCGATGCCGCGATCTGGGCAACCAAGACCGCTGCGCCACCGGTCGGCCGCGTGTTGCGCTGGGCGGCGATGAAAACGGCGGCGATGGTTCCCGGTGTCGGCGCCGCCGCATCGGCCAGCGCCGCCGCAGCCGCCGGCGGCCCCGCTTCAGTTGGCGGCGCGATCGACAAAGCCGCGGGCGCGACGCCGAAATCCGCAGGCAAATAGTCGTACCGCGCCGCGTTTCCCTCACACGAAGGATATCGATGTTCAAGAAACAGACGCACAGCTATTCATCCCAAGGCGCGCCGCACTCCCCGTTCGCCAAAGCCGCCCAGGTGTGGGACGAGCGGATCGGTTCGGCGCGCGTGCAGGCAAAGAACTGGCGGATCATGGCCTTTGGGGCGCTGGCGCTCAGCGGCACGCTCGGCATCGGCCTGCTCTACCAGTCCAGCCGCACGCGGGTCGAAGCCTTTATCGCGCAGGTCGATCCACAGGGCCGGATCGGCGGCGAGGTTCAGCTTTCGGACCGCGGCTACACGCCCACGACCGCGCAGGTCGCATTCCACGTCGCGGAGCTGGTCCGCAAGGTCCGCTCCCGTCCCGCCGATCCGGTCGTCCTCAAGCAGAACTGGGAGGAAGCCTACCGCTACCTCGCCGGCGATGCCGTCACCACCATGAGCGAATACGGCTCACACGCCGGCCTGAGTGACCCATCGAAGCAGGACACGACCATCGCGGTCGAGGTCATCAGCGTCCTGCAACGCTCGGATGCCAGCTATCAGGTCCGGTGGAGAGAAACACATTATGACCATGGCAGCCAGTCCTCGGTTACGTATTGGACCGGACTCTTTACCACCACGATTAAGCCGCCGGCGACGGCGCGGGCGATGTTTCAGAATCCGCTCGGCGTTTACGTGACCAGCTTCACCTGGAGCCAGGAGTTCGCCGGCAACCCCTAAGCCGCATCCGCTTGGTCCATCGTTTCCCAATCAATCAGGAGTTTCCATGAAACATAGGGTTCTCTCAACTGTTCTTGCGGCTGCCGCCGCCGCATTGGGCGGCTGCGACAGCACGCCGCCACAGACGGTCTATTTGCAAGCCAACCGCGTTCCGCCATCGCCGCCGCCGATCATCAAAGAGGTCACCGTGCCGGTGGCCGTGCCGCAGTGGCGACGGTTTGCGGACACGCAGCCCGCCGCGACGACCCGGCCCGCTTCGCAGATTATCGACAGCGCCAATCGCGCCGCGACGCAGAAGCCCAGCGACGATGCCTTCATTGAGGCGGTGCAAACCTATGACTATGTGTCAGGGATGGTCTATCAGGTCATCGCCAGTCCCGGCCACGTCACCACGATTCTGCTCAAGCCCGGCGAGCAGCTGGTCTCCAAGGTCGCCGGCGACACGGCGCAATGGATGGTCGGCGACACGCACTCCGGCAGCGGTGAGGCGTCCCAAACGCTGGTGCTGGTCAAGCCGCTGAAGGCGAATCTGCAAACGAACCTGCTGATCGCCACGAATCAGCGGGTCTATCAGATCGACCTGCAGAGCGCCAGCGGCGTCTATCACTCCGCCGTCCAGTGGACCTATCCGGCTGACTTCGCCCGCGCGGTCGCAGAGGGCGAGCGTCAGGAAGTCCAGGCGCAGGACGCGGTGATCGCTCCGGCGGTGAAGCTGTCGGCCCTGGATTTTGGCTACCGCATTCGCGCCAAGGACAAAACGCCCGATTGGATGCCCGTGCGCGTCTTCACCGACGGGCACAAGACCTACATCGCTTTCCCGAACAACTTCGATGCCGCGCCAGCGCCGCCCCTGTTCGTGCTGAGCCAGAAAGGCGATGCCGAGCTGGTGAACTACCGCCAGAAAAACAATTACTACATCGTCGATCGGGTGATCAACCGCGCGGAGTTGCGCCTGGGCTCTTCACCCCAGCAGATCGTCAGCATTGAGCGGCGGTAGCGCATCGTCACGCGATAGCGTATTGCCAGAAGTCCACTCACGGAGAATGTCATGTCCGAGCCAGCCAGAAACGAACCGGAAAGGAACGAAGTTCAGCAAGAGCCTGGCGAGTTGATGACCCGGGCGCCGCTCAGTCCCACGTCCGGCCTGCGCCGCAAATCCATCCGCCTGGCCGTCGCTTTGATCGCGGTCGTCGTGGCCGCGGCGCTGATCATCGGGCTGGGGATTGATTTTCATGGGCCGTCGCAAAACCCGCCGCGCAAGATCGATCTTCCGACTGACAATGCTCAGCCGTCGGCGATCGCTGACCTGCCCGGCAGCTATGCGGACGTTTCACGGCCCAAGCCGCCGTCGAACGCGACGCCATCCAGTCCAATGCCGGAAGCCATGCACCATCATGGCGACATGGCGCCGCCATCGGATGGTGCCGCGCACAACGAGCAGCTCGCCCGCCTGCTGGCGTCGATTCAGCAGGTCGGCCAGAAGAACAAGGAACTGGCCGACCGGATTGCCAGTTACCAGTCGCAGGCCGCCCAGGAGCAGGCCAAGGTGTGGGGGTCGGGACTGTTCTTCAAGATTGACGATGTTCCCGAGCGACGGCCCGCGGAACACATTGCCGATGCAACACAACCCGCCTCTGAAGCGGGCCTGCTGGCCAAAGCAAATCTTGCGGCTGGTGGAACACCGCCGCAAGTTGCCGCGACGCAAACGCCGACAGATCAGCAGCGCAAGCGCTCGTTCCTCAACGAGTCGCCTGGCCCGCGCATGGACATCGACCGATCCGCCGTGTCGGTCCATTCACCGGCCGGTCGATCGGAAGGGTATCTCTTGCAGGCCGGCGCGGTCATCCCGGCGGCGCTGCTCACCGGCATCAACACCGACCTGCCGGGTGATGTCGTGGCGAGCGTGACGGAAGGCGTCTACGACTCGCCGACCGGCAACCATCTGCTGATTCCGCAGGGGGCGAAGCTCTACGGCAGCTACGACAGTCAGATCGCGGCAGCGCAGGACCGGGCGCTGTTGGTGTGGCGCCGATTGTTGCTGCCCGACGGCCGCTCGATCAATCTGGACCGCATGCGCGGCACGGATGCCAGCGGCTACGCAGGTCTGGCCGATCAGGTGGACTACCACGCCGACAAGCTCGCCAGCGCCGCGGTGCTGTCGGGCGTGATCGCCTATGCCGGCAATCTCGCCGGCGGTCGCCAGACGCTCACGCTCACTCCGGGTGACGTTGTCGGAGACGCCATCGCCCAACAGGCGGCCAACACCGGCTCCAGCATCTTGCAACGCCAGTTGAACGTGCAGCCGACCCTCACCATCCGCCCCGGCTGGCCGGTGCGGGCGCTGGTCAACCGGGACATCCTGCTTCCTTCGTACACCCACTGATTCGACTCACCTGATTCAAAGGACAAATCAACCATGAGCCGCATTGCCATCCCCAAAGTTCGAGACGACCGCCCGCCAGTCGAGTACCGCGTCAGGCTCGATCCGAGCCTCAACGATGAACTCCTGCTGTACCGCGGGCTGTACGTGCAGACCTACGGACAGGAAATCGAGGCGAAGAACCTGCTGGAGCCGATCCTGCGCCGGTTCCTGGCGACCGATCGGGCGTTTCGCCAATTCCGAAAGACGCAAGGGAGAAAGCCGACATCCGCGCCGGCGTCGTCCACTTCGTCAAACCCCTCTTCCCTTAAATGAAAGGAGCTATCCCGTGAACAACAACGTGACCAAGCCGCTTGAGGAAATCCGCCTCGGCCGCGTGAAGGCCGCCATCTGGAAGAACATCGTGGATCAAGGCAACAACAGCCGGCCCGTTTACAACGTGAGCTTCCAAAAGCTCTACGGCGACACCGAAGGCAAATGGCAGAGCACCGAGAGCTTCGGCCGTGATGACTTGCTCGTGTTGGCCAAGGTCGCTGAAAGGGCGTTCGAGCGAATCCACGAATGGCATCAGGAACAGCAGAGATGAAACCCTCTCGTTCACTCCCTTGAGGCTTTGACAATCCTCATGATTTGTTGCATCGCTTCGGCAGAGAGCTTAGGCCATGCGGTTATGATCGATACCAAGTCAGCCACAAGATCGGAGGGCTTGCCCCCATCTGCGCCCCCATCGGATGGGGGAACATGCGGATTCTGCGGGGAATTTGTGGGTTCGCCGTAGGTTCGAGTCCTACCTGCCGAGTTCTTTACGGCGATAGATGCAGATTTGAAAGAGAAGAGGGAGAGAATGGACTTCCTCACACCTTCATCGTCGCAAACAAGTCCTGATTCGTCTTATGCTTGCTCAGCACTTCCAGCAGATTCTTTATCCCCTGCGCAGGCGGCATATTGATCAGATGCCGTCGCAGGTTACGCGCGGCTGCAAGATTTCGCGGCTCAAGCAGCTTCTCTTCCTTGCGCGTGCCGGATTGGGCGATGTCGAGTGCGGGATAAATACGCTGATTGGCCAGATTCCGATCCAGCGTCAGTTCCATGTTGCCGGTGCCTTTGAATTCTTCAAAGATCACCTGATCCATTCGGCTTCCGGTGTCGATCAGGCACGTCGCCATGATCGTCAGGCTACCGCCGTTTTCGACTTTACGGGCGGCGCCGAAGAGCCGCTTGGGGATTTCCAAAGCGCGATTGTCGAGTCCGCCCGACAACGTGCGGCCACCGCTCGGTCCGCCGGTGTTGAAGGCTCGGCCCACGCGCGTCAGCGAGTCCATCAGCACGATGATGTCAGCGCCGAACTCGACCTGCCGCTTGCATCGCTCGATGACGAGCTGAGCCAGGTCGAGATGCTTATCGACGGTATTGTCATTTGACGAAGCGTACACCGTGCCCGGCACGTTGCGCTTCATGTCGGTCACTTCTTCAGGCCGCTCGTCAATGAGCAGCAGCACGAGCTGCACATTTGGATAGTTGGCGTGGATTCCCTTGGCGATGTTCTGCATCAGGATCGTCTTGCCAGTTCGCGGCGGCGCGACGATCAGCCCACGCTGCCCGAAGCCGATCGGAGCCAGAATATCGATGATGCGCGTCGTCGGCTCGGCTGGATTGTGCTCCAGCTTGATCACCGGCTGCGGGTCAAGAGCCGTCGAGTCGTACAGCGCGACCTTGTCGACATACTCATCCGGCGAGCGTCCTTCGATGCAGTCGATGCGATCGAGCACGCGACCGCGCGGCGACCCGCGCAGCAGCAGCCCCGGCCGCAATCGCATCTGGCGGATCAGATTGCGCGCAACCAGGAAGTTCCCCTTCGCCGGCCGCAGCGGAAACGCCGGATCGCGAAGCTGCCCGTCCTGGCGCTCATCGACGACTTGTAGTATTCCTTCGACCGACGAACTGCTCATTGCGAACCTGCCACTCGGCGACCAATCAGCACAAAAACTCTGTCGATGGGTGATGCGCTCAATACGTTAGGCACCCAATACGTGATCCGCCCCGAAGCGAGATGCTTTTGTCCCACTTATCTTCTTCTGAGGTTGCCCCGCGCCCGTTCAAGCCGGTCGCGTACTTCGCCCGGCGCACCGCAACACAGAGGGGTTGCGAACCGGGTCATTCAATTGTGATCAGGGCAATTCAGTTACTCCTGGACGGGAAATTCGTTGTCCAGAAGGCAATCCCGAAGCCGCTCTGTAGAATGGAAAGCATACCCGACCTGGGCCAGGAGAGTCAAAAATGGATCTGCTCGCACAACTGCAAACCGACATGAAGACGGCCATGAAGGCCGGCGACAAGCCGCGCTTGAGCGTCATCCGCATGCTGCTCAGTGACGTCAAGAACATCGATTTAGCGCCCAAACCGACGACCGCTGAAGACGCGGTCGCCAGCTACGGCAAGAAGCTTCGGAAGAGCCAGGAAGAGTACCAGCGCCTGGGAAAGACCGCCGAGGTCGAGCAGCTTGAATACGAGCTGGGAATCGTCAACGGATACCTTCCGAAGAAGGCATCGCCCGAAGAAACCGAGAAACTCGTGGATGTTTTCCTCGCCAGCCAGACGTTCACGGAAAAGCAGGTCGGTCAGGCCATGGGCGCCTTCATGAAGGCGCATGGGGGCCAGGTCGACCCGGGCGTTGCAAATCCGATCCTCCGCAAGAAGCTCGCGGGGAAATAACTGGTTGCAGGTATTTTTTAGCCGGGTCGCTTGCGAGCCGTCGCGTTGTGAATGGATGCAGGAACGCGTCCCAAGCGAAGAGAGCTAAACCAGGAATCTGTTCATCGCAGGGGGCCCGGTCTGCTCGATCGGGAGCTTCTTGAACCCTTTCGCAAACGCCAGGCGCACCAGCGATCATCGCCGGCAGGGCTGACGAAGACTCGCGGTGTCTGTGCGTAAGTGCTGCCCGTCAGAAAGATCAGCGCTATGGTTCCGACGATGTATCGGAGCATCATCACATCTCGTCAAGTCCCCGGTACGATGCCGTTTTCTATGAAAGTTCGCTTCGACATGGTGGCTTGCTTCATCGTTCGGCCGGATGCGGCGGGGCGGTCGCATGAGTTTCTTCAGCTTCGGCGAGCGCCGGGGAAGTTTCTAGGCGGGGCATGGTCCACGGTGCGCGGGAAGATCGAGGGAGTTGAAACCGCCTGGGCGGCGGCGCTGCGGGAGCTGCGGGAGGAAGCGGCTTTAACGCCGGTCGAGTTTTACCAGCTCGATACCGTCGACATTTTTTACCTGCACGGCGACGACACACTTTGGCATTGCCCGGGATTTTGTGCCGTTGTGGGGCGCGATGCTGAGCCGATCTTGAATGAAGAGCACGATGCGGTTCGCTGGGTGGCTCGGAAAGACATTGACGCCGAGTTTCTTTGGCCCGGCGAGCGAGTGCAGCTCGCGGAGCTTTGCCGGGAAGTTTTGGACAACGGAAAGGCCAAGCCTTACCTTCGCATCAAGTTCACGTGAATACTGTTCGCGGCATGATTCCATGAAGACCACGCCCATTACATCAGGCCGACCGGGCGCGACGGTGCCCGGCCCGGAATATCGGCTGGCCGCGATCGACGTCGGGTCCAACAGCCTGCACATGGTTGTCGCCCAGGCCGATGCCGACGGCAGTCTGACCACGCTCTGGCGGATGAAGGAGATGGTGGGCCTTGGCCGCATCAGCTTTCCATCGCGACGACTGAGCGATGAGGCGATGGACCGCGCGATCGCAACCTTGCGCCGCTTCGGCCAGGCCGCCCGCGCTCGCGGATGCGAAAAGATCATTGCCGCCGCGACGAGCGCGGTTCGCGAAGCCGAGAACGGCGGCGAGTTTTTGCAGCGTTGCCGGCGCGAACTGGGGATGCTGGTTCGCGTCGTCAGCGCCCGCGAGGAAGCGCGATTGATTTATCTTGGCGTTCGCCAGGCGGTAGATCTGGGCAATCGCCCGCATTTCATTCTTGACGTCGGCGGCGGGAGCGTGGAGCTGATCGTCGGCGACAGCAACAGGCCCCTGCTGCTCGAAAGCCGCAAACTTGGCGCGGCGCGAATCACCGCCAAATTCGTTCATACCGATCCCATCAGTCCAGCCGAGTTGAAAGCGATGGTGGCTCACTACGAGAAGGAACTTGGCACCGTCTGCGACAACATTCTCGCGCTGAAACCCGTCGCGGGCATCGGCACCAGCGGAACGCTCGAAAACCTGTCGGTGATGTGCGCGGCGATCGACAAGAAAGAGCCGCAGGGGGTCATCGAACGCGATGCGCTTTCGCGGCTGCTGACGAAGCTGATCGAGAGCCGAAGCAAGGATCGCGCGACGATGCCCGGCTTGGATGATCAGCGGAAGGACCAGATTCTCCCTGGAGCACTGCTCGTCAGCGAGTTGTTGCGTCGACTTGGTCTCAACGAGCTAAAGCTTTGCAAGTCCGCCCTTCGTGAAGGCATTCTGCTCGACTATCTCAGCCGGCATCTGCCGGAGCTTTCGATCCGCCGTGAAGTGCCTGACCCGCGCCGGCGCAGCGTGCTCGACCTCGGCCGTCGCAGCGACTGGCATCAGGGACACGGAGACCAGGTCGCCAAGCTTTGCCTCGAGCTATTCGACGGCACGCGCTCGCTCCATGGCCTCGGCGCCGCCCAGCGCGAGTTGATCGAATATGGCTCGATGCTCCACGACATCGGCTGGCACATCGCGCGCGAACGCCATCACAAGCACTCGATGTACCTGATCATGAACGGCAACCTGCGAAACTTCAGCCGCGAGGAGGTGCGCATCATTGCGTGCATCGCGCGATATCACCGCAAAGCCGCGCCGAAGCCGTCTCATAAGGTCTTCAGGGATCTGTCGGCGCAAGGTCGTCAAACCGTTCGGGTTGGAGCGGCGCTGCTGCGAATCGCCGATGGACTTGATCGCAGTCACAGCGCCGTCATCACGGGTTTGAGCTGCCGTGTGTCGAGCAAGAAGGTCGTCGTCATCCTGAAAAGTCGCGGCGACGCCGAGCTGGAACTGTGGGCCGCCCGCAGCAAACGCGAATTGTTTACGAATGTGTTTAAACGTACGCTCAAGCTTGAGATGGCGTGACCTTCCGCCGCCACAGCTCGCGATAAATCGCTTCCATGTCTCTTGCGAATTTCGGAGCGTCCATCAGCGTCGAGGCGCGCAGCCGCTCGCGCAGCAACAGCCGAAACCGCGCTAATTGCCTGACATCCGTCGCCAAGCGAGTCGCGGCGGCGACGTATGTTTCCGGTGAATTCGTCACCCACTCGCTCGCCGCAAGATTTCCCAGGATGCTCGCACCGGCTCGGCTCACCGACGTGCGGCCCGTCATCGTTATCACCGGCACGCCCATCCACAGCGCGTCAAATGTTGTCGTGCCGCCCGGATAGGGCCACGTGTCGAGCACGATGTCGATCAGGTGGAAATTTCTCAGATAACCCGTGCGCGGCTCGCGTCCGACAAACGTCAGCCGGCTTGGATTGACCTGCCGATCGGCAAACGCTCCGCGCACGCGAGCCTGTGATTCAGGCTGCGGCACGAACATCACAAAACGGGATGTTGGGTTCGCCTTCAAAACCATCGCCCATAAATCGAGCGTCGTGTCATTGGCTTTGGAGAAGCTGTTCAGGCTCCCGAAGGTTATGAACCCATTGCCCAGGGCCGGCAGTTCGTTTGGCGTCGGCTCCTCGACAAGCGGGTCGTAGCACCAGAAGCATCCTGGCAGTTGCCGCACCGAATTGGCCGCTTCCGGATCAAGGAATCGGTCGCTGATTCGGGAGTCGATCGTCTTCAGCCCCGTGATGCCGGGATATCCCAGCCAGGTTGCTTGAATGGGAGCGGGCTTGCGGGCCAGCACCAGCGGGCGACCGCCAATTGCATGCAGCGTCAGGTCAACCAGGATGTCGATTTCATCCGATCGAATCAACGCTGCGGCTTGATCGTCATCCAGCTTGGTAATATCCCGCCAGACATCGCACGCCTGCTGATGCAGCGTCGTCAGCTCATCTGGCTTGGCGACGCTCGCATAGCAGTAAATCTCAAATGAAGAATGATCGTGATTCCGCAGCAGCGGCAGCGAGAAGAGCGACGACGCCTGCAGGAAAAAATCCGCCGATAGGTAACCGATCCGCAGCCGACGCTCCGGATCGGGGTTACGAACAAGAACCGAGGCCGGAGCGAGTTTCGCCGCGTGACGCGCATTCCAGGCGGCGTGATGCTGCTCGATCGATTTTGGCGTCGCCTCCGGATCGAAATACAACGCGTGCAGCAGCGCGCTCTCGTATCTCGGCCCCGCGTGAAGCGCGACGAGCTTTTGATGACACTCAACCGCTTCGCTGATTCGCGCTGTCAGATAGCACGCGCCACCCAGCGCCGCCCAGGCTTCCACGAACTTCGGTCGGAGCTGCACGGCCCGTCGAAGTGGCTCAATCGCTCGCTCCGAACGCCCTGAATCCTTCAGGGCTGTCCCAAGCGTGTTCCACGCCTCGGGCACATCGGGACTCACCGCGAGAAACTTGTTCAAGGCGGCGACGGCTTCGTCATAACGTCCGCAAAGAAACAGCGCGCCGCCGAGATTCGCGTTCGCTTCGACCGCGCTCGGTCGCAATTGAAGCAAATGCTGATAGGCATCGATCGCCGACGGGTAATCCTCGAGCGCCAGCAGCAGCGGGGCGAGGTGGGCGTGGTAATCCGGAACATCGGGTGCAACGGCAATCGCCCGCCGGGTCAGTTCAATCGATTCGTCGCGTCGACCCAGCTGCAGCGCCAGAATCGCGAGCAGGAACAGCGCGTGATTGTTGCGCGGCTGCGTTGCCAGCACCTGGCGATAAAGTCGCTCAGCCTCAGGCAACTGCCCGGCCTGATGCGCGGCGACGGCGGTGTTGAGCAGTTCCGCTTCAGCCATGCGATAGGCCGGTGGACACCATTACACGACGGTCGCGCCGTGGCACTTCTTGTATTTCTTTCCGCTGCCGCAGGGGCACGGATCGTTGCGGCCGACCTTCGCCGTCTCGCGGACGATTGTCTTTGTGGCGGCGCCTTCGCCTTGTGGCTGCTCCGATGCGGCCTGGGCTTCGCTGGGTCCGTTGATTGTCGCGGCATTCTCGGCAACGCCGTAGCTTTCGGTCTCCTGATGCACGGCGGCCGTTTCACGATACGCGCTGCGTGCCGGCGCGGCGCTGGTGATGCGGGCGCGGAAAATCAGATCCGTCACCTTATCACGCACGCCTTGCATCATCTGGCGGAAGTAGTCGTAACCTTCCTTCTTGTAGATGATGCGCGGGTCCTGCTCGGCAAAGCCTGCCAAGCCGACGGAGCCCTTGAGCATGTCCATCGCGTACAGATGATCTTTCCACGTCTGGTCGAAGATCTGGATCAGCACGAACTGCTCAAGTTGCGTCAGCTCCTGCCGCAGGTACTCGCGAGCGCGGTCATACAGGAATTCCGGCAGCGGCTCGGGTGTAAATACGATCCCATCCTTCTCGGCGCGCTCCGCGAGAATCTCTTCGTGCTCCTTAATCATGGCAAGCGTGAGTTGTCCGCCGAACCGCTTGTTGAACGCATCGACGTGCGCCTGCGGCTCAGGATTCTGCTTGGCAATTGCATCCATCTCGGTCTTCAGTTGTCCATCGCGCAGGAACTTTTCCTGATAGCCGATCAGCTCATCGCGGAGCAGTCGAATGTTCATTCCGCGCAGGCGTTCCAGCGGGAGATCGATCCCGTATTTCATGCGTGCCCAGCCGCGGACGTTCTCGGCCGCGTATGGGTCGTCGATCTGCCCGGTCTCATTGCCGCCGAACAGAATCGCCAGGATGTAATCGACCGGATACTCCACCTCGCGGGCGGCATACGAATCTCGCGCGCGTTTTTCGATCAGCGCGACAATTTCATCAGAAGGCTTGCGGTCGTTATCGCGCCCAGTTGGCACCAGCATCTCTCGCGGATTTAGTTCGATCGAGAATTTGTCCTTGGCCCAGGCCGCCAGCTCACCCTCGGCATACAGCGGCTCCAGATACTTCAGCAGCGGCGAGCAATCGCGCTGGTTGACCTGCTCAACCGCCGCCTCACGGAGCTTTTCTTCAAGCTCCTTGGCGTCCATCTTGCGAATCTGGCTCTGCGGCAGATTCACCCGGAATCGGCTCATCGCCCAGCTCGACAGGCCCTTGGTGTCCCACGTCGATGGATCAGCGTCGGCGTCGCCGCCCTCGCCCATGAACTCGCCGAGCGTGGCGTTGATGTTCGTCTCGGCCTCGGCGCGGGCCTGATCCTTGACGAACTCTTCAATCTCACCGATGTCGCGCAATCCTTTGAAATCGACCGGGTCGATGGTCACTTCAAAGTTGGTGCGCACCCACTCGCTGATATTGGCGGCGATGAAATCGCGCGTGATGTACTTGTCGACGGCGTCGCGAATCGCGTCGCCGATCATGCCCCAGATCACTTCATCCACGTCGCGGCCTTCGAGAACCTGCTGGCGCATGCCGTAGAAAATCGTGCGCTGATGATCCATCACTTCGTCGTAGTCCAGCAGTGTCTTGCGCGAGAGGAAATTTCGTTCTTCGACTTTTCGCTGGGCCTTCAGAATGCCTTTGGTGATGCGTTTGTCTTCGATCGGCACCCCTTCCTCCATGCCCAGCCAGCCGAGCACGCGGATGACCCAATCGCCGGCGAACATCTTCATCAGCTCATCTTCCAGCGACACGTAGAACCGGCTGGAACCCGAATCGCCCTGGCGACCCGATCGCCCGCGAAGCTGGTTGTCGATGCGACGGGCTGTGTGACGCTCGGTGCCGATCACGTGAAGTCCGCCGACGGATTTTGTCTTGGCCGAAACCGGAAGCACCTGCGGGAGCAAACTCTGCTCGTCGGTTGTATCCACTTCCACTGCCTTGCCCGTGCCGCGCTGTGTTAGGACATACTTGCCGCCGGTTGCATTCTCCGGCCTGCTGGTGACGTCGTAGAACGTCTCCGCCGCCGGCTTAATGTCCGTGCCGCGGCCGGCCATGTTTGTTGCAATTGTCACATTGCCAACCAGCTCGCCGTGAGCGTTCGGATGCGTTTCCCCGGCCAGGGCCACGATGTGCGCCTCGCGCTCGTGATACTTGGCATTCAACACTTCATGATCGATGCCGTATTTGCGCTTCAGCATCGTGGAAAGCTTTTCGCTTTTCTCGACGCTGGTAGTGCCCACAAGCACCGGCCGGCCCACTTCGCTGAAGGCCTTGATCTCATCGATGATCGCATCCCACTTCTCGTGCTCTTTGCGATAGACGCGATCTTCATTGTCCCGGCGAATGATCGGGCGATTCGTCGGAATCGTGACGACTTCCAGTTTGTAGATCTTCTGGAATTCCTCGGCTTCGGTCTGAGCGGTGCCGGTCATCCCCGACAGTGATTTGTACAGCTTGAAGAAATTCTGCAGCGTGATCGTCGCGAGAGTCTGCGTCTCCTGCTTGATCGTGACGCGCTCCTTGGCTTCAACCGCCTGATGCAGCCCGTCGCTCCACTGGCGGCCGACCATTTTTCGCCCGGTGAATTCGTCGACAATAATCACTTCCATATCGCCGCGCGGGCCGCGCTCGACGACATATTCCTTGTCTTTCTCGTAGACGACGTGGGCGCGCATCGATTGCTCCATCAGGTGCGGCCATTCCATGTTGGCGCCGACGTAAAAGCTGCCGACGCCGGCTATATCCTGCGCCGCTGAAATGCCCTGGTGCGACAGATGAACGCTCTTGCGATCCCACTCGACTTCGT
>Ga0182024_10002799_pt1 | contig 42753 bp, 45 predicted proteins | sample P32metaG_FD_120480 | JGI IMG/M metagenome (GOLD analysis project Ga0182024, IMG submission 120480) | Permafrost microbial communities from Stordalen Mire, Sweden - P3-2 metaG (Illumina Assembly) | ecosystem: Environmental > Terrestrial > Soil > Wetlands > Permafrost | place: Sweden: Stordalen... | reverse complement strand
CTTGCTCCGACGGGTCCGGCTAGATTGGCTGCTGCATCACTTTCCGCCGCGACTTGTTCGCTCACTCTACGTGTTTGTGAATGGCTTCATCACCATCGGGGTGCTTGCCCTGTTGGCGCTCATGAGCCACAACCCATTTGTGTTTCCGTCGCTTGGCCCCACCGCGTATCTTCTGTTCTTTTCGCCGCTCGCGCAAACGTCAAGTCCACGAAATACCATTTTCGGCCACGCTATTGGGCTCATCTGCGGTTATGCGGCGTTCGTTGTCACAGGTGCCGGAGCGCTACCCTTCGGAGTGCACGCAGGTATTTTCTGGCCAAGAATCCTGGCGGCGGCTCTTTCGCTCTCGGCTACAGGCGCATTCATGGTGCTTCTCGAGGTTAGCCATCCCCCCGCGGGTGCCACTACGCTGATCGTTTCTCTCGGTATTATTTCGAAGCCGAGTGAACTAGTCATCATCGAAGTGGCGGTGTTCCTGCTCGTTGCTCAGGCTTTGGTGATCAATCGGCTCGCCGGATTACCCTACCCCTTGTGGAACGCTGTGGCGTCGGTCAAACTCGTGAACGAGGACTCGGAATAGAGCCCCATCCATTCACTGAACTGCTGGGATGCAGAAATAGGCAGAACCGCGCCCCTTGGAATCGATGTGTACGGGAAATTCGGCGCAGAGCCAGATGGCCTAAGGCTTGCTGCGCCATGATGCGGGAAACCGCAAAGACCAAATTCGCCCTCTCTCAGGAAAGCTATCTAGGATTACAGACTAGACCGTTTAGGAGTTCCTTCTAACTCGCGCATTACGAGCTAGAGCCTTAACGTGCTTCAGCGCTTTTCCGTTGTGAATTGCAATGTGATCGGTTTTGTCCTCTTGATGATGTACTGAGGCTCGCCCTTCGAAGCATGGTGCAAATAGCCTTTGAAGCGAATGTCGGAGACAACCTTCTTAACGATCACGCCACGAACTCGTCCTCCTTCAGAGTTCCATTCCACCTGGTCACCACGTTTGAATGTTCTTGCCATCGATCGTTAAACCAGAAAATGAAAGTAGATCAACAGTGCCATCGTCGGGGCCGAATGGCGCACCGCGCGCCATATATAATATGAGAGGCCATGTAGCGAGCCTCCCGCCACCACTGGTGCCCCACGATGACCATGTCCGGCTGCCGATTGGTCGAAATACTCGGGTCTGCACGATGCATCGCGTGAACCGTTATCGCAAAGATGTAGACCAGCAAGATCAGCGGAGCAATGGTCCACGCGACTTCCAACCCCTTGCGCCCGAAGTCCTGCCGCGGTTCAAGCGCTCCGGGACGCTGCCGATACCGGAATGACGCGTAAAGGACAAGTACAGTTACCAACAGGAAGATTGCCATCATCACGATTCCCAAGACGAGGAACAAGTGCGCGATTGGCTGCGCCAGACCTGAGGCCGGATTAAATGGAGAAGCGCTTGGCATGGATGCATCCCGCGATTCCACTTCACTCTTGCAAGGTTTCTCGAGTATCTTTTCGCAACATCGTCAGACGTTTTTAGACACGACGGCGACTTCCCAATTCGCTCCTTCCCATTTGCCGGCGTCGGACCAAAAGAACGTGAAAATAACTTTTTTGCCAACCGACAGTTTACTTGTCGGCAAATCAACGTAGTGCAGCCCCAGTCCGGAGTCCACCGTTTTCACATCGGTTACCGTTTTCCAATTGTCGGCGCTCCAACGCACGAGTGCGCGAGCCAGTAACTCGATGCGCAGACTCGTCCCTTGCAAAAGATGATTCGCCAGGTGATTGAAGCGCCAAGCGGAAAGCGAAGAACAGGTTTTCTCGACCTGATAGCGTTGTACCGTTTGCGGAGGCGTGTCGAAAACACGCTTATCGCGTAACGATCGCGCCAATTTCACATATTCCGCGTGAGCCCAAACCAGTGGCATACCTGAGCCTGAAGGGTGGCCGTTGAACAACTCCCGTCCCGGAATATCGGGCGCATCCCATACCTGTTCGGGGATGAGCCCGCCCGGACTGGTCTGTCTTGCCATAACACCGAGCAATCGGCTCGCCTCTGAAGAACTGCCCCGAGCCAGCTCGTAGTGAGCGCGTTCGCCAGCCAGAAGGGGCCAGCCGCGGCCGATTCCAGCGCTTCGGAAGGGGCCGCCATCGCTCGTCTCTCCGTAGCCATCCATCGTGTAGCGGTGCCAGACGGGTCCGGTCGAAACTTCCGTCTTCAGCGTGGCATCGATCACCTTGACTGTGTTCACGATGCGCGGATCGTCTGCGGCGCGCAAGCCGTAGCGCACAAGTGCCAAGGCGTCCGGACTCACTACAGCGCTTGCACGCAACGTCCCCTTGTCCGCTGGCTGATTTTTGATTTTCAGGGAGACATCCAGAAGTGATCCAGTTTTCAAGACCTCGAGAGGGGCCATGCGAACATAATAACCATCGACACCCGCTTTATGAGCCAGCGGTGTGCCGGTCGCGTACGTCCACTGATCGATGTTGGAGTTCCAGGTATCAGCGGTCTGACGCAAATAGCTGGCCAAGCTACTTTCCTTCGCCTGGTCGGCGAAATCTGCGGCCGCCAGTAGAGCCGCGATTTCGACCGCCATCGTGTAAGTCGAATAACCCGAATTCTCTTCCCAGCGGTCTTGCTCGGATTCTGGACCATGCTTCAAGAGGAATCCCGCCGCCGCCCGCACGGTTGGCCACGGATCAACCGCGGATAATTCGCCGGCGCGGCGCAGCAGGTCGGCGAGCAGGATGACGAACCCCGTCCCGTCCATTTGAATCCCGTTCCAGTAGGGAGTTCCATCCAGCCACATGTTCTGTGGCCAGTGACCGTCAGCGTCTTGTGTGCTCATCAGATAAAATAGAGTACGCCGCGCGCTGTCCGGATCTCCTGCCGCGACTAAACCTTCGGCTGCCTGAACCAAATCACGAGGCCAGACAACGTGGTACCCGGCAATGTCGTGATCGCCCTTGGACGCACCCCAGGGAATTGACAAGCTCGCAATCATTCCACCGGGAAACCGATTCGACTCGTGTGTCCTTAACACCGCGGTGCTTACGCGGTATGTGTCGAAGCCATTTTGTTGAGCTTCTCCCAAATCCAAGCATGACTTCTGAACGCGCTGCCAGTCATCGACATAGCGTTTTACGACGCAATCAAATTTTTCGAGCAACGTCGCTCGGGCACGTTGTCCGGCCTCCGCAGGATTTTCTCCGAACCCGAGCGCAAGACAAAAATCCCCACTGCATGCTTGCAGGTCGATCTCCGCGATCAATGCGATGTTCCCGTCTATCGCCCGCGGATAGAACCAGGTCATGCGCTTGTGTTGGCTTATGTCCGTCCAGCCATCACTCCGGCCGACATAACCGCAACTTCTGCCGAGGAAGGAAGTCGAACATGCCAACGCGAGGACGATGTCACCTCTTTGGGCAAAGAGCATGGGTATACCTTTGTAGTCATCCAGCCATCCGTCATTGCCTTGCCCTTGATCGTTGACATGAGGTGCCAACAGTGCATAGAGGCGGTAATCCTTCAAAGGGCTCTGAAGCGGTTCGAATCTGATCCCTTGCAACAGAACTTCGCGAAGAGAGTCGGTCACAACCGTCTTTACGATGCGATACCGGCTCCGCTTGCAAGTGTTTGTCAGTCGATAACCTGGGACTCCTTGAGCGAGTGGTTCAATCTTGTGCTCGGTATCCCGTTTTTCTTCGGAGAAGAAACTTGAGCCGTCTGCGACGAGCAGCTCAAAGTCTCGCGTGTCAGCGCAGTCGATATTCGGATAATAGATTTCATTGATGATTCCGTGAGAGACCGTAAACCACAGGCGACTCTGCCTGCTGACAGCAGTTCCCACGCCGCTCTTACTGCTCGAGGTCCAGTGTGGGGTGATACCCGGATGTCCGGGAGCGACCTGACCACTTACCTTTTTCGAATTCATAAACGAACTCCCTGATTTTCGGCGCTCTCCGTACCATCTAAATCACGTCAGGCGGACAAGCGCACTGCGAGCCTCACGAATCACCAGAGGAACAGAAGCAAACGTAGCCGCAGAAGCAAGGAGACACCAGAAGCACAAGGCGCCGTGGTTCCGCCATTCGTCAAGAGTATATTTCGCCGCCACAACGGCATCGATTCCCACCTTCGCCGCCAACGCGATGGGAAGCAACGGTTGTTCGTTCACTCTGTCGGGCGATCCCATCGCGGCCAGGGTCATGGTCACTGCATAACTACCCATAGCCAGAACGGCATCAGGCGTTGCGAGGAGTGAATAAGTCTTGGCTGATCCAGTGATATTGTCGGAATCGAATCGACGCAAGGGCGGTTCCGGAACGCGCCTCAGGATTCCCAGTTGATACAACGCGATAACGCTCATCGACGCACTTGCTGCCAGGAATAACCCGAATATCCCGCGACGCCGTCGGAGGGACTTGCGCGAACCATGTCGAAGACCTGAACTCAACGCCTCGGATTTTTGTTTGTTCCTCTGAATTAGTTCCATCGCCTGCCCCCTAGCACGGCCGCGCAAGCCAGCACCACAACGCCCAATCCGGCTGCGAGCCAATTATGATGGGTTGTTTGCCAAAGCTGCGCACTGTTGTCATGCGCTCGGCTGTCAAAGATTCCGTGAGCGCCGTGGTCTCCAGCTACGGGCTCAAACAGATTGTTTGGGCGGTTGGGGTTGACCGGTTCATCTGTTTGCTGCCCATCGTAGCAAGTGCGAGCAAGATATAGATCTAGCAACCCCGGCGCAATTTTGTTGGCCTCGATGGCTTGCACCGTTGGTCCACCGACATAAACTTCTCGCCGCTTGTGATGCGCAGCCCAAACGATGGCTTCGGCAGCGACTTCGGGTTGAAAGATAGGCGGCACCGGTTGTGGATGGCGCGGCAGGCGGGTTTTGCACCAATTGAATTGCGGCGTATTCAGGGCTGGCATCTGGACCATGGTCAGATGGATGTGGCTGTGATCGTGAATGAGTTCCGAGCGTAAGGAATCGGTAAAGCCCATGATGGCGTGTTTTGCGCCGCAATAGGGCGCCTGCAGCGGAATCGACCGATACGCGAGAGCAGAGCCGACCTGCACGATGCTTCCGCGGTTGCGAGGGTACATTCGCTTGAGGGCCGCCATGGTGCCATAGACGGCTCCGAGATACGTGACTTCAGTCGCTCGCTTGAACTCGTCGGGCGTGATTTCTTTCAGTGACGAGAATATTGTGGTCATCGCGTTGTTCACCCAAATATCGATAGGTCCGAACCGCTTTTCAACGGCCTCCGCGGCAGCCTCGACTTCGTCGCTATGAGCCACGTCCGTCGAGATTGCCAGCGCCTCACCACCGTCTGCTTCAACGTCAGCCCGGGCTCCTTCCAGGCCATCCTTCCCCCGTGCGAGAAGTCCTATCCGCGCGCCTCGGCGTGCGAAAGCCCGAGCCGTGGCGCGGCCAACCCCCGCCGACGCGCCGGTTATAACTACAACTTCCGCATGGTCGCCATTTTGCGATGACATTTCAAAACTCCCTTGTCGCTTTCTAAATAAGGAATCCGCCAAGAACATCGTTACTCTTCTGTTTCGCGCGTCAGGTGAAACGTGGCACGCCCTTGCCCCACGTACCGGGTGGAGACAAGTCGTATCGAATAGGTGGCTGCTTCGTGCCGCGAGTTGATTTTGTGAGAGCTACGTCCCGCTGCGAGATGAGGTAGTCGGCGGTTCGTGCAGCCAGCGCCTGGATCGTGAGCCCGGGATTCGCCGATCCTTGCGTGGGCATTACGCTGCCGTCGCAGACAAAAAGATTTGGAATATCGTGCGTGCGCCCGAACCTGTCGACTACGGAAGTGCGCGAATCGTTTCCCATACGTGCGCCGCCCACCAAGTGGGCATAGCGCGCTTCCTGGACGACCTCCTCGGCCCCGGCCGCTTGCATGATTTCCATGACCTTGTTCTTGCCGTACTCGATCATCTTCTTGTCGTTGTCATGCAGATTGAATGTGACTTTTGCGACGGGGATGCCGTTGCGGTCTCTTTCCGCCGCCAATTCAACGCGATTGTCTTCCCAGGGAAGGATTTCGCCGAGCAATGCGATCGCGCCCCAATGGTTGTAGTCCATCATCACCTGGCGCATGCCCCAACCCCACGCGCCTTTCGCAACCATCATTTGCCGAGCGAAGGAGATCGGCAGCGGACCGACTGTTTGCACCGCGAAACCGCGAGCAAATCCGCGCTTTGGATCGGTTTCGTAGAATTCCTCAGTGAGTGCGTGCGCGGGAGGCGCTTTGTACATGCGTACCAGTTCTTCGAAGCGGCCAAGAACCACATTTCCGGCCTGTGCCATCAGGTAGCGGCCGACAGTACCACTTGAGTTTGCCAGGCCTGCTTCATGGCCAGGGCATGCAGAGTTCAGCAGCAGGCGCGGAGTTTCGATGGCATATCCGCAGACAATGATTGCTTTGGCTTTCTGCTCGGCCTCACGTCCATTCGAATCAACATACGTCACTCCAGTCACGCATCCGTCTTTGCCGAGGAGAATCCGAGATACCATGCAATGGTCGCGGATTTCCGCACCGTGCGCGAGGCCGTCAGGAACGTGCGAGATCAGCGTGCTTTGTTTGGCGCCGACTTTGCAGCCTTGAATACAAAATCCCCGATAGATGCAATGTGGCCGGTCGCCGTGAGAACCTGCGAGGATCGCCACGGGTCCGCCGATGCTTACCCGGATGCCCAAGTTCGTGCAGCCCTTGATTAAAATGTCTCCGCATCCGCCCATGGGATGAGGGCCGTAGGGGTAGCCGTGCGGGTCCCCCCATGGAAAGTAGGCAGGACCGGACACGGGAATTTCTTTTTCAAGCAGCTCGTAATACGGCTTGATTTCTTCATATGAGATTGGCCAGTCAACGCCGACGCCATCTTCAGTGTGAACACGGAAATCAGATGGGTGCAATCGCGGAGTAAAGCCGGCCCAGTGCACGGAGCCGCCACCAACACCGCGACCGCTGTTGTTTGCACCGAGCGCGAGCGGATCTTCTCCGCCGGTTATGCGCAATTCGTTCCAATAGAGCCGATGGGAGCCAGCTTCGTCGCTGACCCAGTCGCGCTCCGTATCCCAAAATGGTCCGGCTTCGAGTCCGACGACACTGAACCCAGCGCGCGCTAGCCGCTGCAACAATACCCCGCCGGCCGATCCGACGCCGACGATGCAGTAGTCAACCTGCTCAGTGTTCCGATAGCGACGCATTGGCACCTCGATCCGCTGCATCGCTCCGAGCATGTGGTTGTGCTTGGGCGCTTCGAACGCGCCCAAAAGAGGCTTTTTCAATGCGTGCCTCCTTGCCCTGGACTTGCCTTGTGTTCCGCCGAGCCTCCCACGGGAGTGAACTTCGCGGATGGTGAACCCGGAGGCGGAGCCCATGCGTACCGGCGTTCATCGACTTCCCATGGTTCCGGTTCGCCGTTCTCCAGGCGCATGTAACCTCGCGGATATGCTGGACCCCCAAATCCAACTTCGTCCCAGGCAAAGGGATGTGCGTAGTACACGCCGACAACATCCTGCACAAGAAGGAGCCAGTAGCGGGAAACTGGCATCCGCTCCCATATCGTGTGGCCGGCTGGCGGCTGACCGTCGTGCAAGGTTTTCAGCACGGACTCTTGATCCAGCGGGCTAAGATCCACAAATGGCTTTCGGAATAAATGTTGTGCTACTTCTGCAATTCCTTGCAGGCCAAGCCGATGCGCTTCTTGGTCGGTAGGCATCCGGTCGAAACGGTAGCCATCGAGTCGGTCTTCGCGAAGACGCTCGTCGATGAAATTTACGATGGGTATTTTGTGGAGTTCGTCGCGATCGTCTTGCGGCAGAATTCGATTGCATACCGCGGTCATCAACTGGGCTTCTTCGGGAGAAAAGAAGCGAATCGGTGGAATTTGCTCTACCCTGGCGAGAACTACATTTCGCGTCGCTTGGTCCCAAAAATCTCTTTGGCTAAGGGTTCTAAAGCCCGGGTAGTAGCCGGGTTGTGCGCGCAGTGGCAACGGCTCGCCCGTTTTTGGATTGACGGGCCTCCCGTCATGCTCTCGGCAAGACATCAGCGTTCCCTCCGAAACAGGCTTGCAAGTAATCCTAGAAATCCGCACGCTGCGAAAAGGAGTGGAGCAAAGATGGGCGGACCATACATGATGTTGTAAATGGGGTGTTTCAAGCCGCCCGGTCGGCGCGTGACGCCACGAGCGTGATAGCAAAAACCGACCGCACCATCCGCGATTGCGAGTGCGGAAGCTGCGGGTAACAGTTTCTTTGCGACTTTGGGGCTGCGGATGGCGCCTAAAGCCGATCCGATCAACAACGCAGAAATTACGATCGGGCTCCACTGAGCTTTGTACTTAAAGTTGTTTTTGTAATGTGAGTACAGGGCTTCAATTCCGCTGAAGAAGGCTGAGGCCGCCGTTGCTAAGGCGAGATGCTTTTGAAACCGACCCTCTCGTAGCTCCTGAACAATCGTGATCTCGTGGCCGCGTAATTTCTGCGGCAATAATTTCGACCATGCCGAATCTGGAAGCCGCGGAGCGCGCCGCGAGGAATCTTCGCGTCTCAAGAACGAAGCGACTAAACCAAGGTACGCGCTCGTTCCGAATAAGAGAGGCGCAAAAATGGGCGGCCCCATGATTATGTTGAACACCGGCAGACGCCACCCTCCCGGCTTGCGCTGAATCCCGCGCACGTGAAAGCCAAATCCAACAACGCAATCGGCAAGAGTAATGGCAGACACAACGGGTAAAATCGTGCGGGCCGCACGGCGATTCACTGCCGCCGAAACCCCGGAAACGAAGAGCGCTCCGCTGAGGATGACTGGCGTGTACATGACAGGATTGCTGTAACTGCCCCGATAATGCTCGTAAGAGACTTCAAGTCCGGCGATCGCGCTCGATAAACCGGCAATCAGCGCTAGACTCCTTTGAAATCTGCCTTCCCTAATATGATGGGCGATTGTGTGTTCCGCATTCTCGATCCCATCCAGAAGATGGCTGCTACCAGATCGATCCGTCCCCGCCTTCTTAAAGGAATTCATGTGTACATCACCGTCTCTCATGGCTTTGTCGATCGGCTCAAATGACCTCGCGGATCTTGTCCTCCAGCACGGTCTTGATAATTTTCCAGCTATCCTTCTGACCTCTTGCAAGCGACTCCGCGAACTTAAATGCCTGCTCCGAAGTGACGTTACCCGGGAGAGGCGGTTCGTTGGGATCGACAACCGCCTGAACCACGGCGGGGCCCTTGTGAGCAAGTGCCTCTCGCAATATGGCTTTGGCTTGTTCAGGTTCTTCGATCGTGTAACCAGCCGCGCCACAGCACTTCGCAATGCCCGCAAAATCGATGGGTTGCAACTCCACTCCAAACTCAGGGTTGCCCTCCATCACCATTTGCTCCCATTTGATTTGTCCCAGCACATTATTCTTGATGACGATCACCTTCACCGGAAGCTTGTACTTCACGAGCGTAGCGATTTCGCCCATTAGCATCGTCAAGCCTCCATCTCCGACGATGCACACCACTTGCCTTCCGGGAAAAGCGACCGCTGCCCCAATGCTGTAGGGAAGGCCATTTGCCATGGTCGCCAGTGAGCCCGACAATGAGAACTTCATGTCACCCCGCATTTCGATGTAGCGGGCGCTCCAGGTCGCGATCGTCCCACTATCCGATGAAACGATGGCATCGTCGTCGAGAAGCTTGTTCAGGGTCCATGTAACAACTTGAGGCTTCATGGGCTTATCCTTGCGCGTGCCTCGTTCTTCCATTAGTCGATTCCATTTCTTCATATTCTTCTGAGCACTGTTCAGGAAGCCTTGGTCTTTCTTCTTGCGGATCAGAGGCAGCAACGCTTGCAAGACCGCTCGGCACTCGCCTGCCAGGCCAACGTCCACTGGATGGCGCAAGCCGATCCGCGCTGGATTTATGTCAATCTGGACTGTTTTCGCACGACCTGGCTTAGGATAAAACTCCATGTAGGGGAATCCACTTCCGGCGATGATCAGGGTGTTGCATTCTTGCAAGGCTTCTTGGGAGGGCGCAGTACCAAGCAATCCGATACCTCCCGTTGTATACGGGCTGTCGTCCGGTACCACAGCTTTTCCCAACAGAGGTTTTATGATGGGGGCGGCTATTTTCTCGGCGAGCTGCAGCACCTCAGTCCGTGCTTTTAAGCACCCGGCCCCAGCCAAGATCGCAACCTTGGATCCGCGATTGATTATTTCGGCAGCTTCTTCGAGCAATTGCTGGTGTGGGGTTGGATGGGCTGCTGCATAAAAGTCGGAACTGTGTTTAGGAACATTGGCTTTCGACCTTTCTTCATCTTGAGAGGTCCATTCTTGGATATCTTTCGGAATCGTAATGTGGCTTACAGTCCGCCGCGTTAGCGAAGTCTTGATGGCTTCGTCAACAATATTATTTACATGCCCCGGCCCCATGATGCGCTGGTTAAACTCGGCAACGTCCATGAAAAGCTTGTCTAGATCAACGTCCTGCTGGTAATGGGTTCCGATCAAGTCGTGAAATGTATGTCCGGTGATAGCGAGCACCGGTTGACCATCACATTTCGCATCGTACAGCCCATTCAGGAGATGGACTCCGCCGGGGCCAGATGTCGCGATGCAGACTCCCAACCGGCCGGAATATTTCGCGTAGCCGCAAGCCGCAAATGCGGCTGCTTCCTCATGCCTGACCTGAATGAACCTAAGCTTTTCTTGGTGGGTGCGTAAGGCTTCGAAGATTCCGTTAACTCCGTCACCCGGAAATCCGAAGATTGTGTCCACACCCCAACTGATCAATCGCTCCACCAATAAGTCCGCAACGGTCTTTGCCATGAAGTGCCTCCTCTAACCCTCTCTCCGATTTGCTTGCTGCGTTCGGGTAACATCATCGGAAGGCGCTGCGCGATCGTCCGTGTTGCTCCCTAGTCGCATGAGGATTTATTATTGTTAGACTTGCGATGTCTGATTGAAACCCAGTGAGTAGTTCAGGGCCCGAGCGCGTCACCACGACCATGTCACAGTGACGCACGCCTCCATATCCGTGGATGTACACGGCAGGCTCGACGTTAAACACCATCCCTTCCTGCAAAACGTCGGGAGATTCGGCATGAATGCGGGGGATGCTGTAAGCACTCATCGGCGAAAACCCGACACCGTGACCGGTGCCATGTCGTAAACACGATCCCAGCCCACAATCTCGGATCACCTCGCTCGCCGCCAAGTCAACATCGCGCGCTCGTGCGCCAAGCTTGATTGCACTCAATGCGGCGTCCCGGGCTGCGCTAACCGCGGCATACATTTTCGTCTGCTGTTCATCTGGCGGTTGCAGCGTGTAGGTGCGCGTGATGTCGGTCCAAAAACCGTCCACGTAGGAATTGCAATGCATCATCACGAGATCTGCCGGTTCAAGAACGCGCGAACGCGTACGCGCGTAGGCGGCGCTCGCTTTGGCTGAGTTCGGGCCCGACATGCAGAACGCAAATCCATCCCACCGTTGAACCGCAAGTTCGCGAGAGTCGGCGCTGCCGAGCGGCGCGCGAAGGAGTTCCGCCGCTTCGAACTCCGTCATACCCGCACGCAACTGCGGTGCAGCCCGTTCGTAAGCACCTTTTGCGATGGCGCAAGCTTCACGGATTCTCCCAAGCTCGAAAGTTGTTTTGATCGATTTCAACTTTTGGATCCATTCTTCGATCGGAGTAGGCGTTGAATTAGGGAGCAAATCGTGCAGCATGTTCGGGAGTTCGTTGCCATACAGATGCACTGCAAGGTAAGATGTCGCCTGAGAACTGGCTTCGGATTCGATCCCGATTGGGCCAGGCGGGATTTTGAGTTTGCGTAGGATATCGGCAAGCGGCGGTTTTACCGCCTCGGACACTGCAGTCATACTGTGCAATGTCTCTGGAACAAATGTCTCGACCGAGTCCGCGAAACTCTGGTCGGCGAGTTCTAATTCATCCTCGGGGACGAGCAGGATAGTTGGTCCACCGCGAACGCAAATTGCAATACTGTCGCCTACCACCGGCCAATATCCAGTTAGCACGAGAACATTAGACGGAAGCGAACAAACGATCGCCGCCAATCCAGCGGTGTCGAGGGCTTCTTGGATGCGCAAGCTGCGTTCGGTCTCTATGGCCTTCTCCTAAACTGCATATCGGTCGGCATCGGCTCTCTTGAATTCCAAGCCCATGCCCGGCCGCGACAAATCTGGATGGAGCCGGCCTTCAACCGGCTGGATCGTCCCTTCAAAGAACATTTTCTCGATTCGGACGTGGTCGTGGAAATACTCAATGTTGCGCAGGCGTGCGAGAGCACAACAGGGATGCAGATGCAGCGAAGGCGACGTGTGCGCGGACATCGACATGTTCGCCGCGTCGCAGAGTGCTCCCACGCGCAAAAATTCACTGATTCCGGCACAGCGTGATGCATCTGCCTGCTGGACATCAACTGCGCCAGCGTCAAGCATCCGTCTGAAATAGAGAACGTCATAACCGTATTCACCGGCAGCGATGTCCATTCTCGCGGGAGCTCGATCACGGATAAGTCGCAAACCCTCCAGATCGTCCGAAGTGACGGGCTCTTCAAACCAACTCACCTCGAATTCCGCGAACTTTTCCGCCATGGATAGCGCTTGCTTGCGCGAATAGGCCCCATTCGCATCCACATATAATCCGGCATCTGGCCCGATCGCTTCACGCGCGGCCTTCACGCGCGCAATGTCCTGGTCTGGATCTCTGCCGATCTTCATCTTCACAGCTTTGATTCCTTGCTCGATCCACCCGCTAAGTTGCTTCTGCAACTGCTCGATTGAGTACGAGGTGAACCCACCGCTGCCGTAGACTTCAACGCTTGGTTGCGCTGTCCCTAGCAATGACACCAGTGGAAGGTCCAGCAGCTTTGCTTTTAGATCCCACAAAGCAGAGTCAACCGCGGCAATGGCCATCGAACAAATCCCTGGCCGTCCTAGGTTGCGAATTGCGTGTCTCATTGCAGACCAGCAAACTGGCACGCTCATGGCATCCTTTCCACGAATGAGAGGCAGAAGCGTGCCGCTAATTAATTGTGCTGTCGCGACGTCGGCGTAGGTATAGCCAATCCCCACTTTGTCGTTAGCGCTCGCGTTTACCAAAACAAGGGTTGTCTTGTCCCACGCGAGCGTACCATCGGATTCAGGGAAATCTGTAGGCACCGTATATGCTGCAACGGACGCCTCTCGAATTACTGAGACACCTAAGGTCACTGCAAGCTCCCCCGTGGAATGGCGGAGCGCAGGTTCCAACAAAATAAGGCGTCCGCCAGATTGTTCGCGATCGACTACGCTCAAATCGCTATCGCGTGATTTCCATGCGATTGTTGCCTGTCCGTGTAAGGCCGCGTCGGATGCAACGCGCTGCTCTAAGAGTGGGCTTTTGCTGTTTGAACATATTCATCAATTTCACGCAGCAGCGGACGCGCCGATTAGGAATCGGAACTCTGCCTTTGAGGATCTCGTTGCGGTTCACCTCGGCGCCATACATGGCTTGATCTCCGCTCTTGTCCGCCTGCACGACAGCTCCGTCAAGACTGACCCCGTAATTGCCGCCGAATATGAAAGCGAACTTCACGTCGCCTGGAATGATGGCAATACATTTGGCCGATTTCAGTAGTTCTTGAGGGATGCCTTTATCTGGAGTGTCCATGATCTCCTTGAAGACCTGTGTAGCTTTGTGGGTACGACTTACATCGTCCTCACGATCCGTGGCCGAAACTATGGCGGGCAGGATCGCAAACATAACCAATCCCGAGATGATGAGAAGCCTTTTCGATATCATTTTTGTCTCCTTTAATTGTTCCGTTCATCGAAGCACTATCTTCGCGTAGGACGAATACCACGCGATCGCACTGGCCCGTCTCGGTGACTTCCAAGCTCAAGCGGAGCGTCTTTGGCCTCGTGCAGCTGTTCTCGTTTTCTGTGGGGACGGGGAATACTGTTCCAACAGCTCTTTCTCCGCGTTTAACCAGTCATCGACGTCACGGCCATTTTCACTGCCACGATAGAGGTACATTTCATATGCTCGACGCGCGATTTGCGCTTGAGTTGGTGATTTTTCACTTATGTCAGACATTGGAAACCTCTTCTTCTACCTTGTGAGTATTTGAAAATGCATTCGGTTGCAAAAAATTCAAATCGGTGGTGGTTTTCGTCGCTCTATAATCCATAAGCGCTGTCTCATGACCCTCTTCCTTTCTTTCGGAATAGGGTTCCTTAGGCGCCCGAGAGAGAGCGTCATGGCGGCTCACCCCAGGTGACGTGAAGGCTAAGAGCCGTCGGCTTGAGGGGTCAGCAAGCCTCCATCGGCGAGAGAGAACCTCTTTGGGCTAGCTCTTCAAGCGTACGCGTAAACTCCGCGGGCTGTAGCGCCGGAGATCCCCAACAATTGCGTCCGCAATCGATGGCGGGCAGCCAAAAGCAGCTATCTTCGACCGGCAAACAGAGGAACGCGCTGACCGGGAGCCCGGACAAAGCCCCGACTAGGCGGAAACCGCTGCCGTCAGGGAGGCGCGTCTCGGTGAGAACCAAATCAACCGGGTGCGAGTTCAGCAGATGTGAGGCCGCTCGTAACGTATCGGCGAAGTGGCATCGGAATCCCCACTGGCGCAGCCGGGTAGGCAATGTTTGGGCAGTATGAAAATCCCGTCCCACCAAAAGTACGTCCATTCCGGCAGTTGTCATGGATTCCCTCTCACGTCTTCTCGCTACTTTTCTGTTAGTTGACACGCAAGCACAGAAACGATATTCAGGGTCTTCTTTCTTCTCCGTAACTAGCCGCTTTAGCCGCAAAATCGGACGCGATTCCCGCCAGAGTTGCTGGCGGCGTTCTTCAACGTGGCTTCTACCGCGCTTTCCGAAGTCGCTTCCATCTTCGGATCGCATCGCTCTTGCGACAATGGGTCGTTTATACCTTCAGAAGAAACAGCTGTAATCTTAAGAAGAGGCTGGGTTATTTTCGAGTGCATATGCGAGGTAACAATCTTCCGCAGCCAGAATCCTGTGAGGTTAGGCCAGCTTATGCTGCATGGCGTGGGTGACGGCTTCCAAGCGGTTGTGGGTGTGGAGTTTCTCGCCCTGGGGTCGCGAAGATATCTCGGTGTGTGAACGTGGAGTAGAAGAGGACCCCCGCATAGACCAGAATCAGCACAAATGAGACTGCTAAACTGAATCTTTCATTGAAAAGCCCAGTATTGGATGTAACGGGCGATCCTTGGAAAAACTCTATTCCCAGAAGACGGATCTCGTCTCGTCCTGAAATGCATCGCTCATGTACTGGCTGCCGCGACGCGGCAGCTGACGGCGCTAGCGAGGTCTTGACACGAGGCAAGGAAAGATGATTTCCGAGTAAAATGGTCATCACTTTTGGAGCTGAAAAGGGCTCTCGTTCTTGAACCGCGCTGAAGAAATTCCTGAAATCGATGGGTAGGCGACGCAGTATAGGAGCGAGAGGATGAGTGCTAGCGCGAACAGCCACAATTCTTCTTTGTGTGTAGATATTTGACGATGTCGAAATCATTTCGACAAGGTTAGTTCCCAGCATCGATCGAACACAACTATAGGCAAGAAGCCCATCTAGATCAGTTTCCCATGGTTCGAAGCTACAAGGCAGGGGGTGACAAAGTAATTGTCCTCATCCCCGCTCAATAGCCACGTGCCGAATTTCGCAGGTGGCTCTCCACGCTGTTCAGAGATGGTCCTTGAGCGTGAGCAAATGTTTCCTGCGTAAGCTTTTTTAGAATAGAATACGCGACGATGCCGCGAGCCAAGACTAGTCTTATCGAAGCACTGAAGAAAGTGCCGCTCTTCAATGGCTTAGCCGAAAAGGAGCGTGAAATTCTTGGGAAGCGTGCTCTACCGCGCCACTTCAAAGCGGACGAGCCCGTCTTCTCTGAAGGCGAACCATGCAGCGGGCTATATCTCATCGACGCAGGCAGGGTCAAGATATTCGGGTCCTCGAAAAGTGGGAGGGAGCAAATTTTGGCGATCCAAGGTCCGGGGAGTACGGTGGGGGAATTGGCAGCTCTTGATGGCGGAAAGTATCCTGCCTCGGCAACGGCGTTGACCGACGCGGATCTACTTCTCATTAGAAGGGAAGACTTGCAAGCGCTCTGCCTGCAGCTCCCTGAGGTCGGTGTCAAACTTTTAGAAGCGGTTGCTTCCCGTGTTCGACCGATGATTGGCATCGTCGAACAACTCTCTTTCAGCACAGTGCGCCAGCGGCTGGCAGCTCTCCTTCTACGACTGGCGTCACAAGATGGAAAATCTACGGCTCACGGTGTGGAGTTTAGGCTCACCTCAACTAATCGGGATCTCGCTGCACAAATTGGAACCGTGCCGGAACTGGTTTCCAGGAATCTTGGTTCCTTGCAAGCTTCGGGTCTCATCAGTGTCCGAGGCAAGGCCGTCATCATCTCCAACCCTGAAGCCCTCCAGCTCGAAGTTCTGAGCCCTCATTAAGAGGGGAATTCTGCCAAGATCGCAGCTCGCGCTTGCGTCCCGAATGAGCTGGATGATCGCACAAGTTCCGCTTAGCGACAGATGCGAACGATGTTCAAAGGCTCCGACAGGTATCTTTAACCATGTGTTTGAGATACTTACTTGGTACGCAGACCATCGAATTTAGATGATACGCCCTGTGTAGTTTGATTTTACGACCGATGCCCCTTGATTGACTTTAGTCATTGTATCAAGCATAAATCTTAGGTTAAAAAATCGAGACCGGTCTTGCGCCCTCAACCCGGGGGCGGACGCGGAGAAGGAGAGGTCGATCGGAGCTCGTGTCCTGCGGCAAGGCTCAGTCGGTCTGGGCGAGGCTTACATGAATGGCTGGTGGGATTGCCGGCACCTGGACCGGTTTTATTCAAGATCTTTACGGCAGGCATTGTTTCTCCCGTCGGCTGCGCGGGAAAAACAGCGTCTCCCGCACCGCGGACCGAGAATTGAAACGAGAACAGAAAGAAGTGCCCTACGGTTTTCAATTTCCGAATCTTCTCGGTGTCATTTTGAAACACAAGAGCTGCGATGCTAGAGAAAGAGCTATTTGACTTCTTAGAGGGAACGTCTGACGCCGCTTTCACGGTAACTGATCAAGGCGAGATTTGTTCGTGGAATAAGGCTGCAGAGAAACTTTTTGGTTACAGTGGCGCGGAAGTCCTTCACACGAGCTGTCAGAGTCTCCTGCAAGGGCACGGGGCCTTGGGCACCCAGGTTTGGGGTGACAATTGCAGCATCCGGGATTGCGCCGCAAAGCACCTCGAAATCCCTAACTATGACATGGAAGTGAAGGTCCGCTCCGGGCTTCGGATGTGGGTGAATGTGTCTACCGTCGTGTTCGAAAACGCTCGGAACCATCGACGTCTGATCGTGAACCTTGCCCATGACATCACCGCGGCGAAAAAGAACGAAGAACTTCTGCGCAAGATGATGAGTGTTTCGCGTCAGCTGGCCAACCTGCAAGATCAAGACGTGGTAGGGAAACCGGCACCGATTTCACCACTTTCTGAGCAGGAAACGGAAATTCTGCATTTGTTTTCGGTAGGCAAAAATGCGACGGAGATTGCACGCAAACTGGGGATCACCTTGCAAACTTTACGGAACCACCTGCACCACATCAACCAGAAACTCCACACCCACAACCGTCTAGAAGCCGTCACCCACGCCATGCAGCGTAAGCTGGTCTAATTCGCAGAATTCTCTGCTTGCTGAAGATTATTTTTTCCTACATCAGTCGAAATAAACCAGGCTCTCCGAAGATTACAGCTGTTTCTTCTGAAGGTATAAACGACCCATTGTCTCAAACTCCTAACGGCTGAAGGATACATAGGAAGATGGAATCTCAGTCGATCGGCTAGCAGGCGCTGGAAATCGGTTTCTTGAAGGGTTGCTTGCGGCGTATCGAGGTGCCGGAAGAAACAAGCACTAGCTGGAAGACCGTTTTCTGTAGGCAGATCGAAGCCAAAGAGACGAAGCCGTGCCGGATGCTCATTGGGGTGAAGGATGGATGCCCTGTGAGTGGCCGCAGAAACCCCAATCACGCGATCGTTAGCATTTTCAAGTCGTTGCGATGCAGGGGATATTCAGTCTTCAGAGGCAGATGTGACATACGCAGAACGACTCGCTGAGTTTGTGGACCGGGCATCCTTCGATGCCCTTTCGCAAGCCGCCCGCACCCAGCTCAAGATTCGCGTTCTGGACTCACTCGGCTGTGCCATCGGTGCGATTGGCAGTGATGCCGTACAACTTGTTCGCAAGCAGGTGGAAGAGTTCGACGGCAAAGGAAGCTGCACTCTGATTGGCGTAGGTCGAGCGGCTCCGGACCGGGCAGCCTTCTACAACGGCGCGTTGGTGCGCCATCTGGACTTTAACGACAGCTACTTGGCCAAAGGAGAAACATGCCATCCTAGCGATAACCTGGCACCGGTCCTGGCGGCAACAGAATATGCCAACGGCACAGGACGCGACTTCCTGACTGCTCTGGCAGTTGCCTATCAGGTTCAATGTCGGCTCAGTGACGTCGCTCCCGTTCGAGCGGCGGGATTTGACCATGTAACGCAGGGCTCTTATGCCGTGGCGGCAGGAGTGTCCAAAGCGCTCGGACTCAATCCCACTCAGACTGCAAACGCTATTGGTATTTCCGGCACTGCCTTCAATGCCCTGCGAGTCACCCGCACTGGCAAGCCTTCTCACTGGATTGGGTTGGCGTATCCGAACACATCTGCTGGCTGTACCTTCGTGACCTTCCTCGCCCTGCGGGGTGTCACCGGTCCCCTCGAAGTATTCGAAGGCGAAAAAGGTTTCATGGACGCCATCGCTGGGGTCTTTCAAATTGATTGGTTCCTCGAGGATCTTGAACGAGTCACGGCCACCATTCTCAAGAAGTACAACGCAGAAGTTCATTCGCAAACGGCAATTGAGTGTGCTTTACAATTGAGAGCGCAGGAGAAGTTCGACCCAATGGAGATAGAACATATGGAGGTGGAAACGTTCGATGTCGCTTACCACATAATCGGGGGAGGGGATGAAGGAGACAGGACGGTGGTCAGTACGAGGGAGGAAGCAGACCAAAGTCTCCCGTATTTGATTAGTGTTGCGTTGCTGGACGGGCAGGTGATGCACGAGCAATACACGACGGAGAGAATCAATCGCCGCGATGTCCAGGGATTGCTAAGCAAAGTGGCAATCCACCCGATCCAGGATTTTTCCGACTGTTTCCCGAACGAGATGCCTTGCCGACTCACTGTTGCGCTTCGGGGTGGTCGGGTCCTGAGCAAAGAAACTCGCGATTATCCTGGCTTCGCCACTCAACCCGTGTCGTGGGAAATGGCGTTCGAGAAGTTTGCGCGGATCGCTGGCCCCTTCACCACGACTTCCTTGCGGCGCTCCATTGCGGAGGCTGTTAAAAACCTCGAGTTGATTCGAGTCAGGGATCTCACACAATTGCTCCACAACATCGAGACTCCCATCTAGAACACGCTCTGAATGCGTGGCACATCTTCGATTTTCTTGGGGAATCTACACAGTTTCATGTCTGGCAATATCTCCCCGAGGCGCTTTAAGTGCGTAAAGGCAGCGAGTCATGGGTTCAGCAATTACATCCGTCGGACAAATCCTGGTTGTAGTCGCCTTGTGCGGGATGATGCGACATTGGATTGGCGTCCGAAATCCTTGTGCCTGTCTACGGCAAGCCGCGACTGCCCAAGATTCGTCGGTTCCAGTTCAGCTTACCGCCGAGGAACTTTTTTCTAGGTTGCACAAACGTCACGATTGGCAACAATCTCATCTGAGGGAGTTCTCCGTGGTCCGAACTTATACGGTCCGCAATGACAAAGGCGTAGCTGTCGCACAAGAGGTCGTCACCATGAAATATATTCCTCCGGGGACGAAAGTGTTCACACTCGTTTCCGCGACGGGGTCTCAGTTCGTTCGCACTCATGTCTTTCAGCCGCTCATGGCGCGTGAAGTGGCAAGGAGTAGAAATCAAAATGATTCGGATGTGCTCATTACTCCTGAAAATTACAAGTTTGAGATGACCGGGAAGGAACAAGTTGGCACCTACGAATGCATTGTGGTTCATGTCATCCCGAGGCATAAGAGATCCGACCTCTTCGAAGGAAAAATCTGGATCGATCGCCAGGAGTTTGCAATCGTTAAGATCAAAGGACATCTCGCGAAGAGCCCGTCATTCTGGGTGAAGCGGGTCGAATTTGAACGTCAGTACGAGAGAATTAGCGGCTTCTTCGTTCTTCTAAGAGAAACCGCGGCTGCAAATATTAGGATCTATGGAAGACGGACGCTCACCGTAAACGACCAGGAGTACGCTTTCAGCGATATCCACACCGCTGAACGAGCCAGGAATGGGTTTAGATCGGGAGGACGCCCTGTTTTAACGTGGATCTCAGCGGTGAGGGAACCGAAAAGCCTGTTAGAGGTTCTTCCGCAGATGCATCGGTGCAGCGTGATTTGATTGTCATCGGACCATTCGCGGCGACTGCCCCGTAAACTTTCGGGTTTTCCGATCAGCGAAAAACGCATGCAAATTGTCTTGAACACGAATCTGGTTCAGGGAGAGCAATATGTTAATTGCAAATCGCCTTAAGGCCCGGCTCCAGCAGGTTCTCTCCGTCGCCGACGTGCAGATTGACGGTTCTCGGCCCTGGGACATTAGAGTTCGCCATGCCGGCTTTTATCCTCGCGTTCTCCTCCAAGGCTCTATGGGCCTCGGCGAGTCATATATGGACGGCTGGTGGGACTGCGCCGAAGTCGACCAGCTCTTTTTCAAACTGTTCAGCGCGGGTCTAGAGCGCCGCGCGGGCCGAAAACTGCAGGCTGTTTGGTTGTTTATGAAGTCTCTCGTTCTCAACTGTCAAACGAAATCACGATCCACTCGTGTCGCCCAGCAGCATTACGACTTAGGAAATGAAATCTTCGAGTGCATGCTTGACCGACGCATGGTGTACACCTGCGGTCGCTGGGAGCATGCAGCCGACCTGAACGAGGCGCAAGAGGCAAAACTTCATTTCGTCTGCCGGAAACTCAACCTTTCGCCCGGAATGAGAGTCCTCGACATCGGGTGCGGATGGGGGAGCTTCGCCAAATTTGCTGCAGAAAAGTACGGCGTGCAAGTCGTCGGAATTACCGTCTCGCAGCAACAACTCAAACTAGCACGTACTCGTTGTTCAGGCCTGCCTGTCGAGCTACGTCTGGCAGACTACCGCGATCTTCACGATTGTTTCGATCGTGTCGTGTCCCTCGGAATGTTCGAACACGTGGGGAATAAGAATTATAGGACCTTCTTTCAAGTAGCCCGACGTGCGATACGAGACGAGGGCAGATTATTTCTCGCCACAATCGGATCAAGCCAAACTGTTCGTGCTACTGACCCGTGGATCGAGCGATACATTTTCCCAAATTCTCATCTTCCATGTGTCTCTCAGATCGGCGCCGCCCTCGACGGTCGCTTCCTGGTAGAGGATTGGCAGAACTGGGGTCAAGACTACGACCGAACATTGATGGCGTGGTTCCACAATTTCGAGGACAACTGGAACTGCTTGAAAGAAAAATACTCTGAGCGATTTCACCGAATGTGGAGGTTCTATCTTCTTGCAAGCGCTGGATCGTTTCGTTCGCGTCACTTACAGGTTTGGCAGATGCTGCTTTCTCCCACAAACGCGGCACGTTGAAAAGCTTTTTCCAGGAAGCCCACAACAGTGGATTCGTAAAGCTGCGGATTCTTTGAATACGTCGTGTCATGTTCGGCGTTCGGTACGACCAACAAAAGCTTTTCGGGACTGCGCGGCGCGTTGTACATCCTCTTTGCATTCTGCGGCGGACAAATCTCATCCCTCTCGCCAGAGATGAACAAAATGGGCCTCATGCCAATCCGAGAAATCGCCACCACCGCATCCGCTTTCTTGCCATCCAACCATACATGCGTTCGAAGATAATAGATCGGCTTCACGGCTCACAACGTCACGCGGAAGCCCGCCAACCGCAGCCCCAAGCGTTCCCACAATGAACGCTCCGGATCTTTTGTAAGGAGGATTGTTGCGCGATTCACCATATCTTCAAATGAAATAAAAGGGCTATCGGAGATTACCGCGGCAATATCCTGTGATTGCGACCCGGCATAGAGCGCAGCGACAGCACCGTAAGAATGGCCCATTACGGCGATGGGTCCAGTTTCCCCATGATATTGCAGGTACTTGAGAGCGCCGAGAATATCGCGTGATTCCATGTAGCCGGGACCGGCGTAAGTTCCGCCGCTCTCCCCGTGATCGCGCAGGTCGATTAATAGCGTGTTGAGATTGTCGCGCACCAAAAATACTCCACGCGACAACATGTCCGAGCGGTTACCGTTAATTCCGTGTGCGATGATTACCGTACCTCTTGCGGATCCTCGCGATCGTATGTACCAGCTCTTTAGCGGAATTCCGTCAGTGGACAGGAAAGATACGTCCTCCGCTTTCAAACCGAAATCCTCAGGCCGCCCTCTGAGCGCCCTCCAGTAGGCATGGTTTCCTGCCAGTGGAATCGTCGCTAGAAATCCGGCGACGGCCCAGGCAGCAAAGATCGCGATAAAGATAAGGAGAAAATGTGGCGCTCGGCTTTTTCGTGATGAGCCGGTCGCCTTCGGCGGATCATTCATCACACCTGCAGATTATCATCGAAACACAATACAAGTTGCGATGTGGTATAGGATCAAACCGCAACGGGATTTCCCCGGGGAGGTGCGAGCTTGAAAAAGAGAATTGATTTACTTTGGGCAACTTTGGGGGAGGGCGGGCTCGTGCTTGTGTTGGCCGCAATCAGCTGGGCGACCAAGCAGCCCCTGATCTTTGCAAGTTTGGGCCCCACAGCATATGAGTTGGTGGAACAGCCGCAACTGCGTAGCGCCAGAGCCTACAACATAATCGTTGGACACTTAATTGGCCTAGGCGCCGGCTTTCTTGCAGTATACCTTTTGCGTGCGTGGGCGGCACCCAACGTGATCTCGACGGGCGTTGTAACTACACAGCGGCTGTGGGCGGTGACTATAGCTGCGGCGCTTACCACCCTCGTTACCCTGATCTTAAAAGCCGGACAGCCCGCAGCTCTGGCGACCACCCTGCTCGTTTCACTTGGATCCATGCAAACTCGCCGGGATGCCATGGCCATCGTTGCCGGTGTCTTACTAATCGCCGCCTTTGGGGAGCCCATTCGCCGGTTTCGTATCAAATATACCGAGATTCGGCCAGTCGTCGGAAAAACATGATTACATATAATGGGGGTTTTTATCGTTTCACATGAATTCAGGCATCAGGCCGGAGAGATTGGTGCCCGTTGGCCGACGCCCTGAATGCCAGGGGACTGATAGCGTGTCATTTAGTTGTTCCCACAGGCGATCTTGGATCGGCACTAGACTGGCTGACGAAGTGCACGCCCGATCTGTTGATTACGCGCACTTGCGTTTCAAGCATGCCGGGGCATGAAGCAGCAAAATATCTCAGAGTGAGACACCCGCTGATGCGCGTTTTAATACTTGGTGGGCTTCTAGACGATGATTGGCTCCGATACCGTGAGGAACTTGAAGGATTTGAGATTTTTCCGAAGCCGTATACTGGAGCCCAGCTGATTGAGAAAGTAAAAGAAGTGTTAAACCGATAAAACCCTCGGGTCGGCTGGATTTCTTCGACAGTCGTCGTGGGTTGCCAGAGAATCCTGAATCTCGTTAGTGCCGCAGTTTCAGCGTCCTCGCAAACTCGCTGAGTTCACAATCTCGGACTTCAAGAGAATCCCATTCTCCGAGCGCAATGCCGCACTTGGGGCAAAGCATCAGGTACACTAATTTGCCTTTATCTTGTGCTCCAAAGGTGAAATTCGGCGGCACTTTGCACGTCGAGCATACGAAAATTAATGTTCCATTTCGCGCCTTCATTCCCGACAGATGCATTTCAATCACGTTAGCGACCTCGTTTTACCATCGTTTGCCCGTCAATCTAAGTCTACCAACTCGGTTTTATTCTGTGACAGACGAAACTCCCGCCGGTTCTTGCCGTTAAATCCGACACCCCGTCAGGTTCTTAATTTTCACTGGCGCGAAGCCGTTACCAAACTTTAGCACGCTCGCGGAAGTAGTCTGCAAGACTCCACCGAATCGCAGAACTCGTGAATATAATATCATAATGCGATATAATCTAAGTTTGGTGGCAAAACAGTCCATGAGACAAGGTGACTACCGTGTGCTCGCAGAGTTTCGCTACGAGATTCGCCGCTTCCTCAATTTCAGCGAGGTCGCCGCGCGTAAAGTCGGTATTGAGCCGCATCAACATCAGGCTTTGCTCGTCCTCAAAGGACTGCCCGCTTTCCAAATTGCCACTGTCGGCGTTTTGGCGGAGCGTCTGCAGATTCGGCATCACAGTGCGGTTGAACTAGCAGACCGGCTTGAATCCAAGGGCCTCATTCGACGCTCGCGCGGCCACGCGGACCGTCGCGAGATCTTGCTAGGACTTACTCTTCGCGGAGAAAAACTTTTGCGGGAGCTTACGCTATCGCATCGCACTGAATTGCGGATGGTGGGGCCAAAGCTCGTGGACTCGCTCGAATCGGTCATCGCGCGTCAGCGGCGCGGGCGCGCATTGAATACGTTGCCGCCTACTTCGGACGCCTCGCGGCGAAGCCGGAGAAATCGTAAAACCGACAGGTAACCGCTAGAGGCACATTTCCAAAGGAGAATTGGGCGTGGGATCTTCGGTTGCAGTCAAGCGAACTCGCCTTCCAGAGCAATCGGCGGGTTATCGCATCGGACTGATTTCGATCTTGGCTGCGCTCATCGGCATCCTCGCCGGATTCATCGCCTACATTCTGTATGACTTGATCGGCCTGATCACGAACCTCGCTTATTACCACGAGTGGTCGTTCCATTTTAGAAGTCCCGAACATACACGGCTCGGTCCGTGGATCATCGTCACTCCCGTCATCGGCGGGATCATCGTTGGCTTCATGGCGAAATACGGCTCGGAAAAAATCAAGGGCCACGGGATTCCGGAAGCGATGGAAGCAGTGCTCACCTCGCGCAGCCGAATTGAAGCTAAAGTCGCAATTTTGAAACCTCTTTCCGCCGCCATCGCCATCGGGACTGGCGGACCTTTTGGCGCGGAAGGCCCGATCATCCAAACCGGCGGCGCGGTGGGCTCCCTAATCGGCCAGATCATTTCCACCACCGCTTCGGAGCGCAAGGTTCTTCTGGCTTGTGGAGCCGGAGCCGGAATGGCTGCTACTTTTAACACTCCAATCGCCGGTGTGATTCTCGCAATTGAATTGCTACTGTTCGAATTCCGCTCGCGTTCATTCATCCCGCTCGTCATTGCGTGCACGCTGGCGACCAGCGTGCGCGCCGTGCTGCTCGGCCAGCGTTCGATGTTCACGATGGGGAACGTAAATTTTGACGTACTGCACGGTCTTCCGTTTTATCTGCTTCTTGGAGTTCTCAGCGGAGTGGCCGCAATCTGCTTCACAAAAGTGCTCTACTGGGTGGAAGACCAATTCGATCGGCTGCCGATTGACGACCTCTGGCATCCGGCAATTGGTGCGCTTGGCCTCGGCATCATTGGCTTTTTCGTTCCTCGCGTTCTCGGCGTTGGTTACGACACGATTTCAGACATACTCAACAACAATCTCGCTCTAAAGCTTCTGCTTCTGATTGCGATTTTCAAAGCGCTCGCGCTCATGATCTCGCTCGGTTCCGGAACTTCCGGTGGTCTTCTCGCGCCAATGTTCATGTCGAGCGCAGCCCTCGGAGGCTCCTTTGCTATTGTCGTAAACCTGATTTTCCCCAGCGCGCATCTTTCTCCCGGAGCCTACGCGTTAGTGGCCATGGCTGCGGTTTTTGGCGCAGCTTCTCGCGCGACTTTTGCGTTCATTGTCTTTGCGTTTGAGATCACGCGGGATTACAACGCTGTTCTCCCGCTGATGCTCGCCTGCGTGATTGCGGATATGATCGCGATTCACTACTTGCCCAGCTCGATCATGACGGAAAAACTCGCGCGGCGCGGTCTTCGCGTCCCAGAGGAGTACGAAGCAGGCGTGCTGCAGGTGGTGCGCGTCAGCGAAGTAATGCGGAAAGACGTGCAGCCAATTTCTCCGGAAATGACTGTCGGCGATTTGGCCGAGCGTATGGCCCGCGGGGAGCCAAGTTTTAATCTGACGCAGGGCCTCCCGATTATCGGCAAAGATGGAAAACTCGCCGGAGTCGTAACCCAAGGGGACCTATTGCGCGCTCTGGAAGCGGATCCCAAAGGAACGGCGACTGTACTCGAAGTGGGAAGCAGAAATCTAACCGTGGCTTATCCTGACGAATCTGCTTTCGATGCTCTCTTCCGCATGCTGCAAAACGATATCGGCCGGCTGCCGGTCGTCAGCCGCGAAGACCCTAAGGAAATGGTCGGCTACTTAAATCGCTCCAGCATTCTGGGCGCCTGGACCCGCCAAATGGAAGAAGAGGGCGTGCGCGAGCACGGCTGGGTAAAAAAGTGGCGCGCCTCATCGGGACCGAAAAAATGAAATTAAGCTGTTTGGTGCGGACATCACTCTTTCTGTTTTTGCCTCGCAGCTCCTTCACAAAGCAGGAGTCGCAAACCTTAGTGCCGTGCTTCAACGTGAAGTCGAACATCCGTTACTTTTTATCAAATCGATAGTTTGGCAGTCAGGCGTCGTGGCGGACGGTAATCCACACGTTCTGTTCAGGTTCAATCCCCGCACCTGAACCCGGTGAAATCAAGCTGACTGGAAGAAGGCTGGCCATCGCGGTGCATGAAATCATGTGTATATCGTTGCTGAAGATCGGAGGCCACACTGGAACCCCACAAGAGCACAGCTGTTTGCTCAAGGGTGGAGACTTTGAAGAAGACGGGCTGCTTTCGCAAGACTCGGGGCATCCTCAATCTCCCATTTTGACCGTGAACCAGACGTCTCGTTTGAGACTGGGCTTCAAGCAGGCTGGCTTTTCGTGCCGTACGCATAGGCTTCTTCTGTCACTATCGGGATCACTTCAAAATTTTCAGTGGGAGGCGGCGAAGCCGTCGTCCACTCCAGTCCCTTGGCTCCCCACGGATTGGAGCCGGCGATCGGACCGTAACGCGCTGACCATATTAGATATATGAGCGGGATGACGTAGCCGACAGCCAGAATCGATGCGCCGGCCGAAGACATCACGTTCAAGACTTGAAACTCCGGCGGGTAGACGGCGTATCGACGTGGCATCCCCAAATAGCCGAGTATGAATTGGGGACCGAAAGTTAGGATAAACCCTGTAAAAACCAAAAGGGCTGCAAGTCGGGCCCATCCTTCTGGATACATCCGACCCGTCATTTTCGGCCACCAATAATGGATTCCTCCGAGATACCCCATTACGGCACCGCCCACCATGATGAAATGGAAATGCGCGACCAGAAAATACGTGTCGTGAACGTGGACGTCGATTGCAATCGAGGCGAGGAACAAACCTGTTAACCCTCCCATCGTGAAAAGAGCAATGAACCCCAGGGCGTAGAGCATGGGAGTGTCGTAAGAAATCGATCCCTTATAAAGGGTCGCAGTCCAATTGAAAACTTTGATCGCCGATGGAATCGCTACCATGAAGCTGAATGCTGAAAAAATCAGACCTGCGTAAATAGACTGACCGCTGACGAACATGTGATGACCCCATACAAGAAAAGAAAGAAACGCAATGGCGACGCTCGAGAAGGCCACGAAGCTGTAACCAAAAACTCGCTTCCTCGAGAATGTGGCGATCAATTCACTCACGACACCCATCGCCGGCAAGACCAGGACGTACACTTCCGGATGTCCGAAGAACCAAAAAAGGTGCTGGAAGAGGATTGGATCTCCACCCAATGCCGGGTCAAAGATCCCTACATGCAAGAAACGCTCGAGCATGAGCAAAATCATCGTCATGGCGATGACCGGCATGGCAAGGATGAAGATGATGCTGGTCGCGTATATGGACCACAAGAATAGTGGCAGGCGAAACCAGGTCAGTCCCGGAGCTCGCATCTTATGGATGGTCACGATGAAGTTCAGGCCCGTTAAAATCGAAGAAAAACCAGATATAAAGACTCCCATTGCCGCCGACATGACATTGGAATTCGCATAGGTCGTGCTGAGCGGCGTGTAAAAAGTCCATCCGGTGTCAACACCACCGGATATTGTGGAATAGAGGAAGACAACTCCGCCCAGCATGAAGATGTACCAACTGAGCAGATTCAAGCGTGGAAATGCAACGTCTCGCGCCCCGATCATCAGAGGAATGAGGAAATTCCCCAGGACCACGGGGATGGAGGGCGCCAGAAAGAAAAAGATCATGATGAGGCCGTGGAGAGTGAAAAGCTTGTTGTAAGTAGACGGTTCGACGAGAGCTCCCTGTGGCTCGATCAAGTTCAGGCGCATGAGGGTCGCTGCTACGCCGCCGACGAAGAAAAAGAAGGTGATCGCAGCAAGGTAGAGCCACGCGATCCTTTTGTGATCGGTGGTAAAGAGCCAAGACTTCAATCCATACTTGACGTTGAGATAATGGACGTGAGGCAAGGCCTTTATTTCAGCCACTGCAGTACTCATTGCTTGCCAACCATCTTTTCTCCACTTTCCGGTTTTGCGAGAGATTTGATGTAAGCGGTAAGCTGCAAAATCTGTTCTTCTCCTAATTGGCCCTGAAAGGTCGGCATAACGGGCGCATAGCCTGCTACTCTCTGCGAGGCTGGGTTGAGAATGCCTTTACGAAGATAAACATCATCGGCGATGACTGTTTGGCCGTCAGTCAGTCTCACCGTCGAACCGTACAACCCGACAAACGGTGGCCCCTTCTCGGTCGAGTGACAGGTGTTGCAGCCGTATCGCTCATACAATTCGGCGCCGACATCGGCCATAGACTTCCCGGCAATGCTGCCACTAAGCCAACTTGCGTAATCCGCCGGCTTCATAACAATTACCCAGCCAATCATCGCGGAGTGTCCGGTCCCACAGTACTGGTCGCAAAAAAGATGAAACCGTCCTGTTTTCGTGGCTGTAAACCATTCAGTCGTGTATTGTCCAGGCAGAACGTCCTTCTTGATTCTGAACGCGGGTATGCCGAAGTCATGAATCACATCCTGAGAAGTCATGGTGAGTTTTATCGGTACGCCCACTGGAACGTGGAGTTCATCAATCTCCTGAACACCTTCTGGATGCTGCACCTTCCACATCCATTGCTGGGCGATCACGAAGATTTCAGTCGAAGCTGTAGGGGGACGAGAATAGCGGAAGAAAAGGCCGGATGCCCAAACGAACATCACAATGCAGAGACCTGCCGGAATCACCGTCCATGTGATTTCAAGAGCCAGATTGCCTTCGATTTGTGGAGGTATTTCGTCCTTGGAACGCCTACGGTACTTGATCGCAAAGAAGAAAATCAGTCCAAAGATCAAAACGCTGAAAAAGACGAAGATCCCCATCAGGAAGTAAAACAGATGTTGCCACTGGATTGCCCAACTGGAACCTTGGAAGAAGTTTATGGAGGACTCAGACGACATGGTTTCCTGTACCCTTCCTCAGTTAAGAAAAAGCTGACTCACTAGATTCGGCTCAGATCGCCGCGCGCTTCCCACCAAGCGACATCGCCAATACCAGGCTCCCGAGCGAGAGGATCGTCACCAAGGCCGCGATTTTAAGCACGTGAGAAATGATCACGCTGTACTTTCCCGTTGCGGGGTCATATTGCGAGCAGTACAAGATCACCTCGTCCACCCGAGAGCCGATTCTTCCCTGGGAGGCTTCAACCAACCCGAGACGCAGATTTCCGGCTGGGTACTGAATGCCGTAAAAATACCTCGCGAGGCGGCCCTGCGGACTCAGTACCATAATGCCCGTGGCATGGACATACTGTCTGGCCTGCGGATCGTAGTTATAGTGGAAGCCCACCGCTTGAGCCAGTTGATGGATTGAGGATTCATCCCCAGTGAGGAAGTGCCAACCTGCCGCAGCACCCGGACGGTCGTAAAGCCCCAGATAGATAGCTTTCTTTGCGGCAGCAAGCGAAGGTTTCTCGGTAGGGTCAAAGCTGACAGTCACGACTTCAAACTGCTGCCCGACGTTCAATTTCAGTTCTTTGAGGCTGTGCAGCAGACCATTCAGCACCATTGTGCAAAGCATCGGGCAATCGTAGTAAGCGAGCACCAGAATCACCGGCTTCTGCCCAAAATATTGTCCGAGTCTCACCACGCTCCCAGTTTCGTCTCGGAACACGAGATCAAGCGGGATCTGATCATTCAACTTCTGGTCGATCGCCACATCACGAAGGATGGACGGGGTACTGTTGGGATTCGACGCGGGTCCTGGCGTCACAGCAATTGCTCGTGACGGCGAACCATAGAACAAAAAGACAAGACCACATGAAAGAAAAGCGAGAAACCGTCTCATACGATTATGTTCTCCGCACATCACTTCGAGAATATGTACTGCCTGTAGTTTGTGCGCATTTTAAGCCAGCTTTGGACGAGAGGCGTCCGATTCCGCGTGGAGACCGAGTGTCAGTCAGATGAATTCAGGTCCGAGATCGGCGTTCCATCCGAGAGATCATTGAACCATGGCTGACTCGCGAACCCGTCGGATCGCTTGGTATAACTCACGTTTCTGCGTCGGTTTCGCTCTTCTAAATTAGCGAGCTGATGACACCTTCTTTTCCATGGTGGGGTCATACTGAAATGGAGCGGGCTCTGAAACAATGGTTCGTTTATACCAGCGGCAGAATCGTTTGTAATGGCGGCAGAAAGAAAGCGCGCAAAGACGCATAGTCTCGTAACTTGAATGGTTTTTTCCGGCTCGCCATCATGGCATCAGAAAAACCGCAGTGGTTGCGTCATTTCCAATTCAGTCAGGGTTTGCTCATCCTTTTCATTAGGCTACAAATGTCATCCGAACTGGGACAAAAGTTTCATTGCGAATGTGTGACTCGTCATCTACAAAGATGGAGTCGCAAAAACGCGTAACGAGGGCCCAGACTGCATCACGCTGCTTGCTCGAAACGGGGAATGACCAAACTTTTTCTAGGTATCGCAACCTCGACGAAATCCGGCGCGCCGTCGACCTAGGTGTGGTGGGCCGTCGGTCGAAAAGGCGAGATTTTCACAGAAGGTGAGAGCGTTGGCTGACACTTAAGTATAGAGTCGCGATGAGAAGAGTTCCTTGGACGGCAAGCTCCAGAACATGCTACGCAACCAACCCCAGTGCGCACTGATGTTCCTGCGGAGAACTGGTTTCTAGGCCTAAAAAAGTAAAGAGGAGGAATACAATGAAAAAGCTAGTGTTGACGGTTGTTGCGTTGAGGAGGCCGCAAGGATGAATACCTCTCTCAGGGATTTCCTAAAAATCAGTACAGTTGGAGGCTTGGCTGTATCTGTACTAGGTTTTGATCTTGCTCCCGTCTACGCACAATTGCGCGAGCTGAAGATCGCACGTGCGACAGAGACGCGTTCGACATGCCCCTACTGCGCCGTAAGTTGCGGCGTGATCATCTACACTCTGGGTGACAAAGCCAAAAACGTCACGTCCCAGGTGATCCACGTGGAAGGCGATCCCGACCACCCGATCAATCGCGGGATCCTGTGCCCCAAGGGCTCATCGCTCGAGCAAGACATCCTGAATCCCCGGCGTCTGACCAAGCCCCAGGTGCGCCGCCCCGGCAAGACCGATTGGGAAGATATTTCCTGGGACGATGCGTCGATGCGGCCTATATACTCTCAATGAGCACTTCGCAAGGCAGGCCACATGGTCTCATTCCTAAAGGTCTAAGTCGGGTCTGATTATTTAACCAACTCCTGGTAAGTCGGATTACCGGACGAGTGCGCCTGACTGACTCGATCTCCTATTCTCAGACCTCAAACCTGCTCGTGGTAGGATCCGCGAAAAGGAGGTGTCCCAATGAAAATCAAACAAACAGCGCGGAAGGTGTTATTTACAATCGCTCTGGCGAGCATCGCGACGTTTGGTGCAAGTCAAGCACAGGCCCCTCGTCACCGTGTCGGTGCGATATGTAACGACAACACCACCAGTAAAGCGACGGGCAAGGGCGCGTGTTCTCACCATGGAGGTGTTAGTTGTTGGCAATACAGCGACGGTACGTGCACTAAGCCGTAGACTACCAGTTGCCGCAATGACCGAATCTCATCAGACAAAAAAAAGGGGATTCAATACTGCTGACTAGTTCGCCTTTTCCAAAACCGCCGTTAGCCGCAGTTCTGGACCGGCCACTATCGTGAATTGCTCAGACCAATTCTTGTAGTCCTTTGCAAACATACGGACGAAGTGGTGTCCGAGCTTGAGATTCAACGTGATGGGAGATTTCCCCACAAAGGCATCGTCAACGTAGACTTCGGCTCCAATGGGGTCGGACGTAAAAGAAACAGCACCGAGGATTTCCGAAGTGCTTACGCTGGCTGTTACATGGGCCATCGCAACGCGCGGGACTGGATGTTCCGAGACAGCAGGTTCAGTTTTCTGTTTCGGTTCTTCTGACCCCGGTATTGCGGTTGCGGCCCCTTCGGCGGAATTCTGTTTATCGGCTGCCTCCAATTCGGCGAAGACGTTCACCTTGCCACTGCTGACTTTTATTTTTCTTTCCCAAGTTTTGTACCCTTTCTTCTTTACACTGATCGTGTGGTCGCCCGGCGAAACACCGATAGTCGAAGGCGTGTTTCCGATGAAATTCCCATCCAACTCGACATCCGCAGCAATCGGCGACGATGTGATATCAATCAACGCATCAGAGTCGGCCTGAGACAGATTCTCAGCCTTTACCGCGGACTGTGCCGCGGGCGATTGGGCCGATGGGGGTGCCGCTGAGGCTGCTCGTGGTCTCGATGGAGCAGTAAGAATCGCCTGACACGCATCCTTTACAGAATTCCCGAGTTCTCGGGTTGAATCGCTGAAGATCACGTCACCATCGCGATTAAACACGGCAATCTTATTGCGCCGATGCACTAGCCCCTTTCCTCCTTCATGGTCGAGGATGACGGCAAAGTCCGCCTTCTGAACGTTGTTTGTGATCGTGACGTTTGAGCAACGTTGGTTGAAGGTCTTGATAATCTCTGCGGTCTGAGGTCGAGCGCCGCCAGCAGTGTATCCACCGCCACTGACGCTCCCGCTGCCATTCGCGTTCCGATTTCCCGACATTCCCCAGCCACCGATCATTTCCCAAGACTCGCTGTCTGCTACATAGACCCGAGGTTGAGACTGGCTCGGCATATCCTTGGGCTGTTGCGGTGTCGCCGTGGCCGACTGGGCAAGTGCGCTCGTCTGGAAGGAGAGAAAGAGAAAGCCAAGGACCCATAGTCTCATAGTCACTATCTACCGTCCTTTTGCTTTCGGGTTAACTAGATGGAAAGCGGGCCGTAACCGTAAACCCGAGGTAGGCTCTGTGTCAAGCTCGGTATGTTGTTCAAAACGGGAAATGGCTGGCACGATTTCCCCCAGCGCTTGATTAGTAGGATTACCGGATAAGTGCCGGGCTGGTACCTCCGTCAGTTGTGGACAAAAACCCTCGACGAGGCGATCCCGTAACCCACGATGATTGAAGGCGGAATTTGTGGAAATCTCGCGTGGCAGAATCAGATGATTTTCCCCGCGTCTGTTTACGGCTAGAATGTCTTCATGCAGCGGGAAGATCTCGTACTGTGTGCTCCGCCCGCTTAGCAGTTGGCCCTTTGAGAGCCCTAAGCGTCTTTCCTTGCGTGTTTGGGTGAAATCCACTCCCCAGATGGCGAGTACATCAGGGTTGTTGTCATGGGCTATGAGCGGAAGGGAAATTGAGAACCTCGCGAGAAGCCCAAACTGGCTTTGGTGCGAATTTCGCGACTACGCCGGCGTTCCTGGGTCAAAGCGCCAAACGAGAGCAATTCATTTAGTCAACAGTGCTGCCCTCGCAATTCAAATCGTCGCGCCGATCGGCTCGTGGGAATCTCAGATCATTACGTGTGAAAAGCAGACCAGCGGGCTAATTCCCAAGGGAGTGGTTCGTCGGCCGCCCCAAACTACAGCAAAGTGGGCGCGCATCGCAACTTCGACAGCCGGTTTGAAGCCGACTTGCCGTTGGTCGTGGCGGGTGTACAAAGAGCTTTCACGCGCGGCGGGGTCCGGCTTATAAATGCCCTCAACTTTTTTGAGCTCGGCTTAGATGCAACGAATCCGTACCTTCAGTTTTTCCTCTGGACTACCGCAATCGATGACCTTCTGATGGCGATAACTCAAGCAAATTTCCGTGACCGTCTGTGTGACCTGTTTGGCGCGAACAGATTTGTACTCCCATCGACTGAGTTTGGGCAACCGAAGTACCGGGTTCAAGATGTCGCTGACGATATTTTCGGGTTACGGAGCGCAATTGCTCATGGTCAGGAGATATTACCGAAGTTCAGGGTCATAAATCCTTTCGAGGATGATCGTGGAAAAGTCATGGCAGTTCTTCTCGGCCCGCGCCGTACTATGAGGTACTACACGAATGTTCGCTGTTTTTGTTGTGCCGCCTAATGCGCTGGCTGTTCGTCAGTGGCTTAGATGGAAAGGTGTTAAACGCAACAACTTGGAAACAAACCATGCAACGATCGCATTCCGTCATTCCCTGAGCCGGATGTATGCCGCCGATCAATTCCAATTCCGTTCAGCGATCGCAGTCTCCAGAAGAACTGCGCGCGGGGCTCGCCGGAATGAACGACGCGGAGCTTGTGAGGTTTGGACAGGCCGCCGCGCACATGTGCACGCCAGCAAAGAATTCCACTCGGCCGATCAGGGAAGTTTTTTGCGAGCAGCTTCGAGAAGCTCGGCTCGAATGGCGCAGACGGTTTCCGAACAAAGACTGAGGACTTCTATTTCACGATCGGCAATTTCCCGAGAGCAAACCATGCGCCCAAGAATCCAAACAGCACGGAGATTCCTGAACCGATCAGCCAAATGTGAATGCTACCGTCCGTTTCTTCGTCCTTACTTTTCCATCGCACGGCAACTTTGATTGCGAGCCAAATCCCAATCCACTGATACGCTCCCACGACAAGCGCGCTCGTGTATAGGCCCGCCTCCACGATGCCAGTCACCCAGGACAGGCCGCGTTGCCCATTCGGGCCTTGCAAAGACTCGTGTTTTGGCACCTTGGAGTACCGCCGCAAACCCCATAGAAGCGGCTGAATGACAATTTGTCCGCCAAGCATTGAGATCGCCAACCCGACGATGAATCGCCAGTGCGCCACTAGACCCCCGTTCGGTTCCGGCACACGCGTCAATCTTTTGTGCCGTAAAATTCAGACTCGCAGTTCGTGCATATCTTCAGGTTTTTGGAGCGGCTCTCTGATTTCCGTCCATTCGCTTTATGCTGACATCATCCATGTCCTTCATGATCTTGAAAAGCGTTGCCGCGATGTGGACACACTGCTCCGCTTCGGGTACGCCAAAATCAATTTTTCCAAAATGCACGATTTGGTTACGTTTCCAAAACAGACGCTCTTGAAAGTATTGCTTGAACGAACTAAAAGAGACCGACTCCGGGTGACGTTGTTTCACCAAAAGAGCCAATTTGCTATCTTGCAAAATGAATGAGTCAAAATCCTGACTGGTGAGAAACTCGCAAATCTTGTCCAGCCTCGATCGGATGGCCATCCAACTGCGAAATTCTTCTTCCCACGAATCCCGGTCGGACTGAACGACCGGACGCGCGATCATCAGGTCAACCTCCTTCCACTTCATGAACAAGCGAGCCAGTTCACACTCTATTGCCATTGCGCTTAGAATAATTGCAAGCGTGACATCGCCAGACGCTAATTCCTCTCTGCTTCTGCTGAAAACCCGGGTACTTACAGCGCTATCGTCAATGAGCCAGATCGGTGCTCGGCATTTTGGGCAGTCAGGGTTTTTAAATCTCTGAGTGCCCATAGTTTTAAGCGTCAGAACCTCTCCGCAGCTGCACCTGAGTTTTAGCGAAGATTTCATTGCACGAATCATATTCCCTGCGCGCGCAGAGTCAAACTCGAAAAACTCAGACGCTAGCAAACGCGGAAGGGTGCACGCGGCGGGTACGTGTCCCGTCCTTTCAGTAAGTTACAGAGAGGGTGAAAGTGGGGTTTTTGCCGCACGATCCTGAGAGACTGTGTTCCCAAGTGAAATTTGAAGTAGCACTTCACTTGTCCGGTAAGTGCGTTAATCAGGAGTTGGGGCAATTAGTCGAGGGAAATTTGATACCATCGGGCCGTGGCAGAAATCTCGAAAGATGCACAGGTTTTCAAAGGTCGGCTGATTTTCGCCGTCAACACGATCGGTGGCTTCTGGCTCGGTATTGCAGGCTATTTCGCGTTTCTGGCGTTCTTTGTCTGGGGTAGCCCACAAAACGGTCAACTATTTCAAAAAGACAAAATTCTTCTCGCGGTCTTGCTGGCGAACGGAATCGTAGCAGTTCTTCTGCTAGTTCCCGGCAGATTGCTTGCGATGTGGCCGTACGCGATAGTGCTGGAACCGAAAAGAGGTATCTGGGCTTACGCTCCGCCAACTAAACTCTGGATTCCACTCGAAGAAATAACGGACATCGATATTTACTCTGGATGGTACGGCGGAGGCCATGTCATTCAATTGAATCGGTCGCACGGCGTCGTGAAGCAACTTTATATCATATCGCTTTTCTTTCCCGATGAACGGCTAGCCCATGAGCTTCGGGTTTCAATTGACCGTCGCGACGGTGTCGTTCATTCAAGCTGAATCATCCGCGAACGGGACCGCGCGGCAACGGGACACTGCTTGCGTCGGATAACCGGAAAAGTCAAATCGTCTGAAATCCAAATGGACGGTTAGCGCGTTTATCCGGACTTACCCCCGTTTGTGGCGCGACGGGAAGGGCACTTTCTGGTCCAGGCGGTGCCTAACCATCTCATACTATGTGCGTTTGACAGGAGACTGGATTGTGAATGCACTGCTCCCCTTTATATTGAGCCTTATTACGATATTTGTGGGAACGCAACATGAACCTAATAAGTTTGCCGATGCACCATCCCCTCTGCAACCACTAGAGATTCGACTTGCGAAACCGCTCAAGTGGGAGAATGGCTGCTTGGACGTGAGTTTCGAACTCGTGAACCGTTCTGCAAAACCCGTCTTTCTGCCCACAATGGGAATTTACATCGATGTCTCGGCGAAGCTCTTATCCAGCGTGCCCGAGAAAAATGGCAGAGAAAAATGGCTCAACCTCTACGGGGTTTCTGACATCGTTCCAATTCTGAGTGTTAAGCCGCTCGCACCGGGTGCGGCCAATCACGACGGACACTGCGTGAGATCAACCGTGGACGTGGTAGATTCCGGAAGCCAGATATGGCGTGAGGTTCCTGTAAGGGGAAGGCTTAGGATCAGCGTTCAGTACTATATTTCTGATCCAAATCAGCCCAAGCCAGCGAGGAAGTATGTGGCGACAGAACAGCCGGTGGCCGAAGTAACCACGCTCGCGGTGCCCATCCCATGCCCGGATGGCGGATGCGCACTTGGGTGCGACGGGCCTCCATCTATTGAGGAAAGTGAAATTCAGCTGGTGCCGAACATCCGCCCGCATAGCCAGGAATGGGTGGAACGCGGAAACGAACGCAACAAAGTATTACGCAATTTGTATCCGTGTTCCGAATAACGTTCCAACTTGTTTGACTCTCTAGCTCCTGTTAACTCGGGCCAGCAGATAGTGCCCGATTAGTCAGATTACCGGACAAGTCCATTCCTGGTACTCCATATGCTCGATTAACTCGTAAAGCGGGCACATTACCATTTCAGTCGCACGACTTCTCAATTCTTGGGCTTTTTGGTATCTGGAACTCGATTGGCTCCGTGTAAATTTCATCCGTGACGAGTTCGCCGAAGTTCCGCCATGCCTCGGCAAATTGGGCAGCTTTCGCCGAGTGATTCCAACCAGAAAATCCCAATTGCAAAACGTGGTCTCCGTAATTGATCGGGCCCTTTCTGCCTGGCGTGCTTACGTATCAAACGAAAGCTCCGATGGTGGTAGCGGTTTGAAAAGTCTGACCCGGATCCAACAGAACGAAATTCGATCGCAGCAAACGAGTGTTTGGTTTGAAATCCGACGGGTCCTTATCCAGACCGAATGAGTCAAACATGGGATCAGCTTCGAAGTCTCGCAGTGCGAGGGCGTCTTTGCTCTTTGCAATTATCTGTTGATCTGGAAACTCGCCGATTTGTTTATCGAGGATCAGTACTTTGTCAGTGCGATTTTCGTATTTCAGCCGCAACGTAAAGGCGACGTTAAACAATTTGTCTTCATCCTTGAGGGAACAGTACTTTTGGCTGATGATCTCAGCAGTCGCTATCAAACGCCCCTGATCTCTTGGCAAGAAAGACCCGGCCGTCAAGCTGACCACGCTGGTGGCAATCAACAGACTGGTAATGCGGAAATCTAGACGCATTGATTCACAGAATACTCCGAAAACGGCTGCCGTGAAATGCCAGTGCCTGGTAAGTCGGATAACCGGACATCTGACGTACTAGAACTTCACTTGTCCGGTTAGCGCGTTTAGCGGGACCTAGTCCAACAAAGGAAGTAAAGATAGCCACACACAAGCATCCCAATGCCACAAATTAAGTATTTCTTGTAGGTCTGGCTTTCGGGGAAGTATTTACGATGTTTAGATAGCGGCGTCAAGAGTGCGTCGAGCCAACTCCATCGTGAATCTGGAAGTCGCCTTTTAATATCTAGCGTCATGACGACTCCGTAGTAATTGCCCAGTACGAGCAAGATCACACACGCCGTTAGGAAGACTGTGGCCAGAGTGTGGAACGACGCGCTGCTCATGGGCCGGAGTATGCCACACAGTGAGCGGGACGGTGCAAGGGGGGTGCATACTGCCTGATAAGTCGGATAATCGTCCATATGAAGTGGCACTTCACTTCTCCGGTTTCCGCGTTAATCAGGAGTTGAGGCGCGAGAAAAAATCCTGTTTAGATTTCGTCGCTAATTGGCTTGTTCTCGCGGACCAAGATGACTCTGTATAACTTTGCGTCCTTTACTTCAGAATCTGAAAGACGTTGTTGCGGAATTTTATCAGGCGGCCATAAACCGAGGGTTTGAGAAGGGTAATCCTCATCAGGTTTTGGAATTGGCACTCGCACCAACGAATCGGCGCGGAAAGCCTGACAGGGTGGGTCCATCGGGCGGTCTAGTTCAACGTCGATGCCCCATTGTCCGTGCGCGTCAGGTTGAATTATGTATAAAACCGTGAGAGTACCTCGGTCGACGGTTCCCACTCTGGCTTCGGCGACGCCCTTTTCGTGGACATGCCAATGCCTCCACAAGAACTCACGAAGGTTGGCCCGCCCTTTGGTGAGGCGAAAATGGTCAAGCAGATACGGCCCACCATTCTCGAATCCTGAAAGACCATTGCGCGACTTCATGTATCGACAGGCGTTGCCAGCATTGCTAGCAGGAATAAGGGTTAAGGCTCCGAGAAAGGGCGCAAGCCACAGGAAACGTTTCATGGGAAGGATTATATCCGTACTGGGAGCTACTTTTCCGGTTAGCGCGTTTATCAGGACTTGAGAACACGCACCTCGTGACATAGAGGATTTTGTTTGCGTGTATCATAGTCACAGAGGATGAGAATGAATGGCCCTGCCCGATTGACTAAAGAGTTCTTAAGAAAGATGGAGAATCAGACGGCGGCGAACGGCGTGTATTTTAACCGCAGATAAATCTCCGGGGTGCGATTGCAAATGTTCAAAATAATTAAGCGCGTCGATAAATTCCTGCTCTTTTTTGTTGCGCTAAGTATTGCAGGTTCGGCAATAGGGTGCGCGTGGTTCCCCGAGTCAACCTTCGAGCTAGCGAGTGAATCGAGGTTGCCGAAATGGATTACCCTCCCGCCAGGACTCACACGCGCCGACGTTTCAATTCAGATGAGCTACTACAGTTGGCCGTGGGGTCGTAGTGCGACATTCACAGTGCAAGACACGAAAGGTAAAACACTGGAAAAGGTAGATGGCAAGGTGAAAGGATCAGAACCTCTCGAACTGAAACATCCTCCGCCTGGATTTCCTCCTCGTTATCCAGGCTACGAGATTATCACCGTAAACGGCATAACTGAAATTGTCGAACATAGAAAACCGGAGGCGATATTTTATATAACGGATGACCCTGCTGTTTGGAAAGAACTGGCAGTAGGGCAAAACTAAAATTGGAATTCCCGGCGGCTGGCCCACCTTTGAGAAGACGGGTGGCAAATCCTTCCGCAGATTCTACCTAAGTGAGGTATCCAGTTTTCAGAGAGGTGCCCTATACCTCATTCGACCGCTGTTTTTTCGTAACTCCTGGTAAGTCGGATTACCGTACAAGTGGTTTTGCCTCGATTTCACTTCTCCGGTAAGTGCGTTAATCAGGAGTTAGATCCATTTATTGTGGTCCAGGTCCGAATATGCGGATCCTTCCAGAAGATAACTTAAGGTTGCCGGACGTTCACCCGTGCTGCAATTTCTCTTGTGGGCGAGTGAATCGCATAAAATTCATTCTTTGATTGCGCGGCCAACTCTTGCAGCTTGCTATGAGCTTGTTCCAGTCCGTGCACGTAGCCCTTCCACAGATCGCTACCGTCCGGAAGGCGCTCAAAAATATCGTATACACGATTCAATGGACCCACTTATGGCACAACGCGCCTTGGTTGCGATCTTTAAGCCAAGGCGCAGGCCGATGTATATATCACAGCTAGTATTTATTCGCAGTTCCACGGGAGACTTTGGCGCGCGAGTCAGAGATTCGGAGGAGACTTGAGGCGGTCGTTGTAAGTTCTCTGCGATCTGGTGGAATGCAGAACCCGAGCAGGGGCTTTTCAGTGCCCATCCACGATTTCTTGCACCGAACAATGTATACTCGCGGCATCACTGATTCTCGCCTGAAGAGATATGAACATGCCGGACGAAGAGTGGATCAAAAAACTTCCAGATGGCAGAAATGTGAAATTCATCTACCAAGAGCTGCCAGAAGACGGGGCATTTATTACTGCGCAGATTGAAGGGAATGAAGTTGTCTATTCGGTTGTATTGTCCAAAGCAAGAAACCCATTGAGCCGTGAAGGTGTTGAGAGTCATTTCAAGGGCGAGCTTTCGAGGAAGTAGGACCGGGAAGGTTGTCCGCGAAGCCCCGATGCAAACTGCACCACCATCCGCCAATTATTAATCTTGCTCTGGGTCGTCTCATTATGATATAATGCAACGGGTTGTACTATGGAAAAGACTGCGAATTCAAGCAGCGGTAAATCCAAAAGAAAATCCACGCAGAAATCCAGTTTCAATGCCCAAGCTTTCCTCGATTCGGCAGGTGTAGCCCGGAAAGTTACGGAATTCAAGAGGAAGGAAGCAGTCTTCTCGCAGGGCGATTCCGCTAAAAACGTTCTATATATCCAAAAAGGCGGAGTAAGGCTCTCCGTGATCAATGAAACCGGTAAAGAGGCGGTCGTAGCAGTTTTGGGGCCGGGCGATTTTTTTGGCGAGGGATGCCTTGCCGGTCAGCCGATTCGCATCGGGTCGGCGACTGCGATTACGACCACCACTCTGCTAGTAATTGAAAAGAATGAGATGGTTCGCGTCCTCCACGCGGAACATGCGTTCTCCGACCGTTTCATCGCTTACATGCTTTCAAGGAACATCCGCGTTGAAGAGGATTTAGTCGATCAGCTTTTTAACTCCAGCGAGAAGCGGTTGGCTCGCACGTTGTTGCTGCTGGCGCGCTACGGCAAGGAAGACACACCCCAAAAGGTGCTACCCAAGATATCGCAAGAGATGCTGGCCGAAATGGTCGGCACAACGCGCTCACGCGTGAATTTCTTCATGAACAAATTCAGAAAGTTGGGCTTCATCAAGTACAACGGCGGACTCCACATCGACACCTCGCTTCTAAGCGTTGTCCTTCACGATTAAGCATCAATTTTTGCGCTTATCGAAAAGCGGCATACTTCCAGATCACTGTTAGTAAAAGGGCTTTTTACTGTTATCTCGGATTGTTGGTCGGAAGGAGATTTATCGACGTCCAGGACCACGGGGAATTATTTTCGTATTAATCGCCTCAGCCGCCAAAAGCTTTCGATCTATGTGTGGTTCTGTGCGCGGGACACCTGAAAGCAGCACGCAACGCTTTCCGGCAGGGACGCCACATGTAGGACAGGGCACCGAAGATGATCGTTTGAGCGTGAGTTCTTTCTTTTTCATTCGGAAAGAATACGATAACACTCCGCCGCGAAAACGTACCGTTTTGAACACCGTCGGCATTAGCTGTCTACTCGATGAATCAAAATTAGAACAACTGCTGATAAGCGGCACCAAACGCGCTTGCCGGAAACTGGCCGAACGTGATGTTAGTGACAGGAATCGGCCGCATATTTCGCAACTGTGCGAAATGGAACAGCATGGCTTCCTGTCTCGATGTCAAAATTGGTGGATGCTGAATAAGAAAGGTAAGGAACGGGGCAACACGACACGTGCCAGCGTCGAGAAGGAAATGGCGAAGCCGCGTGTGGCCAGATCGGCAAGAATCACGGAACTCAGTCTGGATACTGCGCGAATTCAAGAACAACCAAGTACTACCATGCCCGGAACCGTCAACAAAATTATCCCGTCTCCGCGTCCGAGCCAACCGGAAAAAGCACAGATCGCTGTTGACGGGACCGACAAGCGGCATCGGCATCTGCGTATTGAAAATACGTTAACT
>Ga0182024_10002798_pt1 | contig 42792 bp, 36 predicted proteins | sample P32metaG_FD_120480 | JGI IMG/M metagenome (GOLD analysis project Ga0182024, IMG submission 120480) | Permafrost microbial communities from Stordalen Mire, Sweden - P3-2 metaG (Illumina Assembly) | ecosystem: Environmental > Terrestrial > Soil > Wetlands > Permafrost | place: Sweden: Stordalen... | reverse complement strand
GGACTACAACCACACGCGGATTCATTCCGCGCTCAACATGCCGCCCGTGGTATTCGCCGAACTGTGTGCCTCAGTTGCATAAAAACTCTCAGAATCAGTGTCTGAAGAAATCAGTCCTTGACAATGTCGAGCTGCCCAGCGCCTTCTAATGAGTAGTCTTCAGCTTAGTGTTATGGCGGCGAGGCGTCCCGCGGCGGCCACGCTGCCACACAGAAATGAAGCGGCTCAATTCATTCGGAAGGCCGGCCGCCAGACCTCTGATAACGGTTCTTTAGCGAAATCTTTAAGCTTACGATCGGCAACGGCGCGTTACCCGCGCTACCGAAGAAGCAGAGCGATCTCCACGCAGGAACCGCTCGCAGATTGTCAGAACATCTTCAAGAGGTCGGCGACCGGTTCCCTTCAACGCGCACTCCCAGACGATGAGTGCCCGCCAGCCAGAATTAGGCCAATTGCACCAAGATCATCAGGAATCATTCCAATAGACCCGAAAAGAAAAGCCCCGATTCTCACCTGAGAACCGGGGCTTTTTCATGTTTGGGTGCAAGTTTGGGTGCAGGATAGCGTCTCAGCCCTCAACGTAAGCGATTCTAAAGCAAGGACTTAGAGTTTGTCGAACCTGGTTGCGAACGAGGCGCTCTCCCAGCTGAGCTGGTGGCCCGCGAAGTGGCGAATAGAGTGGCGCGACCAGAAAACAGATTGCGCAAACCAGTCGCAACATCGTTATTGTAGCATCGGGATACGCACCTTCCAATTCAACGCCGCTGGCCTAAGAGGCTGCTCAGGTATGTTGGGCGGACGGCAATTCGGCAGTGAATTGCTATACTGCTGTGCGATGAAAGTTGTGGTCAAAGTGGGCACTAGCTTGATTGCTCCGGGAGGGCGCATTGCAACCGAATGGATGCGCGCACTCGTCGATCAGCTTGATCTGGTCCAGCACGAATATCTGATCGTCAGCTCCGGCGCAATTGCCTGCGGAATGGCTGGCCTCGGCCTGCGCACCAAGCCTTCTGAGGTACAACAGATGCAGGCCTGCGCAGCGGTGGGCCAGAGCGCGCTGATGCACACCTACGAGCAGCTTTTCTATGGCAAGAAAAAAGTGGCGCAACTCCTGCTCACCAGCGATGATTTTTCCTCGCCCGCGCGCTATCGAAATTTGTGCAACACGCTCAGCCATTTGCTGCGGCTCGGCGTGATTCCCGTGGTCAATGAAAACGACAGTGTTTCGGTGCGCGAGTTGGTCGGCTCGTTTGGCGACAACGACGAACTAAGCGCTCTGCTGGCGCTGGCCGTCCGCGCCGACTGGCTGCTGCTGCTCACCAATGTGGACGGTTTCTATCTGCAGGGAAATGGCGGCGGGAAAAAAATTGTGCGGACTGTGAGGAGATTTACTCCAGCGCTTGAGGATGCCTGCAAAGGCAAAAGCAAGTTGGGCACCGGTGGTATGGCTTCGAAGCTGCGCGCGGCGCGGCTGGCGGTCTCCGCGGGTGTTCATGTGGTGATCGCCAATGGGACGAAGCCTGGGGTAATTCGGCAGGCCTTTGATCGCCGCACGGGGACGTATTTTCCGCCGCAGCTCGGAAAGAATGGCGCGGGATATCTCGATGGCATCCAAATCCTCTCTCGATTTGCCGACCGCTGAAAAACTCCAGCGTGCGCGCCGCGCATCCTCCGAGGTTGCGCGCTTGGATACCGCGCGCAAAAACGTGCTGCTGAACGAAATAGCCGCGCGCATTACCGAAAATCGCGAGAAAATCCTGCGCGCAAATCACGCCGACATGGGCGCGTGCGATCTGGAAGGCACCATGCGAAATCGCCTGATGCTTAACAACGCGCGCATTCAGGCCATGGCCGATGCCGTCCGCGATGTGGCCAAACTGGAAGATCCCGTTGGGCGTGTGCTAGCCGAATGGACGCGGCCCAATGGTTTGCGCATCCGTAAAGTCGCCGTGCCCCTTGGCGTGATCGGAGTAATTTACGAATCGCGTCCCAACGTCACCGTGGATGCCGCCACGCTGGCGCTGAAGGCCGGGAACGCGGTGGTTCTTCGCGGTGGGCGCGAAGCGGTGCGCAGCAATGAGGCGTTGGTCGAAATCCTGAATGGCGTCACGGGCATGCCGCAAGGCGCTATTGAGTTATTGGATTCGCAGTCACGCGATTCCGCCGCTGCGTTGATTCGCGCGCGCGAATTCGTCGACGTGGTGATTCCTCGTGGCGGCGCGGGCCTGATTTCTTGGGTCGCGGAGAATGCTACCGTACCGGTGATCGAAACGGGCGCGGGCAACTGCCACATTTTTGTGGACGCGTCCGCCGAGCTGGACATGGCCGAGCTCATCATCGTGAATGCGAAGACGCAGCGGCCGTCGGTGTGCAACGCCGCGGAAAAAGTCTTGCTGCACGCGGACGTCGCTCCATCGTTCGCGCGGCGCATCGTGGAGACACTGCAATCGCATGGCGTCGAAGTGCGCGGGGACGCCGCCACATGCGAGCTGGCCGCCGAATTGCCCGTACGCCCTGCCCAGTCCGATGACTGGAATACGGAATACCTGGACCTGACGATTTGCATTGGCGTGGTGAAAAACGTGGATATCGCCATTGAGCACATTAATCGTCATTCCACCCATCATTCCGATGCCATAATTACCAGCGATGAAAAACGCGCTCAGGAATTTCTGCAACGTGTGGATTCCGCCGCGGTTTATTGGAATGCTTCCACGCGGTTCACCGACGGCGGGGAATTTGGCTTTGGCGCGGAAATGGGAATTAGCACCCAGAAACTGCATTGCCGAGGCCCGTTCGCGCTCGCGGAGCTTACCTCCACAAAATTCGAAATCATCGGCCAGGGCCAAATCCGGCCTTAGCTTGTTATCTGGAGTCCCGGAAAAGGCCTCAAGAGGCTGGGTCATCCTGAGCACGCTGTGGCGGACGAAGGATCTACTTTAATCGCAGGCTGCTGCGCGATCTGTGGCGTTTCGTTGGCTCGGACGAAAGCATCCGCGCCTGGGAAAACTAGGGATGGATGGTTTCGGTGTTTTGGCGCTCTGCAAGAATCTTACGGGCGTTATCATAGAGGGCCTTGGCTTGTGGAATGGCCTCGATCGCCCGATCAAGCTGGGGATCGCGCTGCAGCGAAACCTTGTTGGCTTCAGTTAGCCCGAAGATCGACACGTACACCTCGTACTGAATTCTCCACTTGATCCAGTCCATATCTTTCTGGATGTCTTCCGGGGTGTAGGCAATTTTCTGTTTAGTCAGATACTGCTGAAACGCTGCCACCGCCGCGGCATCCGGTTGCCATCCCTGCTGAATGTTTGGCTTGGTGCCCAGAAAATCGCGAGTGAAGCTGCCCACGCCACCTGGTTGGTAGAAGAAGACGCCGCGGTCGATCAATGTTTGTTCAAACGGAGTCAGCTTGGGCTCGGCCATCACAATGTCCGGCGTAATTCCATCGCCTCCAAACACCTGCCGACCGCTATCGCTCAATTTCACTTCCGGCTGCTTGGGCGCCTGCGGATTGTAATGATAATCGTAGAGGGAAACATTCTTGTAGTTCCGCTGAATCAGCCGCCCGCTGGGCGTGTAGTACTTCGCCGTGGTGAGCAGGAGCGCGGAATCTTCGCTTAAGGGGAACTGGGTCTGCACCAGTCCTTTTCCGAAGCTGGTTTCTCCGACGATGATCCCGCGGTCGTGATCCTGAATCGCGCCCGCCACAATTTCGGAAGCCGACGCGCTGCCTGCATTGATCAGCACCACCAGCGGCACCTCCACGCCATTATTTCCGCGTAGGGCGTAATACGAACGATCCGGCGACGAGCGGCCGCGATGCGAAACAATCAACTCATTCTTGTCGAGGAACGTGTCCCCAATGCCTACCGCCTCGGGCAAAAGACCGCCGGGGTTATTCCGTAGATCGAGAATCAAGCCGTCCAGATGCGGGTAATCGAGTTTCTCCAATGCGCTTTCCAGTTCGCTGTCGGTGGTCTCGTTAAACGCCGATACGCGCACATAGCCGATGCCCGGTTTCACAATCGTGTAAAAATCCACTCCGGGGCGGGGAATCGTGTCGCGCGTGACGTCCACTTCTATCGGCTGGGCCCAACCTTCACGGCTCAGTGTAATGTGGACGTTGGTACCCTTCGGCCCTTTCAGCAAATCAGCCACGGCGGTTGTGGTCAGACCTTCGGTTGGTTTGCCATCCACTTTCTGGATGACGTCGCCGGGCCGAATACCCGCTTTGAACGCCGGCGAGCCGGGAAAGGGCGCAATGACCACCGTCTGGTTGGCTTGGGGCGCAACGGTCATGCCAACGCCGTAATAATGTCCGTGCTGCTCTTCGCGAAGCTGCGCGTATTCCTTGGGATCGAAAAAGTTGGAGTGGGGATCGAGCACATGCAGCATTCCGGGAATCGCGCCATCGTAAACGGCCTTTTCGATGTCTACCGGTTCAGCGTAATTTTGCTGGACGATGGCCAGCACTCGGGAAAAGGAACGCACCGAATCCTGCAGGTCTCCGGCTCCGGCGGCCGTGGCCTTCACCGCGGGCCCGTAAAGGCCTCCGAGAATGGCGCAAACGCCCAGAATCAGGATGAAAACTACGCTCGTACGGCGGGAAGAATGCATGGGCCCTCTTTGCTCGCTCATCTCTCAGTATAACATACGGGTTCCGCCCAGGCAGGTTCCCCCGCCGTCGTCGGCTAGACTCGGTTTGGTCATTTGATTTTCACACTGTTGGCCATGTCTCGCTACGGTTGCCGAAGCGGCAACGGTTCCGATAAAATGGAGATGAATCCGGCAGACGGCGCGAAATCGCACGCCAACAACGCAGGCTCCAAGCACACATCTGGTTTAACGAATGGCGTCCAGGGCGGCACAGAAAAACAGAGCATCCGTGTATCTGAACGGCTTGTCACCAGAGCCTCTCGCCTCCGAGGCTTCGATATCCGCGCAGGCCACCGCAGGCGGGCGTGTACCGACAGGAATCCGCAGGGCATCTGTTGGACCAATGCCGGGGCCGGTAGCCGTGCCGCTGTTACCGCGCATTGGCATTCACACTTCCACGGCTGGCCATCTCGCGGAATCACTGGAACGTGCCTGTAAACTGGGTGCGAATTGCCTGCAATTATTTTCCTTTAGCCCACGAATGTGGGGCAATGAGCCGCGTATCGCGGCAGCCGATGCCGCGCGCTTTCGCGAAAGGCGCGGCGAACTTGGACTTACCCCGCTAGTTATCCATGCCAACTATTTGATCAATCTAGCCTCGCCCGATCCCATCCTGCGCGTTCGCTCGGTGCAGGCATTTCGCGGCGAAATTATCCGCGCCATGGATTTGGATGCGGAATACCTCGTCCTGCATCCCGGCAGCCGCGTGGGTGGACCGCTGGAGCCCGCGCTGGCGGCAGTGGCCGAGGGATTGCGCCAGGCCGCGCGAGGTTTTGACCTTAAGCGATTGCGAATTTTGCTCGAGAATACTGCGGGGCAGGGAAGCGTCCTCGGCTCGCGCTTCGAGGAATTGGCGGCGATAATGACGATGGCTCGAGATTCATCGCCGGGTTTTCCGCTGGGGGTTTGCCTGGACACTGCTCATTTGCTGGCCGCCGGATTCGAGGTGCGTACGGCCGACGGCCTCGACGCAATGCTTTTCGATGTTGAGCAAACCATTGGCTTACGAAATGTACACGTTATTCACATGAACGATTCCAAGGCAATGCTAGGCGCGCGGGTTGACCGTCACGAGCATATTGGGAAGGGTCATATCAAGACGGAAGCATTCGCGCGAATTCTAGGGCATCCTCTGCTCGCGAGCCGCGCTTTTGTGCTGGAAACGCCCATAGATAAGCCGGGCGATGACAGGCGCAATGTTCGCGCATTGTGGACGATGGCCGCGCGCGATGGCGGGCATGTTCCTCCCCAGGCAGAACGTGGATTCACGATGTTTTATCGTCCGCGCCGCAAACGCACGGCGCAGCCCGGCATCACCGTGGGCACAAGCACCGCCGACCGAAACAAGCGCTAGAGTATGGCCATACCGCAGTCAATTTGGTCGCGAGCGGGAACTATCACAGAATCGCAGCAAAGGAGCTGATCGTTTTTGAAGTCCGATTCACATCAAACTGACTCAACTTACCTCACCCGCCCGCAATATGATCCCCAGGCTATTGAGGCCAAGTGGCAGGAATTTTGGGAGCGGCGGGGCGAATTTGAGGCCGACGTGGATGCATCGCGCCCGAAATTCTACATGCTGGAAATGCTGCCCTACCCCTCCGGCACACTCCACATGGGCCACATGCGCAATTACACGATTGGTGACGCTGTGGCGCGCTATCAACGCATGCGCGGCTTCAACGTGCTTCATCCCATGGGCTGGGATGCCTTTGGGCTGCCCGCCGAAAACGCGGCCATAAAGAACGGCATTCATCCGCGCGAGTGGACGCGGGCCAACATCGCTGAATTCAAAAGCGTGTGCCAGCGCTTTGGATTCAGCTATGACTGGCGGCGCGAAATCACTACCTGCGATCCCGAATATTACCGGTGGAATCAATGGTTTTTCCTTCGCATGTTGGAGCGCGGCCTTGCCTATCGAAAGAAAAGTCGCGTCAACTGGTGTCCCAAATGCGGGACTGTCCTCGCCAATGAGCAAGTAGTGGATGGCTGTTGCTGGCGTCACGAAGATACGCCGGTGGAAGCGCGGGAAATCGAGCAGTGGTTCCTGAAAATCACCGCTTACGCCGAAGCTCTGCTGGATGGCCTCGACAGGCTCGTAGAGGGGTGGCCCGAGCGCGTCCTTTTGATGCAGCGAAATTGGATTGGCAAGTCCGAAGGCGCGTGCGTGCGGTTTGCGATCGTAGACCGCGTGGGGGATAGTCCGCAAGCCAGCGTGGAAATTTTTACCACGCGCATTGATACCATTTATGGCGCAACGGGGGTAATCCTTTCGCCTGGACACTCGCTGCTCCCCGCGCTATTCGCCTCCTCTTCGGTGCGCGAAGCGGCCACCGCCGATTGGGAACGCCTGCGCAGCCAGTCCATGCGCGGTGAAGATTTGGAGGCTGCCGAAAAGGTTGGATTCTTCACAGGGTGTTACGCGATAAATCCGTTTTCGGGCGAGAAAGTTCCCATCTTGGTAGCGAACTTTGTGCTCGCTGGTTATGGCTCTGGCGCGGTGATGGCTGTTCCAGCGCACGATCAGCGTGATTTTGAATTTGCGAAGAAATACGGCCTTGAAATTCGCCCGGTGATAAGCGCAGCAACCGAGAGCGGGGCTATGCCGCGAAAGGAAGCTGTCGCCAATGCTGGGGATTGGGAAGCGGCGCAAACTGGATATGGCCAACTGACTAATTCCGCGGAATATACCGGTCTGAGTTCGGCCCAGGCGCTTGCTAAAATGACTTCGGATGCCCTGGAGCGCGGGTTTGGCGAAGCTCAGACAACTTACCGTCTGCGCGACTGGGGCATTTCGCGCCAACGTTATTGGGGCACGCCGATTCCGGTGCTCTATTGCAACAAATGCGGAATGGTCCCCGTACCCGATGATCAGTTGCCGGTAGTGCTCCCTGCTGAAGTTCAATTGACCGGCGAGGGCCAGTCTCCGTTGGCTAGCGTGCCAGACTTCGTCACCGCCACGTGCCCGCGTTGCGACGGCCCCGCGCGGCGCGAGACCGATACGATGGACACGTTCATGGATTCGTCCTGGTATTTTTACCGCTACACGGATCCCCACAACACGCATCTGCCTTTTGACCCGGCGATTGCGAAATACTGGCTGCCTGTTGACCAATACGTCGGCGGAATCACCCACGCGATCCTGCATCTTCTTTACACGCGGTTTTTCTGCAAGGTGATGCAGGACTTGGGGCTGGTAGACCATGATGAACCCATACGTCGGCTATTCACCCAGGGCATGGTGCAAAAGGGCGGCGTTACCATGTCGAAATCCAAGGGCAATGTCGTGGGCGCCGCGGAAATGTCGGAGAAATATGGCGCGGATACCGGACGCCTTTACACCCTGTTCGCTGCGCCGCCTGAAAAAGACCTGGAATGGAATGAAGACGCTATCGAAGGAGCGTCACGATTCCTTCACCGCCTGCATCGCTTCGTGGAGCAACATGCGGAAACTTGGCGACACCTGGCAGGCGAGCCGCCCAGCGGGACGCCTGATGCTTCGTTTCAGATGACTCTGTTTTCGCCGAAAGAGCAGATTCTGCTGCGCAAAGCGCATCAGACCCTGGAGCGGGTGACGCGTGATTTCGAATCGCGCTGGCATTTCAACAGCGCCATCGCTCTGATCATGGAGCTGGTAAATACGCTGCACGAGCAGGAGCCGCTCGATCAAGGTGCGCGTCCCGCAGTCGTGAAACAGGTAACCGAAATGCTCGTGCTGATGCTGGCCCCTTTCGTGCCACACCTTGCCGAAGAGCTATGGGCGATGCTCGGTTACTTCGATGGCATTGGTCGCCAGGCGTGGCCAGCGCTGCGCGAGGATTTGATCCACGCCGACGAATACGAGTTAATCATTCAAGTGAATGGAAAGCTGCGTGGCAAGCTCGTGGTTAGTGAGGGTGTTTCCGATGACGAAGTGAAGTCGCTGGCGCTGGCAACGCCACAGGTCGCTCCTTTCATTAACGGAAAGCGAATCATGCGCACAGTGGTCGTTCCCGGAAAGCTGGTAAATATTGTGGTGCAATGACGCAATGTTGGGATTTGGCAATCAACGACTTCAAATGCGAAAAATATCGGGGGAATGATTTTGAGCGTGACGGGTGGAATCGTCGTTTTGGATTTTGGCGGGCAATATACTCAATTAATAGCCCGGCGCATTCGTGAACAGGAGGTTTTCTCCTCCGTGCTTCCATGCACAGTTTCCATTGAGACGATTCAAGAGCAAAAACCCATTGGTATTGTTCTTTCTGGCGGCCCCTGTTCGGTGTACGATCCCGCCGCTCCCGTCTGCGATCCACGCGTTTTGGGTTTGGGCATTCCCATTCTTGGTATTTGCTACGGCATGCATTGGATGACTTACAACCTGGGCGGTCACGTGGAGCGAGCCGAGCGGCGCGAGTATGGTCCCGGCCGCCTGGATGTTGATTTGGAACAGGAATCAAAGCTGTTTCGTGGCCTCCCCTGGCAATTTAAGGTCTGGAACAGCCATGGTGACCATGTAGCCTCGCTGCCGGATGGATTTTCCATGACGGCGCGCACGGGCAATGCTGTCGGCGCGATTGAAAATTCCGAGCGCCGGATGTACGGCGTCGAGTTTCATCCTGAAGTTCGCCACACCGAAGACGGCGAGCAAATCCTGCGCAATTTTGTGTACGAAATTTGTGGCGCGCGCGCGAATTGGAGCAGCGCCAGTTTCATTGCCGAGAGTGTGGCGGCCATTCGCGAGCGTGTCGGAGACGGCCATGCGATTTGCGCGCTCAGCGGCGGCGTGGATTCCGCAGTCGCCGCTGTGCTGGTCCATCGCGCGATTGGCGATCGCCTGGTAAACGTATTCGTGGATACGGGATTGCTTCGCCAGAACGAATTCGCCGCCACACTGGAATTGCTGCGTGATCGTTTACATCTCAACGTTAGGGGAGTAGATGCTTCGGATCGTTTTCTGGGACGTTTGCAAGGCGTAACCGATCCGGAAGAAAAACGAAAGCGTATTGGGGCCGAGTTCATTGCTGTTTTTGACGAGCAGGCGGCGGTCTTGCTGCGAGACGGTTTCGGTGAAGGATATCGCAGTCTACCGAGCGGCACCCAAGCTGCGTTCCTTGTGCAGGGTACGCTATATCCCGATGTCATCGAATCGGTATCCGTCCGTGGGCCTTCATCCACAATCAAGACTCATCACAACGTTGGCGGTTTGCCCGCCGATATGAAATTTCAACTCGTCGAGCCGTTGCGCGATCTCTTCAAGGATGAAGTCCGCCGTATTGGCCGGGAACTTGGCCTCCCACATGAAATTCTGGTGAAGCATCCATTTCCCGGGCCCGGCCTGGCAGTACGGATCGTGGGAGAAATTACTCCTGATCGTCTGGAAATTCTGCGGGGTGCCGATGCCGTTGTCGTGCAGGAGATTCAAAATGCGGGTCTTTACGAAAAAGTATGGCAGGCTTTCGCGGTGCTATTACCTGTCCGTAGCGTGGGGGTAATGGGGGATGATCGAACGTATGGGTACACCATTGCCGTTCGTGTAGTGGAGTCAGAGGATGCCATGACAGCCGACTGGGTGCGCTTGCCCGCAAGCGTGCTGGAAGCGATATCTGCCCGGATCGTTAACGAGGTGACTGGCGTGAACCGCGTGGTTTACGACATCAGCTCCAAGCCGCCCAGCACCATCGAATGGGAATGATTTTCAAATGACCCGGTTGGCGGCCCTAAAGCCGCCACATCACCGGGCTTAACGGCTGGCCATTTTTTGAGCCATGAACAACAGCAGCCGCCGGTCCTCATCATCCATCTGGCCGAGCGTGCGACGCAGGTTCCCAAGAAACCGGGCCTCTTTGCCGGTTGCGCCCCATGCAATCTCGTCAGCGGTTGTCCGCTTTGGAAGATTGGGGAGCTCAGGTGCCTCGTCGCCGTCGTAAAATAGCTGATAGAGCGGAACTTCCATTGCTCGGCCCAGCTTTTCCAGTGTTTCGATGGATGGAACGGTGTGGCCATTTTCCACACGGGATATATAGCAGCGGAGCAGACCTGTCCGCTTCTCAATATCGCCCTGTGAAAGGTTTTTTGTCTCGCGCAGTAAGCGCAAACGCTCTCCGATTATCATGTGGATATTATTCCATGGCAATATATTCAGATACAAGTGTTAATTTTGGTATCAACGCATTTAAAGTACTACCATCGCCGTGGCGAGCCTCACAGTACCTGGGTGAGCCCCCCAAAGGCGTCCAATGGCCGGCCGGCGCCTGAAACCATCCACCCATGGCTAACGTCTTAAAAGATGTGACTGCTTCCGTGGCTGCGCTTCCCGCAATCAGATCCGGCATTGCTGCCCGGTTGTCCCGGGTTGCCGCCGATCGTGTGGAGCGACAATCGGATGAAGCCCGGCTGGTTGGCCTCGCCCAGAAAGGCGACAGCGAGGCTTATGCGGAACTCGTCCATCGTCACCAGCGCCGCGTCTTTTCGGTGGCCGTGGGCATTCTGCGGCGCCATGAAGATGCCGAGGATGTCGCTCAGCAGGTCTTCCTGAAAGCTTATGTTTCGCTCCCTCGTTTTGATAGCCGTTCGGCTCTTTCCACCTGGCTTTACAAGATCACCGTCAATGAGTGCTGGGATCATTTACGCCGCCGCCGTTCCCGGCCCCAGGTTCTTGAGGCTGAACTGACTGAGGCGCAGGCCCACGCCCTCGAGAATGCCTCCGCTGAAATAGGCGTGGGCAGCGCGGCGGATCATATCGCCATGAAACAACAGGTGGAACATTTACTCGCCCAGCTTGATGTATTAGACCGCCAAATGTTGATGTTGAAGGAAGTGGAAGGCTTTTCGGTTCAGGAAGTGAGCGAATTTCTGGGGCTAAACGTGAATACCGTGAAGGTACGGTTGTTTCGCGCCCGCGCGCGGCTGGTTCAATTTCGCGACCGCGACAAGGGCAATAATTCAAGCCGCCAAAATAAAACCGCGAAGCTCCCGTCAGAGAGGCGCCAGTCATGATGTGGAAAATGTCATCTCGCTTCGGCGCATGCCGGGCCCAGGAACCGCTGCTGGAGGAATATCTGGATGGCCATTTGCTCTCCGGGCAGATCCGGGGTGTGAATGCGCACCTTGTGAAGTGTGGGAAATGCTCTGATGCGCTGAAGCGCGCCCGCAGTGGTACTGAGTTGCTGCGTACTTACTGCGCACCTGCCGCTGATCCCGGTGATATCTTCACGCGGCGGGTGATGAATGTCATTGCCAGAGAGGAATCACGTAAGGAAGAGGAGCGATTGCGCTGGCATCCGCTGGAGGTAATGGTTAGGCGTCTCGCGTTCTCAGCCGCATTGGCTTTGGGCGCGTTGCTCTCCGCCACGATGTGGGCGCATCAGCCACTCAAGCCTGCAACATCGCAAGTCAGGACGTTGGACCTGATGCCCGAGCCTGCGCACGTTACCGCCGCCACCAACGACGTGCTGATGGCTGCTATCGCGGAGGAACATGGCCGCTAGCGCCACAGTCCGACGGACCACGGCTCTGGTCATCGTCCTTTTCGTGATCGGTATAGCGCTGGGCGCATTAGGAGCTTTCCTCTATTTGCGCAGGCACCCCCATGACACTGAGTCCGCGGGACATTATTCTCATCTCAGCCGCGCGGAAATAGTCACTCGACTTTCGCATGATTTGGATCTCACGCCGGAGCAGAAATCGCGGGTGGAAGCCATTGTGGACGCCGCCCACCAGCGATTCCACGCTTTGGATGATCAGGTCGAACCTCAATATGATGCGATCCGCCATGATGCGCGCAGCCAGATTCGACTTGTTCTAACTTCCGAACAGAAGACAAAGTTCGAAGAAGAAGTCCGGCGGCTAGACGAAGAGCGCAAGAAAGGCATGCAACAGTAAGCCCCCCCGCGCCCAGCGCTAGAAAGGAATATCTTCGTCCGAAATTTCTGGACCGCCGCCAGCTTCTTCTGAAGCCCCAATTTGCGAGTCTGCATCGGCCCCACCTGCTGGCGCGCCACCCGCGAAGCTGCCGCTCCCACCACTATCACCACGCCCGCCGAGAAAACGCATCCCGGTACCGACAATTTCAGTCGTGCTTTTCTTCTGCCCTTCGCGGTCGTCCCATTGACGGGTTTGGATCCGCCCTTCAACAAAGACCAGCGAGCCTTTCTTCAAATATTGCTGGGCCAGCTCGGCCAATTTGCCCCACATCACAATGCGGTGCCACTCTGTACGTTTCTGGCGCTCGCCATTGCGGTCCTTATATGTCTCGTCCGTGGCCATGGTGAAATTGCAGACCGCCTGCCCGCCCGAGGTGAACCGTGTCTCGGGATCGCGCCCCAGCCGCCCAACTAAAATGGCTTTGTTAACCGACATGATTTCTCCCTGATAGTGGCCCTCGATAAAATTGGTGGCCGGACTTGCGAAGCAATCTAGTGAACGCTGTACTGCGCAAGTTTTTCCCTGGCGCGTCTGGCTTCGTCCGTGCCGGGATACGATTCCACGACGGTGCGGAATTCATGAATCGCCGACGAGCGCAATTTTAGCGCAATAAATGCTTCACCCTTTTTCAGGTGCGCTGCCGCAGCCTTAAAACTGTGTGGATAGTTGTTGATGACATCGTTGTATTGCGCGATGGCGCCGTGATAATCGCCGCTTTGAAATTCGATTTCGCCCATATAAAAGCGGGCATTGGAGGCTAGCGCCGCCTCTGGAAAGTTCCTCAGGTAATCCAGGAATTCCTGCTTTGCCAGGTCGTAATTACCGCCTGAAAAATCGCGAAGCGCGCTGGTATAGAGCACCTCCGCTGATGGCGGCATTCCTCCACCCGCGCCGGAAGGCTGGGCATCGGATGACGGCGGACCGGATGGCTGCACATCAGGCGAACCGGAACCAGAATCGCTCGGCGGCCCGGTCATTCCATTTTGTTGGCCACTTGACTGGCCATTGTACTGACTATTGGGCTGGCCGCCCGATTGGACACTGGGCTGGCTATTTGGCTCGCCCGCGGCCGGATTGGGTTGCGCCGACATATCGCCCGGCCCATTCGCCCCCGCAGACGATGGAGCGCCGCCGGAAATCTTCGCGTCAACGCTTTGCAGCAGGCTCTTCAGGTCAGTCATCTGATCGGAAAGCTTGCCGACTCGCGACTGCACGACTTGCAGATTGTCGGAAATAGCCTGGGTCTGTGTGGAAAGCGAATCCACGCGCGAGCCGGAAGTCGCGTTCACTTCCTGCACCGACTTTTGCAACTGGTCCATCGTGCCGCTGAGCCTGTTGACCGAATCCACGGATTGCTCGATCAACACTTTCAATGCGCCATTCTGCTGATCCATGGTGCTGCGCATGTCCTGCTGATTTTGAATCAGCGTGGCCACTTGCTGCTGCAGCTCGATCATTTCCTTTGACACACCGCCCGCCGGCAGCGGAGTCAGCAGCGTGCCGCCCACAACTCCCAGCAGCAGCGCCGCCGCCATTGGAATTACCAACTTAATCCGCACAATGCCCTCCTTGCTGTAACTTCAGGTTCCTAACTAAAAAGCGGGGCGCTTGGAAATTCCATCTTCCGTACGCCCCGCCAGTATTGCCCAGATTAATGAGCCATTACGATGTGTGCGCGGCGGTCCTGCTGCCAGCATTCTTCGCTGTGCTCGGTGCAGAAAGGCCGCTCTTTTCCGTAGCTGACCGTACCCATACGGTCCGCGGTAACTCCCAGGGATACCAGGAAGTTTTTCGCCCCCGCAGCGCGCCGGTCGCCCAATCCGAGGTTGTATTCGGTTGAGCCGCGCTCGTCGCAATGGCCCTCGATATTCACGTGGACTTCCGGATGGGTGCGCAGAAATTCTGCCGTCTTGGAAAGCGCGTCACGCGCGTCCGGGCGTATATCCGCCCCGTTGAAATCAAAGAAGGCGTCGAAAACATTGGCGCGGAACATTTCCTCCATGGATTGCTGCTGCGCTGGTGCTGGCTGCGCGGGGGCTGCTGCTGACACCGTCACTCGCACGCTCGCGCTGGTGGAACCGACCGGCCCGGAGGCCTTGATGGTATAGGTGGTGGATTCCGACGGTGTCACCGGTTGCGAACCTTCGGGCGCCACTTTGCCAATGCCGGGAGAAAGATCGAGATCGGTCGCATTTGTGGACGTCCAATTCAGCGTTACCGAATCGCCCGGGTGCACAAACGTGTTGGAAGCATTCAGCGTCACCGTTGGGAACGCGGCTGGCGCGGGCGGCGTCGCGGTTTGCTGCGGCACTGGAGCGGCGGCTTTCTTGGCGCACCCCGCGGTGAACATCAGAATGCCGCAAGTGGCCATCAGCGCGGCTCTCTTAAGATTGGGGTTGAGAGACTGGCGCAACGATTGGCCTAGGGATTGGCTAACAGTCTCGCGCAGGAACTGGGTCTGCATTCACGTCCTCCTCATGGGCTTGGCTGCCGCGGCGCGCCTGATTATGCGCTGCCTGCGCTGCCAGCCCTGCGGTTTATCCTATCACCAACATCGCCGCGTGGTTACAAATCCGCGGCTATAATTTGCGATCGTCAAATAGCGGGAATCTTCACCAACCAAATCTACCGTGGGGACCAGTTGGGGGATTCGCATTCGCCGGGGCCGGAAGTGAGCTGGCGGGCATTGCTGCCGTCGGCGAGCATCTCCCAAATCTGGCGTCCGCCAGTGCGAGTGGATTCAAAAACGATGTGCCGTCCATCGGGAGCCCAGCTTGGGCGTTCGTTGCGGGCCGCATCGCGGGTGAGCTGTACCAAAGCGCGCGAGCCAACGTCCATCGCGTAGATATCGTAGTTGCCATCGGGACGCCGCCAGGAAAAAGCCAGTAATTGCCCGTTGGGCGACCAGGCCGGATCAATCACATAGCCTTTGTCAGCGGTATCAATTTTCTGCACGTCTGAGCCGTCCGCATTCATCTCGTAGAGCGCGGGCAAGCCGCCACGGTCGCTCACAAACACAATCTGCTGACCAGTCTTGGGATTCCACACCGGCGAAGTATCTACCGCGCGGGAAAAAGTGAGGCGATGCATCCCTCCGCCGGTTGGGCCGGTGACGACAATATTGGGATTGCCGCCCGCGCTGGACATAAACGCGAGCTTGCTGCCGTCGGGCGACCATGCGGGCGAGCTATTGGTGCCCTGAAATCGTTCAAAGGCCAGCATGCCGCCGGTATCCAGCGACAACATGCAGATTTGGACGGAGGTGAATCCGTGAAACGGGACGTAACAGGTGAAGGCAATTTTCGAATCATCGGGCGACCAGCGCGGCGTCAATGACGTGCTGCCGATGTGGGACAACTGATGCTGGTTGCCGCCGTCGTAATCCATCACCCAAACTTCCTTGTGCCCGCTGCGGTTGGTGATGAAGGCGATTCGAGTGCTGGCGATGCCGGGCGAGCCGCCGCTCAGCAGCGCCACGATTGCATCGGCGAACTGATGGGCCAGGCTGCGCGCGTCATCTTCGGTGGGCTGGCCGCGATAAATTTTCGATAGCGCTGGAGGCGTGCCGGCATTGTGAACGTCGCTGAGCCAGCCGGAAACGGCCACCGCTCCGCCGCTGGTGGAAAGGTTTCCGTACGCCACCATGTAGGCGCTCGCTGGTGCCGCGCTCCAATCCCCCGCTTTCAAGTCCGTGGGCGAGTTTGGCAGGCTGGTTGGATAAAAACTGGGACTTACTAGCTCCAAAATTCCGGAATAGCCGAGATCGTTTACCAACGTATCGTGAAATACTTTTTCGAGCGGCTGCGCGGTAGCATCACGCGCCCCAAATTCGGGGACGGCCACGCGCGCTTTCTCGACGCCGAGGCCCGTGCCGGTTTTGAACCAGTCTTGCGCGGATGCGGGACGTGCACAGAGAATTGCCGCTAATACGAGAAGGAATGCCGCGTACCCAATTGCCATCAAGTTTATTTTCAAGACTTATTCTCCAATATCAGAATACCGCATTGGATATTGCCGCGCTTAAGGAGGCATCTCTCCGCTTCGAATGGAAAGAACTCGTCAACCCTTAGGTCACCCCGGACCGTGCTTTACGTGAGGGAACTGCTTTTTCTGCACTGCTTCCTGCCCTGCGCATCGGAAGATGCCGCCCGTAACGCTCGGCGCTACATCAAGGCAACGGAGTTCAGCGGCGATAGTCAAACCAAAATTCCACGTTCACGTATGAGCCGCTGTATTCGTTGGGCAGCGGCTGCATCGGACTGGAATCATGGATGGCGCGCACGGCGGACGTATCCACGGAAGTATTTCCGCTGGACCGGGTAACCTGGATATTGGCGACGCTGCCGTCGCGGAGCACCTGAAACGATGCCACCACGCGCGGTGCCCATCGCAAGTTTGGATCGACGGAAGCCTGCAGCCAGTTGCCGCTGATTTTTCGCTGCACCGCCTCCACGTACCACGGAAATCGCGAGCCGAAATTCCCGCTGCCCGACGCCACGCCCATTCCGCCCTGTGTCCCCTGACCCATGGTGAAAGAGGAATAGGGCACTGCGGGCGTTCCGCCCTGTCCATAGGGAATTGCGTTCGGCGGGGGAGTGGCGGGATTTTCCAGCAGGCGCGATTTGGGAGTTATGTATTTCGGTGGTTTGTTTTTCTCGAACTTGGGAATTTCCGTGGCGTTGGGAGGCAGCGGAACAGGCTTCTCCGGCTCCGCCTTGTATAGCCCTTTGGTTTCATCAACCACGCGATTGTTTGTTACCACCTCGGGTCGTGGCAAAGTGACGCCGGGTACACTGCCGACAAGGCCCACGGTGATCGCGCCGCCCCCTCCAGCGCCGCCCCAGTTTTCGCCCTGCCTATTCAATCCAGCGGACGCCAGAATGGCGAAAAGCAGCAGTGCGTGAAACCCGATGGAAAATAGGAGGGGGCGTTTCAGGCTGTTGGGATCGAGTTGGGCGGGGTGAGTGGACATTGAGGAACGATGTGAACTAACGAATTCCTGCTCGTATTACTTCGCATGTCGCTTCGTATGAAGCGCTGCGCAGCACCAACCTTTACCGCGCTTGCGGGCGCTCGCTCAATGGTTGGGTCACGATGCTTACATTCTCGATGCCCGCCTGCCGCAGCGCGTCAATCACGGCGGTAAAACTTCCGAATGGCACTGTTTCATCCGCGCGCAGAAACACCGCCTGGTGCTGCGAGTTGCTCGATTGCGCCTTAATTAATCCGCCAAGTTCGTGGATATTCACAGGCTTATCGCCCAGGTAGATGCGTTGAGCGCGATCGATGGTTACCACAATGCGCGCGGCGGTGATTTCCTTCACGGTTTTGGTTTTTGGCAAATCCACTTCGATGCCGGATTGCAGCACCGGCGCGGTAATCATGAAAATAATCAGCAGCACGAGAACGACGTCCACTAGAGGGACAATGTTGATTTCGGCGAGCGAGGTATCGGTGTGTCGCTGAAGTTGTGGCATGTGGTGTGTGAGGTCGTAGTCTGATTTTGAAGCGCGCCGTTAGCTGTACATTGTCTCAATCACGGAGAGAAATTCCATGGTGAAATTGTCCATGCGTGTGGCCAGCCCGCGAATTTGGCTGACAAACTGGTTGTAGGCAATCACCGCTGGAATGGCGGCAAAGAGTCCTGCCGCAGTGGTAATGAGCGCCTCCGCAATGCCTGGTGCGACAACACGCAAACTTGCTGAACCGGCTTCACCAAGGCCTGAAAACGCATCCATTACTCCCCATACAGTTCCAAATAGTCCGATGAATGGCGTCACAGAGCCGGTGGTTGCGAGCCATGGCATATTGCGTTCCAGACGGCGTACCTGCTCGGCGGAGGCCAATTGCATTTGCACACCAGCCGCCGGCGGATTCTTGGGTCTGCCGGCATTCGCCGTTGCGCCGGCCGCCGACATCTGGGACTGCAGTTCCTGATAGCCCGCTTCATAAACGGCATTTAGCGGCGAGCCGTTAGCGGCCATCTTGAGCTGATTTGGCTCGGGCAGGGAGCGGGCGGAACGGAAAAATTGCAGGAATTTACGCGTCTGCGCGTCAGCGCGGCCAAACGCCAGCCACTTCTGAAAAATGATGGCCCAGGACAAGAGGGAAAAGCAGAATAAGATTAGCAGGACGATCCGCGCGACCCAGCCGGTCTGCTCGATCAGGTCTTGCCATTGGCCCGCGAACAGGAAAAGCGCGAGTTGCGAAATTGTGTGGCCTCCGATTTGACGATTTTACGTTGTAAAATTTACCGTAGCACACGCCGGTAGTGCGGTCAAAACGTATTCATATGCAAAATGCAGATCCTTCGCCCCGATGGGTCGGGCTCAGGATGACAACTGTGCCAGAGGCGTCGCTGAAAGCTGAACTATGTGATCAAGTTGAATGCCCAGGACACCGCGGGGCAAACTGAGGCCTCGCGCGCGATTCACCGCGGAGCATGTGCTAGAATCGCGAAACCACCTGCATATGGCATATGGCGAAAAACAGTAAGCCGCAACCAGTGACTAATGACCAGCGACCAGCAAACGATTGACGTTCGCCTTGATTCGCTTGCCGGAGCGGATCGGCCCGACGCGCGCGGACTGGGCGAACTGACTGTGGAACAGCTATCGGGACGCGCCATTTCGCCGGGTCGCCCCCAACCGGGAACGGGGAAGTCATTTTTTCTAGAGACCTTCGGCTGCCAGATGAACGTCCACGATTCGGAAAAAGTGGCTGGCGTGCTGATGGAGCGCGGTTATCGTTCGGTGGAACGCCCCGACGAAGCGGACATAGTGTTCTTCAATACGTGCAGTATTCGTGAGAAGGCCGCGCAGAAAGTATTTTCGCGACTGGGCGTGTTTCGCGGCGCTGCTGGCAGCGGGAAGATCTTTGGCGTGCTCGGCTGTGTGGCCCAGCAGGAAGGCGAAGAAATTTTCGAACGTGCGCCGTGGGTGAGCCTGGTTTGTGGTTCGGCGAGTTATCGCAAATTGCCGGAGTTGCTGGCGCGGGTGGAATCTGGAGGGCGGCGGGTTACCGGTCTAAGGCTCGACACCGAAGATACTTTTGAAACGGAAATCACTCGTCGCGATAATCCGTTTCGCGCCTACCTGACCATCATTGAAGGCTGCGACAAATCATGCACGTATTGCGTGGTGCCCCACACGCGCGGGCCGGAGCGTAGCCGCGCCAGCGCTGCGATTCTGGCCGACGTTCGTGGGCTTGCCGATCTGGGTTATACCGAGGTCCAATTGCTGGGGCAAACGGTAAATTCCTACCGCGACCCAACCGCGCGTGGTTTGAACTTCAGCGATTTATTGCTGGCGGTCGCCGCAGTGCCGGGCATTCGCCGCGTTCGATTCACCACTTCGCATCCCATGGATTTTACGCGCGATATTGTGTCGGCGATTGATTCCACGCCGGAGCTGTGCGACCACGTACATTTGCCGGTGCAGTCCGGCTCCGACCGGGTTTTATGTGCCATGCGGCGTACTTATTCGCGCGATGAATATCTTGAGAAGGTTTCCTGGATTCGCGCGGCACGGCGGCCCATAAGCATATCGACAGACATCATTGTTGGCTTTCCAGGCGAATCCGATGAAGATTTCGCCGATACTCTTTCGCTGATGGAAACGGTTGGCTACGACGGTGTGTTCGCGTTCAAGTATTCGCCGCGGCCCAATACCGATGCTCAATTCATGCCCGGCGCAATTCCGGATGAAGAGCAGAGCCGCCGCCTCGCGCTCCTGCAGGAACGCCAGCGCCAGGCCCAGATTGCGCGCCATGAAACATTGGTAGGCAAGGTATTCGAGGTTTTGGTGGATGGGCGACATGAATCTCGCGGGCAATGGGCCGGACGGACTTCGTGCAATCGCATCGTAAACTTCACGTCAAGCCAAACGGATTTGCTGGGATCCTACGCATACGCGCGGGTCACGCAGGCCGGACCCAACAGTATGATAGGCGAGCAAGTGGCTCTGGGCATCAATTGACAAGCAGCGGTATCTAAATTAGCGAAGCCGCCTGATATGGCCCTGGGTATAAAAAGCCCGGCGACCATTCTTGTCTCCGGATAAGAAGCGCTTCAAAATCGTGGGGCGGAGGAACCTCTCATGGAACGGGAAGTAAAAATTCGAGGCCTGATGATGGACCCCGTCACCAACATGCCCGTGGTGGTGTTGAAGGAAACGCAGGGCACCGGCGTGCTCCCTATTTGGGTGGGAATTTACGAAGCCAATGCCATCGCGCTGGAAATTGAAAAAGTGCAGACTCCACGGCCGATGACCCACGACCTGCTCCGCAATGTTTTGATGGGGCTCGACGTGCAGGTTTCGAAGGTAGTGGTCACCGATCTCCGCGACGACACTTTTTACGCGCTCATCTGGATGGAGCGCGCGGGCGAAATGGTCCAGGTGGATTCGCGCCCTAGCGACGCGCTGGCCATAGCGCTGCGCCTCGATTGCCCCATCTTCGTCAACGAGGAGGTGCTCACGAGCTCACGCGTTGCCAGCGCCGCCTCCGAGCGAGCCACCAACGAAGAGCTCCGCAAATGGCTCGAAAACCTCAACGACGAAGACCTGGGCCACTACAAGATGTAGCCGCCGCCGTACCCGCACGATCGAGTTCCAGTACTGCTCACTCGCCTTACTCGTCGGCTTGCTTGGGCTTCGCGCCGGTCAGCTGGGTTTTAAACCCGAGGGTCTGGTCTAGAGACTGAATCCAGAAGGGCGACCGCAACGAACCGCGCCCGCTAGCTTCTGCTGTAAAGCGTGTGATGGAATTCAAGCCCACGCTTGCCCTCCCTGGCTGACACGGCCGCCCACAACCTGAAGGTCTGTTGTGTCCTGTTAGATGCACTGGTATACTGCGCTTCACATAAAACATTAACCATGGTTAATACGATACGGCACAATGCTTCACAATCACCACCGCATCTCGCGATCACTCGGAGCAACCGAGGCGCACTTCGTCTGGCCGTCTTCCTGATGGCTGTCATGTTTGCATTGCACCTCCGTACATTAGCGCAGGGCGAAACCACGAGTGCAATCATTGGGCAAGTGAACGATGCAAGCGGCGCTGGGGTACAGGGAGCCACGGTGACAATCACCAATAAGGAGACTGGACTGAAGCGAAGCGCCGCAACGGATGATTCGGGCCGATTCAACTTCCCGCAACTCAAGCCCGGCGTTTACTCGATAAAGGTGGAAGCGAAAGGCTTCGAGCCACAGCAGAACGATGGGGTGCCTTCCGCCCTGGGCCAAACGCAAACTTCCAACTTCACACTCAAAATCGCCCAGGCAGTGCAGACTGTTGAGGTGAGCAGCGAAGTTCCGATCCTCAACCCGGAAAATGCCAATACATCAACGACCCTCAACGCGCCCGCGCTGGAAAACCTTCCCAATCCGGGGGGCGATCTGACCTACCCTCTTCAGTTTGCGGCCGGAGCGCTCGTCAACACGGCAGGCAGCGGCAATGATTTCATCGGCGGCACGAATGGATACGGCAACGTGGAATTCAACGGTCTGCCTGCCCTCTCGAACGGTTACATCGTGGATGGGCTGGAAACCAACGACCCCCTGACGAATCTGAACAGCGGGCTCTCAACCAACCTGGTCCTAGGACTGAATTCTATATCGGAGGTGACTGTCAATACGCTCTCGTATTCCGTCGATCAGGGCCGATACGGGGCGTCCCAGGTCAATTATGTCACCAAATCAGGTTCGAATCGGTTTCACGGGAATCTGTATGAATTGTGGAACGGCTCGAGGTTCAACGCGGCGGATTATTTCACCAATGCGACACCCGGCAATCACAAGCCGCGCTCCACTGTGAATCACTTCGGAGGTAGTTTGGGTGGCCCGATTATCCACGACAAATTGTTTTTCTTCTTCGACAGCGAGTGGGTTCGGATTGCCCTGCCTATCGTTACTGCCACCACTGTGCCAACTCCGGCATTCGAGGCTTACGTCCTCCAGCAACTCCCCCTGGGCGGGATCGATTCCGTCAACGGGTCAATCTATCAGCCCTCGCCGCAGTCGGTGCCATTCTATCAGAAGATGTTTTCACTTTACGGGAACACCAGCGGAACCCCGCTAGCCGTGCTGGGTTGCCCGTTCGGTGCGGGCGGCGGTGCGCCCGCAATGCCGAATGATGGAAACGGATGCGCAAATCGTCAAAGCATTTCGCATTCGAGCGATGATCATGAGCAGGTGCAGACGGCTCGCGTCGATTACAATATCGACGAAAAGAATACCGCTTGGTTTCGCTTTCAGGCGGATACTGGCCTCCAAGCGGCCTACACGGATCCCATCAACCCTCTGTTCAACGCTTTCTCCCCGCAGCCGCTGTATTCGTTTGCAGCGGGATATACGCACATCTTTTCGCAAAATCTGGTGAACTACTTCAATCCGGCATTTTCCTGGTATGAAAGTCTGTTCGGCCCCAGCAATTTCCAGCAAACCCTGGCTGCATTCCCAATTGTGCTGGAAGGCAGCGGTGCGAACGCTCCTTTCACCACGATCGGTGGACTCGATAACACATGGGTTCAGGGGAGGCGCGCTTCCCGGTTCTTTATTAACGACAACCTCGCCTGGAGCCACGGGGCGCATGAGTTGCGATTTGGGACCAATACGCGAATCTTCCGCCTGAATGACTATGATTTCGGAGAGGGCACGGTGCCCACTGTGACATACACCACCCTGCCGCAATATATTTATGGCGTTGCATCGACGGCAACACAGACTTTCCCAACTTCAGCGAACGAGCCATTCAATTTTCTCAATCTGGACCTATATGCGCAGGACACGTGGAGAGTGACTAAAAGCCTGACGTGGACTTTCGGCATTCGCGACACCTTCAATTCCAATCCGTTAAATCCCCATGAGCAGATTGCCCGGCTTCCCGGCGCTTTCGATTCCATCCCGCATGATGTGAACCAACCGCTGAACGCCACGATCCAGACGGGCCTTGGCCACGTATTTTCCTCGACGCCCCTCGCGATCCTGCAACCGAGAACGGCGATAGCATGGCAATTCGAGTCCAAATGGGTGCTGCGGTCCGGCTTCGGCATTTTTAGCGACATTTTGCCGGGCAGCATCGCCGACGTGGTGGGCTTCAATCCACCCTACGTCAAAACCTTCCAAGGCGGCCTTCTTGGAACCGTGGGCGGCACACAGATCGCGCCGGGAGTTCCCAACAGTGCTGTTGACGCAACCGTGGCTGCCAATCAGATGTTCAGTTCAGGATTTTCGCAGGGCCAGCTTTCCTGTGCATCCGCACAGGCGAATCCAGCAACTTGCCTTCCCCCGGTCGCCATCACCGCGGTGCCCGATGGGGAACTCCATGCGCCGTACTTCATGGAATGGAGTCTTGGCTTGGAACGTGAGCTGGGAACCACGGGAAGCATTCACGCCCAATACGTTGGCACCCGGGCGGTGAACCAGCCGTATCTGACGCAAGTGAACGGTTATCAAACGGTGTGCCAGGGCTGCTTTGCCCCGTTTCCATACGCGCAGCCCACCGATCCTCGATTCGGAGCGGTGACACAACTTTCCACTGGCGCGAATAGTCACTACGATGGGCTACAAGTAACCGCAATGAAGCGCCTGGGGAAGGGACTCATGGGTCAGGTGAACTATACCTGGAGCCATTGTATGGATACGGTCTCAAACGGCGGATTTCTGCAGTTTTCAGCGGGAGGGATCCTCTCTCCTCTTCCTGGAGATTTGGCGCGTGATTACGGCCCCTGTGACTATGACATCCGTCACAATCTCACTGGGCAATACGTGTATCAGTTGCCGATCAAGGTCCGCAGCAAGTCACTTGGTTACGCGTTAAATGGCTGGCAGGTATCGGGAACCGTGTTTTGGCACAGCGGAATTCCATTTTCCGTCCTGAGCACGCCGTATTCGGCGAATGGAAATGGCATCGTGAACGGCAGCGGGCCGGAATTCGCGAGCGTTGTTCCTGGCGTTCCACTCTACGAACACAACTCCATTCCCGGTGTGACGCAACCGGGCGCGGTTCAGTGGCTTAATCCGAATGCTTTTGTCTCGACCGTGGACCCGAGTACCGGGGCGTGCCTTGGAGGGGACAATCCACAGAATTGTCAATTTGGCAACCTCGGTCGTAACGCGCTTCGTGGTCCCGATTTTGCTTGGAGCGACTTCTATCTGTCGAAATGGTTTCCACTAACCGAGCAGCTGAAGCTGCGGCTTGATGTTCAGTTTTTCAACGTCTTCAATCATCCGAATTTTGCACTTCCGAGTATCGTGTTGGCAGGCGTTCCTGGAAAACCCTCCACCCAGACTGGTTTTGGAGCGATCACCTCCACGACTTCTCCGCCGACTGGCTTGCTGGGCGTTGGGTTGGGTGGTGATAGCACGCCACGCATGATCGCATTTCAAGCGCGCCTGGAGTTTTGAAGCCGCTCGTCGCCGGAACGGGCGACGAGCGGCGATCTGTCACGGGAGCCTAGCCCCCCCCCCCGGCAGGGCTCCCCTAGAAATGGAAACCTACCTGACCAGTGAACGTTCGCGGCGTTACGTAGTGTGTCCCGCTAAAAGTGGAAAGGAAGTTGTAGAGCGCGTAATTGTTAGTCACATTGACCACCGTGAGGCGGACGCTCCATTTGTATCGTTCGCCGCGAAACAGGTCGTCTTGACCGATGGCCAAATCGAAGAGGCTTCGAGGCGCGATGCGCGGCGGATGATGGTCGTCATTCTCCTGGTTGATTCCCGGCACTGAGATGAGGCTGGACCCGAACTCCGAGGCCGGGCAGTTGAACGGCAACGCCTTTGTAGGGGTTGCGGCTACGCCATTGCACGTGAACCCCGCCTCGAATTCCTGATCGGCCGACAACGGCACTCCGCCGACGTTGGCGGCGATCATGCTCACGTTCGGCACGCCGTTAATGAGCACGGAACCCGGACAATCATTGGACTCCAATGCGCCGTAGCAGGGTGTTGCTCCGGCCACCAGGCCGCTATCGTAGCGCCAGTTGAAACCGATCCAAGGCGACTTCTTCCACGGCGGCTGGTATTGCAAATGGGTCGTCTGGTTGAATTGTTCGTCATGGTCTATGCGGAAAACCCCCAGCGGAGCCAGGGGATTTGCTCCGGCTCCAGCGACCTGTGGAGTAAAGAACCGGGCGGCCACGCTGGACATGACCACGAAAGCCGTAAAACCGTGATAGGTTGGCACGGTCCCGCGGACCGTAAACCCCGGGATTTTGGAGTTATGCCACTCAATCGGGAAAGTGATGGGAGTGTTGCCAAGCACGCTGAAATCGTAGGCGTTGTGCGTGTATTTCCAGATGTATTCTCCGTCCAATACAAAGTGTTTTCCGAAAGCTTGTTGCAGGCCGGCATGGAATTCGTTGCGATAGCCGGGAGCCACTGGGGTTAACGAGCTCGATGTGCAGAGTAGAAGGGGATTCAAGACATCCGAACTGCATCCGGTGCTGGAGAGGATCAGGTTTTCATTGAAAGGGCTTTCGAGTGTGCGCGCGTAAGACACGCGAAGAATCGTATTGCTGCGGTTGATGTGGTAGGCAATGCCCAGACGTGGCTCCCCCTGACTTGCGCTGGTCAGGCCATTGTACAAATCGCCGCGGATGCCCAGATTGAACGACCAGTTTCTCCAACTGATCGTGTCCTGGACGTATGCGGCAAACTCCTTGATGCTGGTGCTCCCGTTAAACGCGTACAAGCCACCGCCGCGGGTCAAGTCGTAGGGCTGCAGAATCGGGTTAAACAACGGATACTGAGGGTTATTGGGAGCGTTGGGATTGGTTGCCACGTTTTCCTGAAATCCATTCGGCGCGCACTGCGATGGATTGGTAAAGCCTTCAACCGGAGCATAAGACCCAGTAATCGGCGACAAGGCTATGCACGGTGCATTAAAAGTCGGATCGACAATCCCCAGGCTATCGTCCTCATTTAGGAAAGTCTGCTGATAGGTGACCCCCGCCTTTATGTTGTTTATGCCTTTCACATAGGAAATATCCGACCGCGCGCCCGCGTTGGTCAGTGAACGATTTTGTCCGATGGTTTCGCGCTGAAGGCTTGGCGGCCCCAGGTCCGCGAAGGGATTATCGCTTGGATAGTAATTGTATCCGTCGCGACGCACGAAAACGCCCAGCGTAAATATCGCGTTGCTGCTGAGCAAGTGTGTCCAGGAGGGCGCGATATTAAACGTCACGATTTTAGAGCGCTGATCCTGCGGGCCAACCGGCTGGCCGCACGTCGCCAGCTCGCAGCCCGAGCTTGGAGGCGGCGCGAGGCCGCCATTGTTCACCACCACGCCGGACCACGGTGTGGCGTCCTCGGCGTCGAACGAATTTGGAGTCTGAAACCAGGAGCGCGTGAAACCAAGGTTGATGTGAATGGAATCGGCATTGGTGAATTGGTAGTCCACCCGGTCGAACAAATTTTCTTCATTGCCCTTGTCATGCATTACCGTGAATTCCGGCGGATCGAGAAAGCGGCCTGTATTCAATCCATTGGCAGAAACAAAATTTCCCCATTTTGGCCCTCCATACGCCAGATCGAAACCGCTGTTGATGCTGCCAAACGTTCCGTAATCAGCGGTCAGGCTGCCGTGCGGCGTCGTCACGCCCTGGCCGGATCGAGTGGTGGCGACGATTACAAGGCTGGTCTTGCCGCCATATTCCGCGGGGGGCGCACCCTCAATCACTTCAAGGGATTGAATCGAATCCACCGGGACCTGATTGGAAAAGACTTTGCTCTGCTGGTCGGTAATCGGCTGTCCGTCAATCGAGAACGAGTTTTCCGCGTGGTCCCCCAATCCGTGGAACAGGCCGTTCGAATCTGCTGCGACTCCGGGTGCGGACAGAGTGACCAGAGAACTCAGGGATGACGATGAGCTTTCGAGTGGGAGCTTGTCGAATAATTGTCGGTCGATATCCGTGTGTGCCGTCGAGTCATTCTCCAGCAAATCTTCACCCGCGGTCACCGTTACCGTGGTCGCCGCTCCGGCGATCTTTAGGCTGACTTTTATTTCAACGGGAACTGTGGATCGCACCTCGACGTCCTGCACATTTGAATCGAACCCCGGGGCTATTACCGTCATGTGATAAGGATTGAACGGCACATTGGCAAAACTGAAGCCGCCTGTCGTGTCCGTTCGCACAGTGCGATCCACGCCGCTGACAGGATTCTGGATTTCCACCGTCGCATTGACCACGGCCGCGCCCGCGGGGTCCAACACTGTTCCGCTTATGGAAGCGGAGCCACCCGATTGCGCGCTTGCTCGCCACGCGCAAAAACCGCACAAACCTCCAACAAACAACGCAAGTACCGCACCCAATTTATGGAATCTCATCGTCCCCTCCCGAGGAACTGGCCATGACGGGTTACCAAGAATGCCCGCTATGGCGCGAGGCGTGGTTGTTAGCAAACAGGATGGCCAGGGGCCTGACACACGCCGCTAAGCGCGCCTGCCGCCGGGCTTTTGGTTTTGTAATGTTTGCCTAGGAACTACGCAGCGAGAGGGGGAGACCGGGGGGATTTGTGGGTGCAGACAGGAGATAGTTTTTCAGCACGCTCTTCGACCCGCGCGGTGCCAATAACGCGTAGAACCGGCTGGACATGCGCGACAGCCGCCGGCCGCTTAGCGGGAGAATGCGCAAGGTGGCAAATCTGACAGTGGTCGGCGGACGAAGCGTTACTGTGAGTGTGCCACAGCGAGCCAGCGGTCATGCCAAATAGCAGCAGGGTAAGAGCTGCTAATGTGGCAATCCGAATCCACGGGCTTTGTTTGCGGGTCATCAGAGCTTAGGGCAATTTAGCAGGATCTTGCTCCCAAAATCAATACTGGGAGTTGCTCCTCTCTAAATTCAAGTCAAGCGTAAGTTGCACGCCGGCGCTCCCGGGATGGCAGCGTCGGCGTGCAACTCCAGCAAGGTTCTAATGCTTGCTCGCATACGGATTCGCATACTTCAGCACAGTGGAAAGATCAATACCGCGGATAATGTTATCGGAATGGTAGAAAAGTCCGTAAGAATCAATTGAGGACTCATCTGGGAAAATGCACGTGTCCAGCACGTTCGTCTCGTCGTCCTGGAGGAGCCAGCCGCCGCCCGCCGCGTTAATCCCCCCAAACAGATCCGTCCCGCCCAACTGCGTGCAGTAGAGCGAGCCTGGACTGCCATTGCCACCCTGGTATGGCTCTTGCGCATAGTAAGCCAGCGCAGCCAGCGTTGGTTTCGGAGTGGTCAGTGTGCTCAAGAGCACCCAAATGCTGGACTTGTCGGAGGCTGTGTAACGGCAAAACTGCTTTGTGCCGGAGAGCAGCAAAGGATCGCTGCCGTTGGTCCCATAAGCCGGCTTTCGTACTTCCACCACGCCGCCGGTCTGCACACAATAGGCCGACGCTTGATTGTCGCTTTTAATCTTCTCATTCGATGATTGCGCTCGCGCGGCTGTTCCGGAAAGCAAGAGCAATGCAGCGGCAAAGGATGCCGCTATTACCATTCGGCCTGCCAAAAGTTTCATTTCGTCTCCTTGGTTCCCTTATCAATTTTCTGCGCCCCACCCTCTGGCGACGAATTTCGTGCACCGAATCTAGCACATTTTGGGGCGTGCGCGGCTTAATTTGTGATATCCCTCTATGCGCGACGGAATGAAATATCCTCCCCGTTCACAGCGGACTCTCGCGCATTGAAGATGGCCACTACCCGATGGTTTCCACACCCCCGAATTTTTCACTTGCAGCCGCGCGGACTCGCGCATAGATTATGGTTTATCAGTTGAGGCATATGCCCTGTGGCTGGCGCGCGGGTAGCGTCAAGCGTCGCATATGCGGTAGCATCCACTGGACGGAGAGAGCAAACCGCTTGACCTGTATTCTGGCAGTAGCCAACCAAAAAGGTGGCGTGGGCAAGACGACCACGTCGCTTAATCTCGCTGCCGCGCTGGCCCTTCGCAAGCATCGCACCCTGCTGATTGATCTTGATCCCCAGGCCAACGCGACCATTGCCTTGCTGAATCCCGCCGATATCCAGACCAGTATGTTCGACGTGCTCAATGGCGGAGATGGCGGCATGGCTAAGGTGATTGTTCCCACGAAGGAGCCGAATCTTTCGCTGGCACCCGCGCGTCTTGCTCTAGCCAAGCTCGAGCAGAACCTCGCCGCGCAGTTCGACGCGCCGTTCAAATTGAAGGACGCTCTCGCTCCCGTCGCCAAGGATTTTGATTACATCGTCCTTGATACGCCGCCCGCTTTGGGTATCCTGACGGTGAATGCGCTGGTTGCCGCCACCCATTTGCTGGTGCCCATTCAAGCTGCTTATTTTGCGATTGAAGGCACGGACGATCTCCTCGATACCTACGCGCGAATCCGGGCGCGCCCCAACCCCGCCCTGAAAGTGCTGGGAGTGGTCATCACACTTTTCGACAAGCGCACCAATATCGCACGCGATACGCACGAGCAGATTCGCTCCGTCTTTGGCGATACGCTTTTTCGCACGCGCATCAGCAAAAATGTGCGTTTGGAGGAAAGCCCCGCCTACAAGCAGTCGATTTTCGCGTATGCTCCGAAATCCCCCGGCGCGGAGGAATACCGCAAGCTGGCTCAGGAGGTTGTCCAACGTGTCCAAGCGGATCGGGTTGCCCATCACTCTCAAGATGCGGCATGACGCGCATTACATCGAATCGCTGACCAGTTACAGCGGCGCGTCCGTTGGACGGATGATACCGCTGGAAAAAGTGCGTCCCAATCCCGATCAGCCGCGCAAAGTTATCGGCGACGTTAGCGAACTCGCCGCGTCCATTCGTGAAAAAGGAATTCTCCAGCCGCTGCTGGTGCGCTACGTTCCGCGCGAAGACATCTACTACATCATTTCCGGCGAGCGCCGTTACCACGCATCGCAGGAAGCGGGACTGACCGAGGTCCCCTGCATCGAGCGCATCGCCGACGAAGCCGAAACTCTTGAGCTTGCGCTCATCGAAAATCTTCAGCGCAAGGATTTGAGCGTCTTTGAGGAATCCGAAGGCCTGTTCCGCCTGGCCCAGCAATACGAATACACTCACGAGGACATCGCCCGAAAAATCGGCAAGGCTCGTTCTTCGGTTACCGAGACGCTTTCCCTTCGCGCGATTCCGGAGCCCTTGCGAAAGGTCTGCACGGAGAAGGGAATTGTCTCCCGTTCGCTGTTGCTCCAGGTCGCCCGCCAACCCAATGAAGCCGCCATGCGCGCAATGATCGAGCAAATCGAGCAAGGTGGCCTGACCCGCGATGAAGCGCGGCGTGCCCGTCAGGACGCTTCGGCCAGCGAGCCACGGCCCAAGTCCTACACCTTTGAATTCCGGCCACCGCAGGGAAATTTTCGCGTGCGGATTCAGTTCCGTAAGAGCAACGTCGCGCGCGAGGAATTGCTCGCCGCTCTTCGAGCCGCCATCGCTGAAATCGAAGCCGCCATTTCTTCCGCCGCCTGATTTAGAGGCCTGCGTTACCGTCTTCCGTCATCTGCTATTTCGCCGCATGCGTCTATAAGTCATCCTGCCTGCCCTGACGAAGGAAGCGCAACAAAACACTGGCTATTGATTTGTTCAATGTCCCTTTCAGAACCGCCGGCCTGTTAATCCCCCCCCGTGAACCTTTCATTCTGAGCGTAGCGAAGGATCTGCATTTGATGTGGTATTTATCCTTGTTTATCGCCATAGCTGTCGGCTGGATTTGCCCTTACAATACAGGCGTCGCATATGCCCGAACTCACCCCGTCTCACGTCGCCGTCCTCGAAAAACTTCGCGATAGCGGCTTTATCTTCGTCGCGTTTCCCATGTACGCCAATTACATTGGAGTGCGGAAAGGGAGCTGCGCCGCACTTCTCTCCGCGCAGGAATCGGGCGACGTGCGCCTCTTTGGCGATCCCGGCTGGATGATCGGCCAGCAAATTTCCGTCCGCATCTCGCGGGGCGGCTCCGATTGGTTTGTGTGGAAGCAGCAATCTGTCGAAGCCACGCCCGCGCGCCTCGCCGAGCTCGCCCAGTTCACGACCGATTTGCTTCGCACTCTGGCGCCCGCCCCATGATCTCCGCGCCGGAATGAGCTTACTCATTCGCCGCATCTCATCCGCCGCATAGCTTATAATTTCTTCCATGGACAATCGGGAAATCGCTCACATCCTGCGCGAGACCGCGCAGCTCCTCGAAATTGACGGCGCCATCATCGGCCGCTATCGCACCTATGAAAAAGCCGCCGAGCTCATCGAGACCATGACCGAATCCGTCGCCGCTATGTCCGCGGACACCGACAAGCTCACAGAGCTTCCCGGCATTGGCGACAACATGGCCGCGCACATCCAGGAAATCGTGCGCACCGGCGATTACTTCATGCGCGCGAAGCTCCTGAAAAAATATCCCGTCACCATGCTTGAGGTGCTCCGCCTGCAATCCCTCGGCCCCAAGAAAGCCGCTTTTCTGTGGAGCCATTTCCAAGCCGGCAACGTGGATGCCATCGAAAAAATCGCCCGCGAAGGCAAGCTCCGCGATCTTCCCGGCTTCGGCGAAAAGACAGAACAGAACATCATCTCCGCCATTGAAGCCCATCGCCGCGGAGGCGGCCGCTCCCTGATTAACGCCGCGGAAGAAATGGCTGACCTTGTCGCCGGCTACATTCGCGGCATGGGAGAGGACATCCTCTCCGTCACTTTCGCCGGGTCGCTTCGGAGGGGCAAGGAAACCATTGGCGATCTCGATTTCATCGTGATCCTTCCCCCCGGCCGCGATTCCGCCGAACACGTTGAGAAAGTCATCGCCCACGTGCTTGCCTTTGGGGCGATCGATCAGGTGCTCGCCCACGGCGAAAACAAAGTCAGTTTTCGCTCCACCAGCGGTATGCAGGTTGACGTGCGTTTCCTCAGAGCCGAAAGCGAAGGCGCCGCCATGCTCTATTTTACCGGCTCCAAGGAACACAATGTCGCCCTGCGCGGACGCGCTCTCAAAATGGGCTATACGCTGAATGAATATGCGCTGACAACGCTGAAGGGCGGCAAAGTCGCCGCGTCGCGTACCGAAGAGGAAATCTACCGCAAGCTCAAGCTCGATTACATTGATCCGCAGCTTCGCGAAAACACCGGCGAAATCGAAGCCGCCGAAAAGCACACCCTTCCGCGCCTCGTCAACCTGGAGGACATTCGCGGCGACCTCCAGATGCACACCACCGCATCCGACGGCAAGAACTCCATCGAACAAATGGCCGCCGCCGCGCAGGAGCTCGGCTACGAATATATCGCCCTTACGGACCATTCCAAAGCCCTCGCCATGGTTCGCGGCATGGACGAGAAGCGCACTCTCGAGCAAATCAAGAAAATTCACGCCGCGCAGAAGAAGTTTCCCAAAATCCGTCTGCTCACCAGTATTGAAGTGGATATTCTCAAAGACGGCTTGCTCGACCTGCACAACGACGTTCTCGCCCAGCTCAATGTCGTCGTTGCCTCCGTTCATTCCCACATGCGAATGGAACGCGCCGCGATGACTGACCGCCTTCTGCGTGCTCTCGAAAATCCCTATCTCCAGATTCTCGCCCATCCCACTGGACGCCTGCTCCTCCGCCGCGAGCCTTCCGAATACGACATGGAACTGATTCTCGATACGTGCAAGCGCTTCGGCGTCGTCGTCGAATGCAACAGCTACCCCGACCGCCTCGACTTCCGGGACACCCACCTCCGCATGGCCAAGGAGCGCGGCCTCAAAGTGGTCATCTCCACCGACTCCCACAGCACCGGCAACCTCCTCCTGATGAAGTACGGAGTCATCACCGCCCGCCGCGCCTGGCTCGAGCCTCGCGACGTCATTAACACCTTGCCGTTAGCGGAAATGCTCGCCTCCCTCCGCCCCAAACGCGGATAAAGACCTGAGCCCCTATGAAGCGACGCCCCTACTACAGCTCGCGCAACAACCCTAGGAGCCGGACACTCCTGGAGCTTTACACGAAGCTCAAACATCTATACCTAATGTTTCGCGACGATGATTTCTTTAGGGGCAAGGCAGAGATCATGGGAAGCCAGGTGCCTGACTCATTTCTGCACACAGCCGTTCTGGCGCTACGTTTCCAACTGTTTCCAATTGAAGTCTGGACCCTCGCTGACATTACAGAGGACCGAGTATTTGACACGATTGAGTTCCTTCACGACCACGCATCCAAACCGGACCAGCGAGTTGATAAGTATGATCCCAGCATCTCGGGCCGCCTCAAGCGCCTCATGCAGTCGGCTTTCCGACTTCGCAAGTACCCTCAGGGCCGATTGCCGGGCCTCATCGGCGGCTCGGTATTTGGATTTAGCTTCAGAGATTGTCTGTTCAGATGCGGCCAGAGTCCCGCCCATCAATTTGACTAAAGATGCTCATAAGCTCGCTCCCACAATTTCACAGAAGCGCGGCACCGAGCGATACCCAAGCCTCACGTGGCCAGACCGTCGTGATGATCTGGCCGGATAGCTGAGGCTACGCGCTACGTTGAACCATCTATCACCGCCGCGTCACTGCTTCCGCTCTTACCTTCGTGTAATGCTACAGTCAGCTTCTACCGCCAGTGGCCGCCGACCCAAAACCAGCCGCGGGGACCGTGAACCCAGTGTCCCGGGACCCACACTACCCCAGGACGCGGTGGCAACGCCCACCTTCCCGGCGCCCACACATAAGCCCTCCCATTCCAGCTTTGGTAACCGGGCTCCCAGACGTACCGGGGGCCGGGCGCCACTGGACGCGTTTGCACCACCACAGGCGGAGGCGCTACACGCACGTAAACCGTCTGTGCGGCGGCGACACCCGCGAGCGACAGCGCGCCTAGAAACAGGCCCGCGATGGTTCCTACGGCCTTATTTTTTGCCATGAATTTTCTCCTGTGCAAATTCCATCATGGATTTGAACTCAAAAACGGTGCCATTGTACACCCATCTCATGTGACTGTAATACTGATTGTGCGCGCTCTGAACCAAAAAATGCTTATTCCTCCGCCTCGTGCAAGTGGGCAGCGTGAACCCCTTCGGCCCCCACCAGCGCGCCAGTCGCTCCGGGCTGGTCCACGCATCGAAGACAACCTGCGGTGGCGCATCGAATAAGCGAATGATCTCCAATCCCCCCTGTTCGCCTTCTTTCCCGAAAAGTCTGACTCCCGCCGTCTCCAAACGCCGCATCCCCTCCAGATGCTCGCCCAGGCGGGCAAGGGTCTGCTGTCCGCCCTCAACAGCGTGGTATTTCTCGATGATGTGCGCCAGCGCCGCAGCTGACGGAAACAGCATTCGCAATGTGACCTTGGTTTTGCCCTCCTGCTCCGCAAACGTCACCGTTACTTCGGAATGGACCGGCTCGCAATCCTTTTCGGGTTCATGCTGATAGACCAGCCGTTCCGGTTTCACCACTTCGATATAGACGATCCTGTTCTTATAATCCCGCCCGTCGGGACCGTGCATGGTCAGCGCCCACTCGCCGCCCGGCCTAACATCCATGCCATAAACCGTCGTCGTAAACCCGCGTGGCCCCCACCACTGCCCTATCCGCTGTGGATCCGTCCACGCCTCGAAGACCAACTCGCGTGGCGCGTCGAAAATGCGCTCCAGAATAATCTCTCGCTCAGTGGTTCTCGCGCTCGTGGCGTTATCCATACTGCTTGCCACGCTGTTTCCTGCGTCCCTTGCGGCCATGTGCCTTCTCCTTTTCTAATGGGTGTTTCTCCGTCTCGTGCTCAGTTTCTTTCTGTACCTCGCGCAAATAATCATCCAGCCGGTCAAAGCTTTCCGCCCAAAATTGCCTGTAGCGCTCCACCCAATCGGCGACGCTTTTGAGGGGGCCCGCCTCCAGTCGGCAGGGCCGCCACTGCGCCTCGTGCCCGCGGCCGATCAGTCCGGCGCGCTTAAGAACTTTCAAGTGTTTGGAAACGGCGGGAAGACTCATCGCAAACGGCTCGGCGAGTTCGGTGACGGAGACTTCGCCAGCGATCAGCCGGGCGAGAATAGCGCGACGGGTGGGATCGGCAAGAGCCGCGAACGTCGCGGAGAGATTGTCAGGCGTCCCTGTCGTCGGCACGTTTGTATTTAACCTGATAGTTAAATACACCCAACCTGGCTATGCTGTCAAAGGGGGGCCGGAATCCGAGTTATTGCCATTTCCGACCATAGATGGGGACGAAGTCCCAAATTCGCTAAGTAATGGCATATCTATGACATACTGTTTTTTTCTAATTGCCACAGAATCATAAAGCACATCTATACGCACCGATTTCGCGCCGCTGTATGTTGGCGACAAATCCAGTCAACCCATCAGAAGGCTTAGGTTAGGAACAATAAGCGTATAATCGGGTTGTATAATAAAGTTTCGCAGATGCCGTCAAGGCAAAAATCCCGATGGGTAGGACGATGGCAAACTCAGCCATTTGCCCGTCTGGATTGCTCGCAGGTGCTATCGCGTTCCGTGAGCAAAAGGGAGATATTATGAAAAGCTTTTACAAACTAGCTTTACCCGTATTTGTATTTACCGTCGTTGGGGCGGTTACTCCGTGCGCATTGCACGCGCAGGCGGCCACCTATCACAATGCCCAAAGAAACAATCAAGTTAACAATAACGCCTCCGCTCCTGCCCCAGCCGCGAAAGCCGGCGGAGCGCGCACTCCGGGAGCAGCCGGCGCGGCGCGCACTCCAGGAGCAGCCGGCGCGGCGCGCACTCCAGGAGCAGCTGGTGGGGCTGCTGGGGCAAGCCCAGTAGCAGGGGTGCCTACGCATGCGCCCCGTACCCCTGGGCAGGGGCGAACCAATCAGAATGGCCCTGATCGCGGGAATAATGGCTCCCAAAACAGCAATCATCCGGAACGTGATTCGGCCAGTCACACCGGAGCGCGTCACTCGTCCCCGGATAGAAAAGCCAATGAGCAAGAACATCCTCCCAAGTAGATAGGGTGGGCAGGCTAGACGCTCAGGCCAGCTTCCGGCCTGGCTTAGAATTTGGGAGGGTCGCCGGACTCGAAACCGGCGTCAACCATGGGCGCGGGATACGGCGCAATGTTGTAATCCACTGGAATAGCTTGGCCGCTGACGCTATCCCCGTTAGCGGTGTTTTGCGTATTCGCGCGGCGCGAATGGATGTGGCCACTGCGAATCTTTCGCCCAAAATCTCCGGTTCGCGGGTCACTCTGAGTTTCGAGGGGCGAACCGGCCCCCCCCCCCGAAAAGTCGCTTTAAAAATCGTCACGGATTTTCAAGCATGACCCCTTGGTGCGGCGGCCCTTGGAAGAAACCAGGCCTCATCGCGCCGAGCCTGCTGCAGCGGTTAGCATAAGACGCATGGCCACTCCAGCACCGGGAACGGCTTAACGGTCCCATTGCCAACGGAGCCAGACGCGACATTAGGGGAGAGCGAATCTACGGTGGAACATTTCTTTTATCATTCGCGTATCGCTAATCAGAGGACCAAATGCCGTGAAACTCGAATCCGCTACTCCACCCGCATCAGCAATGAGATTCAGATCTCCAGGAAATTGGGCATCCGCCATGAGTCTTGCATTCGGTGCCGCATCAGGGCTTGCTTTGTTGCTGGCCGTTCCCGCCGCCCACGCTGACGACTGGTCGCACCACTATTCGGTCAATGGACGTCCGGCCGTTCACCTCACCGTCTCCGATGGCGACGTGCAGATTCAGCGCGGCTCGGGGAATGCGGTGGACGTCGACATCAAGTCTGCTCATTACAATATTTCCAACGACGTGAGCATCAGCGAAAATCAGAATGGCAATTCCATTGACATCGGAATTCACCCGCGCGCTACCCACTGGTTTAACTGGGGCATCAATATGGGAACGGGCCTGAAAGTCACCATCTCCGTGCCCTTCGACGCTGACCTCAATATCAATACCGGTGACGGTAATATTGTCGCATCGGCCGTTTCCGGACGAATTCAGTTCAGCACCAGCGACGGAAGTATCACTTCCGATGGCTTGAAGGGTTCTCTGAAACTTCATTCTGGCGATGGACACATCGAGGCCCGCAATCTGGATGGCGCCCTGGCAGCCGATACTGGTGACGGTAATATGGCCATCCAGGGCCGCTTCGATTTGCTTGACCTTCGCACGGGCGACGGCAATGTGGTGGTGGAAGCGGCGGCCAATTCGCAGCCCGGAGGTGCCGGCTGGAAGCTCAAGAGCGGCGACGGCAGCATCGTCCTGCGCATTCCTTCCACCTTCCGCGCGAACCTCGAAGCCCGCACCGGCGACGGCCGTATCTCCGTAAACTTCCCGCTCACCGTTTCTGGCACGCTCAACGAATCCAGCCTTAATGCGCAAATCAATGGAGGCGGTCCCACCGTTGAAATCAATACCGGTGACGGCTCCATTCGCGTAGAGCGCCAGTAAGCAATCCTCGAAAGCTGAGGTTGCAAACCGCACCTCAGCGGCACGGTTGGATTTTTCCGCAACCACAATGCACACTGGTGAAATGCCGTCTGCTTACGACATCATCTGCATTGGTGCCGGGCCTACCGGCCTGGCTTGCGCCATTGAAGCGCGCCGCGCTGGCTTGCGTCCATTGGTGATTGATAAAGGCTGCCTGTGCAATTCGTTGTATCACTATCCCGTGAACATGATGTTCTTCACCACCGCCGAGCGCATGGAAATTGGCGATTTGCCAATGACCGTGGCAGGCTCGAAACCAACTCGCGTCGAAGCCCTCAAGTATTACCGCCGCGCCGCCGAGCATTACGATCTGGACGCGCATCTATACGAAACTTTTCTGAATGTCTCTGGCAAGCTCGGATGTTTCACGGTGAAGACGCGCGATAATTTCGGTGTTCAGTACGAATACCACGCCGCGAGAATTATCTTCGCCACCGGCTATTACGATTTCCCCAATCGCCTCAACGTGCCGGGTGAAGATTTACCTTGTGTCTCCCACTACTTCACCGATCCGCACCCTTATTGGCGGCAGGATATTGTTGTGATTGGCGCGAAGAATTCCGCAGCCGAAACCGCCCTGGATTTGTTTCGCGGAGGCGCGCGCGTGACCCTGGTTCATCGCGAATCGGATTTGGGCGCCAGCCTGAAATACTGGGTGCGTCCCGACATCGAAAACCGCATTGCCGCCGGAGAAATTCGCGCTCTGTTCAATACTGAAGTCATTCGCATCGAACCGGGCCGCGTATGGGTACGTCAAAACGCGGACACCACAGAGCACGCGCTGCCAGCGGCGCACGTTTTTGCCATGACCGGCTACCATCCTGATTTTTCGCTTCTCGAAAGTGTGGGCATCAATCTGGATTGCGACACTCGCAAGCCGGAATGTAATCCGGCCAGCCATGAAAGCAATATTCCCGGTATTTATGTTGCTGGAGTACTTTTAGGCGGTCTTCATACCGGTGAAATCTTTATCGAAAACGGCCGCTTCCACGGCAAACAGATCATCAGCGCAATCACTGGGACTCCGGGCCCATCAGGACGTGAGCCGGTCGCTCCCCCCGGCGAGTAATGTCCCCAGACTTCGCCGTCTAAGTGTCTGATGGGGCGTCGGAGTCTCAACCGCTTATTTATTTTTCCCAATCCTGATCGTCTTTAAGCAAAATAATCCTTTGCCTTTCAGACGCGCGTGCGGGGGACGTACCCCCGCGCCTTTGAATTTCTCCTTCCTCGGATAAATATTCCTGGGAAGCTAATGAGATCGAGTGACAGCTGAGTCGTGCTGCGGCGGCCGCCGTTTGCCGCCAATCGTCCCGTTTGCTACAGTGAAATCATGTCGTCCCCGTTCACCGAAGTCACCGAAACGTTTTGGACGCTCGCCAAGGGGTTCAATGTCACATTGCGGACCATGTTCCGCAAGCCGACCACCGAGCCATATCCCTCGGGGCCTGTGCGTTTTGAAGCGCGCTATCGGGGCATTCATGTTCTCCAGCGCGACGAAGATGGCTTGGAAAAATGTGTGGGATGTTTCTTGTGTTCCGCGGCCTGCCCGGCAAACTGCATCTACATCGAAGCCGCCGAAAACACAGCCGCGAAGAGGATTTCCGCCGGAGATCGCTACGCCAGTGTTTATAATATTGATTATTCGCGATGCATTTTTTGCGGCTACTGCGTGGAAGCCTGCCCCACCGACGCCATCACCCACGGTCATGGCTTTGAGTTGGCGCCTTACAATCTCAATGAGCTGATCTACCGCAAGGAAAAACTGCTACAACCCGCCACGCTTAAAACCACAGCCGTCTAAATCCCTAACGCCGCCCCCCATTCTTCTACATCACCTTATCGACCACCATCAGCATGTCTTCATCGTTAAGGTGTTGGGGGGCCTGATTGGCGATCAACGGGGTATTGGGAAGAGCTGTTTTGGAGTTGTGGCTTCTCCGGGCCGGTGTTCGGCGACGGAAGAGAGCTCCTGGGGGCTGCTTTTGCAGTGCCTGGCACCGAGACCGGCGTGCTGTAGGCTTCCTTATTAGATTTTAGTTGCTCCTACGAACTACATGAAACCTCATTTAGTCGGCTGGTACTGTACTCTTTGTGCGTTGCCTCTGCAGCTTTAGGAGGACGTACTTCTTGGTGGGCGATCTTATGCTTGCGAATGTTGTTACATTCGGAGGGGGCGTGCCACGCACTGATTTCCGGTCCGAGGCGATTTCGGTAGCGTCAGCGCCTATCACCGGTCGATTTGTTTTTGCGTGACACTTTGAGTGGGGCTGAAGGCTCGGTCATTCGCCGGGGATCAAGAATCTCGCGGAGCAGTTTTTCGTCAAGCAATTTCCGGTCGAGAGCGATTTTCGTCACTGGCCGTCCAGATTTTACGCTCTCCTTGGCGATTTCCGCCGCTGCCGCGTAGCCAATATAGGGATTCAGCGCAGCGGCAATGGATAGAGTTGCTTCAGCATAGTAACGGCACCGCGCTTCATTGGCCTGAATACCGTCAATACATTTTTCGGCCAGCGTTCGCATCGTATTCTTCAAAATCTCCGCCGAATGTAATACGTTCCAGGCCATTGCCGGCATCATCACATTCAATTCAAGCTGTCCGGCCTGTACTGCCAGCGCAGTCGCCACGTCCGCGCCTACCGCCTGAAAGCCGACCATGGCGGTCAGTTCCGCCATCACCGGATTGACCTTTCCCGGCATGATGGACGATCCCGGTTGCAGCGCGGGCAGATAAATCTCCTGCAAGCCCGTATTGGGCCCGCTCGATAGCAGGCGAAGGTCGTTGCTGATGCGGATCAGTTCGAGGCCCAAATTTCGCAGCGCAGATGATGCGACCGACATCGCCAGATTAGACTGCATGGTGTAGCGCATGTCGTCCGTCGCTGTCAGCTTCTGGCGGCTGACTTCTGCGAGGTGCTTCACCGCCAGCTTCTGATAACGCGGATGCGTGTTAACTCCCGTTCCCACCGCCGACCCGCCCAGTCCCAATTCCCGCAGGAGATCCTGCGCCTGGCGAATCACCGTCGAGGCGCGGCGCATAGCCGTTGCATACGCCCCGAATTCCTGGCCCAGCCGCACCGGAACGGCGTCCATCATGTGCGTGCGCCCTGACTTCAGAATGTGATCGAACTCAGCAGACTTGCTCGCAAGGGACTTTTCCAGCACCGCCGCCGCTGCCAGCACTTCATCAAACAGCAAAATGCTTGCCAATCGCATGGCGGTGGGGAATACGTCATTCGTGGACTGGCCAAAATTCACGTGATCGTTTGGATTCACCACTGAGTAATCGCCGCGCTCGCCGCTGAGCAATTCAATTGCCCGGTTTGCGATTACCTCGTTCGTGTTCATGTGGAACGATACACCCGCCCCCGCTTGATATACGTCCACTACGAATTCGTTATCAAGTTTGCCGGCAATCACTTCGTCCGCGGCGCGAATAATGGCGTTGGCCCGCCGGGCCCCCAGTAGTCCGAGTTCCTTGTTGGCCAGCGCGGCGGCCTTCTTGATGTAACCCATCGCGCGAATGAGCTTCGCGTGTGCGCGCGCGCCGCTTATCGGATAATTTTCCACCGCGCGCTGTGTTTGGATCCCGTAATAGGCCTCCGCGGGTACCGGCCTTTCCCCCAGCGAATCCTTTTCTTGTCGGGTTTTCACTGCAGTCACTCCTCTGTAACTTTCGATTTCGCAGAATATCACACCCAGTCATGGGGCATGGATGCCACCTGTCCTTCGCCAAAATTGAATCCGCGTCAAAAAATGGGGCAAATCACTGTCGCGTTTTCTCATTGGGATATCCCAGAGCGCACTAAAGATTGGAATGGCTCCTTCCGCGAGTTGAGCAGCAACAGTTCTGCTGCAGGGCGGCTGTTTTTGCAAGAAATGGTTGTTTCTTCCAGGGCTATGCAGCGCGTTCATATCGGTGGTGCAGGCCACCGACCCGCGGTTGCGAGATGACAAATCCCTGTTTGGATAAATGGGATCGTCGATCTGGCGTATCCTTTCTTAGACCCAAGTGTGTGCGATCCTCGTGGTAATATCGAACGTATTCGTTAAGCAATCGCCTGAGATGGCCTTCGTTTAGGGCGATAACGTGATCCAACACGTCTCGTCGGCAACTCTCCACCCAGCGCTCGGCGACGCCATTTTGCCAAGGACTCTGGAATGAGGTTCTGACCGGGTTGATCTGCAATGATCGGATGGCGGTCCAACCCTCCAGGCCATATTTTTTGTCACGATCCAGGATCAGATGCCTCGTCGTGCATTCGAACGGGAATGCCTCTCGCAATTGCTGGACGATCCAGGAAGATGTGGGGTGCGGCGTGACATTGAAATGCAAGATGCGCCTGCGGGCGTGGCTGATTACAAAGAAGCAATACAGCATGCCGAACGTGATTGTGGGCACGGTGAAGAAATCCATCGCCGCAATCGCCTCTCGATGATTGCGTAGGAAGGTGATCCAGCGCTTTGCCTGCTTGGGGTTTCTGGGGGTCTTGCGCATCCAGCGCGAAATTGTCCTTTCGGAAATATCGAATCCGAGCATCAGCAACTCACCGTGAATTCGAGGTGCCCCCCAAGTTGGATTCTCCGTCACCATACGAAAAATCACCTCGCGCACCTTTTTGGAGATTCGCCTCCTGCCGACATGCTCCCGCGTGCAGGAAATCCATCGCCAATAGAGCTTGAAACCGGCTCGGTGCCAACGAGCGACCGTTTCCGGCGTAACGATGGTGAGGCTCCTCTTCCAGCCAGACCAGAATCTGCGAGCAACAATCCAGAACAGTCGGTCCACTGCGCCGAGTCGCTTTCGGGGATGTCGGCGTTTCAAAACCGCCAGTTGTTGACGAAGCAT
>Ga0182024_10002797_pt1 | contig 42804 bp, 46 predicted proteins | sample P32metaG_FD_120480 | JGI IMG/M metagenome (GOLD analysis project Ga0182024, IMG submission 120480) | Permafrost microbial communities from Stordalen Mire, Sweden - P3-2 metaG (Illumina Assembly) | ecosystem: Environmental > Terrestrial > Soil > Wetlands > Permafrost | place: Sweden: Stordalen... | reverse complement strand
GTTGCTCGGGCGCTGGGCGCGGCGCGGGACGTTGCTCGGGCGCCGGGCGGGGCGCTGGGCGTTGCTCGGGCGCTGGGCGGGGCGCTGGGCGTTGCTCGGGCGCGGGCCGGGCCACCGCGGGGCGCTGCTCGGGCGCTGGGCGGGTGACTTCAGGGCGCGGTCGGGGCGCCGGACGGGTAACCTCGGGCCGCGGTTGAGGCGCTGGACGGGCCGCCTCGGGGCGGGGTTGAGGCGCGGGACGGGCCGCCTCGGGCCGCGGTTGAGGCGCCGGCCGGGCGACGGCCGGGCGTTGCTGCGGCGCTGGACGCGTCACCGCCGGACGGGCCGGAACGCCCGGATGGGCCGCAACGGCGGGGCGCACGCCGGCGACCGGCTTGAGCGGCGGCGCGGTGGCGGGGCGCACGCCGGCGACCGGCTTGAGCGGCGGCGCGGTGGCGGGCCGCTGGTAGGGCGCCACGACCTTGGCCGCGGTCACCACGCCAGGGCCCTTGAATACCGCCGGCTGGGTTGTGGCAACGATGGCCGGCCTGCCGTGGTTGACGCTGGCGCGCAGCGCCGGATTGGCCAGCGCCAACTGGCGATGCTGGAGCTGAATGGGCGTCGGCGCAACGTGCGGTTCACGGGCCACGGCGAGTTGTTGAGGCGTCGGGCGCGCCACAATGCCGCCTGGACCGTTGAAGCTGGCCCGGTTGATCGTAACGTTGTTGATCACGGTCTTGTTGTAGACGTTGGTGATCCGGGTGTTGCCGAAGTTGTTCGCCGCGCGGTTATAGAAAAACTGGCCCCCCCTCCACTCGCCGCCGAAGAAGCCGCCGCTGGTGTAGCCTCCGCCGTAGTTGATACCGCCGTAGTAGCCGACTTGGGGACCCCAGTAGCCTTGATAAAAGCCGTACCGGCCGCCCTGGTAACCCCAATAACCGGGCGTCCACAGCAGCCCAAATCGGGGCGGGCGGACCCAGGTGCCAGGCACCCAGTAGTAGTCGCCATAACCCTCGTCATAAGCCCAGTAGCCTGGGGTCCACAGGAAACCATAGCCAGGAATTGGCGGCTGGACGTAGATGGGCAAGGCCGGCGGGGCGAAGCCGACATTGATGCTGATGCCGATTTGCGCCTGCGCGGCGATGGGCGCGGCCGAGAGGGCGACGCCAAGGCCGATCAATAGCGCGGCCGAGGCCGCGGCCGTACGATAGTCACGCATGTTGGTTTCCTTGCTCTCGTTGTTGGACGCGCCGACCGACGATCCTGGCGCGAATAGCTGGTCCACCGCTGACCGTCAGCCTAAAAAACCGATTTGGCGTCGCACTTCATTTCCTTTGGCGCCAAGCAATCACCTTGCCGAAACGCTCACGACCGACGCGGCGGTCGAGACAGCAAGGCATATTACGTCTCATGGTCTCCTAACTCTCAACAGACTTCACCGTTCCCTGCCTGATTACGATAACGTGATCCACCCACCATGAACGAGGCTTGAACCGCGCGGGGCCGCTCGGTTCACACACCCAGGCGGCCATTTCCTCAGCGTAACGATCCCGATGACCGAAACCCCCGCCGAACGCGCATATGCCAGCCCAAGTGCAAGTTTAGGCCCGCCTACCTTAACGACCCCGCGCCTCCATCCATGACTGGAACATGAGCAGCGACCAGACCTTTTGGTCGGCTGACGAGTCTCCGGCCAGATAGCGCCGCCAGATCCTCGAGGCGGGGCCCGCGTTCAACACTCCCTGCCGGGCGATCAGGCCCGGATCGAGCAGATCGGCCGCCCAGCCGCGCAGGGGACCGGTGAGCCAATCGTGCAGCGGGACCGAGAAACCCAGCTTCGGCCGCTCGGTCAAGGCCCTGGGCACATAGCGATCCAAGACCTGACGCAGGAGCCATTTGGTCTGGCCACCGCGAAGCTTCATCGAGGGCGGCGCGCGCCAGGCGAAGGCGGCGATGCGCGGATCCAGGAGGGGCGCGCGCGTCTCCAGGCCGTTGGCCATGGAGGCGCGGTCGACCTTGCAGAGGATGTCGTCTGGCAGATAGTCGACGCTGTCGCGCCACATCATCGCCTCCAAATCGTTGTCGATGGCCGGCGTGGGCGGGCGCCATTCGATTGGCGCCTTCGGCGGTAAGACCAGAAGGGCGTCCGGATCGGCCCAGGCGGTCATGGTCAGCTCATAAAGTTCGGCTAAGTCGCGCGCCGCCGCCCAGCCCGCCGCGCGCCGCACGCCGGGGCCGAGCCTGCCGCGCGAGGCGTATTGGTCGGCCAATGGCCCGAGGAACCCCAGAGCGCCTTCCACCAAGCCCATGGGCAGGGCGCCCAGCGCCGCCGCCGCCGTTCGGCGAAAGGGCAGACCCTTGATGGCCTTCCACAGGCGCGGCGCTCCCGGATAGCGCACATAGCCGCCGAACAGCTCGTCGCCGCCGTCGCCGGTCAGGGCCACGGTAACGTGGCGGCGGGCCATCTGGCTGATCAAAAAGGTCGGAATCTGCGAGGCGTCGGCGAACGGCTCGTCGAACATCGCGCCCAGCCTCGGGACGATCGCCTGCGCGTCGGCGAAGGTGACGGTGTGCTCGGTGTGGTCCGTTTTCAGATGACGCGCGACCGCGCGGGCGAACTCGGCTTCATTGAAGGCGGGCGACTGGAAGCCGAGGGTGAAGGTCCTCACCGGCTGGCTGGCGATGGACTGCATGATGGCGACCACCAGCGAAGAATCGATCCCGCCCGACAGGAAGGCGCCCAATGGCACGTCGGCCAGCATCTGGGGGGCGATGGCGTCGCGCAGCAGCGCGTCGAGCGCTTCGACGGCGGCGGCGGGGTCGGTAAGCCGGCTGGCCCGCCCAGCTTCGACGACATCGCCCAGGCGCCAGTAGGACGCCACCTGAGGCGCCTCGCCCGGTCGCCAGGTGAGGAGGCGCCCGGGCGACAGCTTGGCGACGCCCTCATGGATGGTCAGCGGCGCGGGGACGTAGCCGTAGCGGAAAAACAGCGAAAGGGCGTTCGGCGAGAGCGCGCCGGTCAGGGCGGGCGCGCACTCAAGGGCGGTCAGCTCGGAGGCGAAGGTCAGGGCGCCGTCGTCGACGACATAGTAGAGCGGCTTTTCCCCGAACCGGTCGCGGGCCAGGTAGAGGGTGTGGCCGACGCGGTCCCAGACCGCGAAGGCGAACATGCCGGCCGCCTTCTCCAAGGCCGCGTCGACACCGAACCGCGCGATGGCCTCGAGGAGCACCTCGGCGTCCGAGCAGCCGCGCCAAGCCACGGGCCCCATCGCCTCCACCTCACGGCGCAAGGCGCGATAGTTATAGATTTCGCCGTTGAGGATGAGGACGTAGCGCTGGCAGGCCGAAACCATCGGTTGGTGACCGGCCGCGGAGAGATCGACGATGGAGAGGCGCCTGTGGCCCAGCCACACGCCGCCCTCGCGCCATTCCCCTTCATCATCGGGGCCCCGATGGGCGAGGGCCGCCAGCATGGCGCGGGCCACGGCGGGCGCCAAGGCCTCGCCCGCCGGACGGACCGCGCCGGCTATGCCACACATGGGTCAGTTCCGGAGGTCAGCGATTGCCGGCCGCGCCGCGCGGCCGCTCTCACCGGCAGTGCTGGGTCCAATGGCCGTGGATCATGACTTGCTGGCAAAGCGCCGCGTGGCGATGGGCGGGATGGTTGGCGGTCACATGAGCAGGGCCCGGTGTCGTGTGATGGTGGTGACGGCCGACGATTATGTGATGGGTGGCGTATCTTCCATGGTGGTGGCGCCGATGATGGCGCAAGGTCGCGTGATGGACGCTCACCGCGGCGTGATGACGATGGTGATGGTGAGTTCGCGCCGCGACCGGCGCCGCCAGCGCGATGAGCGCCCCGGCGACTAAAACCGCGATTAGAGACGCGCGCGTGACAGTCATGGTTCCTCCCCGACAGGTAAGCAGCACACTCAGGCGACTCGCGCCCGCAACTGCTTCAACACCCTTGGCACGAGTCCGGGCAAGTCCTCGCTGATCAGTCCGATCCCGAAGTCGTCGGCGCAGGCGGCATGAATCCAGGCGCCGGCGCAGGCGGCCTCGAAACTCTCCATGCCCTGAGCGATCAGGCCGCCGATGAGACCGGCCAGAACGTCGCCGGATCCGGCCGTGGCCAGCCACGGCGTGCCGTTCAGATTGACCGCGGCGCGTCCATCGGCCGCGGCGATCACCGTGTCGGGCCCCTTGAGCAGAAGAACCGCCTGGGCGCGCGCGGCGGCCGCGCGCGCGGCGGTAATGCGCTCTGGCGTATTTTCGAGGAGACCTGGGAACACCCGTTCAAACTCGCCGACGTGCGGCGTGAGCACATCGTCGCGGTCAAGGATCTGGAACAATTCCTCCGGCTCGTCCCGGAACACGCTGAGCGCATCGGCGTCAACGACTAGGGCCGCGCCGGTGCGGGCCAGGGCCAGGACGTTGGAGAGGGTCGCTTCGGTCACCCCGGCGGCCGGTCCGATGACCGCCGCTTCGACGTTGGACGCCGCCGTCTCCAGCTCCAGCTCGGTTTCGAACGGCCGCAGCATCACCGCCTCCAGATGGGCGGCGTTGACCATTAGCGCCTCGGGCGGGGAGAGCAGAGTCACCAGCCCCCCGCCCACTCGCAGCGCGGCGCGGGCCGCCAGACGCGCCGCGCCGGTGTTCCACGCCTCGCCGCTGACCACGATGAGGCGCCCGCGGGTCTGCTTGTAGGCGGCCACGCCCGGCCAGGGATACCGAGCGAGCCACAGATCGGGCGTGTTCTCGAAGAGGCTAGCCTCCGATTGTCCCAGGCCGATGTCGGCGACCACCACCTCCCCGCACAGCGCCCGTCCCGGCTGGAGCACGTGGGCGATCTTCCGGCGATGGAAGGTTACGGTCAGGTCGGCGCGAAAGCTCGCCGCGCCCAGCGGGCGGCCGGTGTCCCCGGCCAGGCCGCTGGGCGTATCGATGGCGACCACGCGCTCGCCCGAACGATCCAGAGACCGCGCCAGCCGCGCCAGGGCGGCGCCGAGCGGCCGATCGAGGCCGGCGCCGAACAGCGCGTCGATGACCAGATCGCCCCTTGGCGTCCTTTCCCCGAGCGCGCCGGTCTCGCCGGGCCACCGAGCCGCCGCGGCGGCGGCGTCGCCGGACTGGGGCGCCGCCAGCGCCTCGACGCGAACCTCCCAGCCACGCTCGCGCAGCAGGCGGGCGGCCACATAACCGTCGCCGCCGTTGTTTCCGGGCCCGGCCAGCACCACAGTGCGCCGCGGCGAAAAGCGCGCCGCGACCGCGTCGGCCACCGCCGCGCCGGCCCGCTCCATCAGCTCCGCGCCCGGCGTGCCGCTCGCCACCGCCGCTCGATCGGCGCCCGTCATCTGCGCGACCGTCAGAATCTCCGCGCCGTTCATGGATGCCGCCCCGCTCAAAGCACGCCCGTCGACGCTTCTCGCCCACGCTCGATCACCGCCAGGCCGCCGGCCGCCGCCTCCAGGGTGGTGATCGAGGTGTGGTCCGGCCGAAAGACCACCACCCGATCCTCGCCCGCGAGCAGCGAGAGCACGGCGTTGATGGCCACGAAATGGCTGAAGACCGCGTAAGTCGGCCGCGCCGCCACGGCGGCCAGAGCGTCTCGGCGCCACCTCTCATAGTCGAGGTCGCCGGCGATGTCGGCCCAGCGTCCGCCCATGGCGCGGCGCAGCCACGAGGGCCTGTCTTCCGGCTGCAGGGCCGCCGGCGTCGCGATCTCACCCACGGCCGGGTCGATCTCCACGGTTACGCCCAGTGCGTCGGCCAGCGGCTGGGCCGTCTCGCGGCAGCGGCGCAGGGGAGAGCTCGCCACCCGCGCCGGCCGCTCCCCCGCCGGCAGGGCGAGGAGCTGACCGGCCACGGCGCTGGCCTGCGATCGGCCGATTTCGTCCAGCCCCGGATCGCCATCGTCGCCCCCCCAGACTGAGGTCGGCCGGCCGTGGCGGATGAGATAGAGCCGCGTCATCGCCCCGCCTCGGGGATGAAGAGGTTGTGTTCGCCGTCCGGGGCGAGACCGACATGGCCGGCTCGGCCTATCTGCTCGGAGGCTTCCATGGCGCGCAAGGTGGCTTCGTCGCCGGGCGTGTTGGCGACGAACCGCCGGTTCTCGGTGTCGCGGCCGATGACGATGCCCATGCGATAGCCGGTGCGCGTGTGGGCGACGGTGTAGGTTTCGATCACCGCGGCGCCCTGCGGACGATCGACGATCGCCGGATGATCCAGGGCGTCGATCCGGCTCTGGATCACCCGGGGATCCTGGCGCGAGAAGGGCGCCCTAGGCGGCGTGGTGGAATAGACGCCGGTGGACTGCTTGGTCAGATACCAGCCGTTGGCGGTGGCCAGACCCCAGCTTCCGGGCCGCGCGCGCAGGCGCTTCATCATGGTGGCCACCGAGTGCATGGCGTAGTTGTTGCCCGGTCCGCCGAAATACGGAAGGCCGCCCGTTACCGTCAGCCCGCGCGGATCGTCGATATCCAGGCCGAGCTCCTCGGCGCCGATCTGCACCGCCGAAGGGAAGCAGGAATAGAGGTCGATGAAATCGAGGTCGGCGAGGGAAATGCCAGCCATCTCCAGGGCCCGCGCGCCGGTCAGGCGCATGGCCGGACTGGAATGGTAGTTCTGGCGCTCGAGGGGAAACCACAGGTCGGCCGCGTCGGCGCAGCCGTGCAGAAAGACCCAGCGATCCTGAGGCACGCCCAGCTCGCGCGCCTTCGCGGCGCTGGCGATCAGCACGCCGGCCGCTTGGTCCACCTGCATGATCGCATTGAGATATTTCGGATAGGGATAGCCGACCATGCGGTTGTCGGAGGTGACTTCGACGAGTTCCTCCGCGCTTCGGGCTTTTCGAAACCAGGCGTAGGGATGTTCCGCCGCCGTCTGGGTGAATGGCGCGAAGAGCGCGCCCAGCCGGCGCTGATGGTCGGCGAGGCTTCGCCCGTCGCGGGCGCGAAGGGCGTTCTCGAACAGGGGATAGGCGTTGACCGGCAGGCCAAGGCCGTGCGCCGCTTCGTTGGGCGTCGTTCCGGCGCGACTGTCCCCGACGCGCTCCGGCGCCGGCCCGGCCGCGTCGCCATAGCCGTCCCCATAGCCGTCCAGCGGGAAGTTCTGGGCCAGGCGGCGCATCAGCGAGCCCAGGAATTCCGCGCCCGCCAAGAGGGCGAAGTCGTTCTCGCCCGCCGCGATGCGCTCGCAGGTAAGGTTGATCAGCTGCTGGGGGCTGTTGCCGCCCATGTGAGTGTAGACCGCCCAGCGCGGCGCGGCCCCGAGCGCCCTGGCGAGACTCGCCGGCGGATTGGCCATCCGTGGGACCTGGAGGCGCGAGAGGGCCCCCTCCGCGTCGATGGTGAAGCCGACTACCCCGATCGCATCGAGCTCCGCCAGCGCGGTCTGCGCCAAGCCAGCGTCCCTCGCCGCCGCCCGCGCCACGTTGTTAATCAGCTGTAGCGGCCCGGGCGCCTCGGCCGGCGGCCCGCGATAGGTGAACTGCCCAGCTCCGATCAGCACCGGCGTCGTGTCAAGCATCGCTTCCTGGCTCCCTGGCGCCGATCGTGATCAATCCTACGGGCGGGAGCGGCGTTCACAAGGCCTTGCCGACCTGACCGATTTTTGTGCATGCGGCGCCTCATTTTTCGGCGGCGCGCCCGCGCCTGCCGATCGGCGGTGGACAACGCGGGCCGACCCTTGCGCGCCTCGGCGCCGCGTGCTTTTGCCGATCGGGAGAGTTCCTCGTCAGCCGAGTCGTGGCCCCGCATGAAAAAGATCGAAGCGGTCATCAAACCGTTCAAGCTCGATGAAGTGAAGGAGGCGCTTCAGGAACTGGGCCTTCAGGGCATGACCGTGCTGGAGGCCAAGGGCTTCGGGCGCCAGAAGGGTCAGACCGAGCTTTACCGCGGGGCGGAATACGTCGTCGACTTCCTGCCCAAGATCAAGATCGAGGTGGTGGTGGGCGACGATCAACTGGCCGCCGCCGTGGAAGCCATCCAGAGGGCCGCGCGCACCGGGCGAATCGGCGACGGCAAGATATTCATCTCCGACATCGTCGAGGCGGTGCGCATCCGCACCGGGGAGACCGGCGCGAGCGCCGTCTAGCCGCGCGCCTCATCAACGTCTTAGGAACAGGACCAAAACGAGCATGACCACCTTCAAGGACATCCTGGCCCAAATCAAGGAAAAGGAGGTGGAGTACGTCGACGTGCGCTTCACCGACATGCGCGGCCAGATGCAGCACGTGACCTTCGACATCGATCTAGTGGATGAGGAGTTTCTCACCGACGGGACGATGTTCGACGGATCGTCCATCGCCGGCTGGAAGGCGATCAACGAATCCGACATGAAGCTGCGGCCGGACCTGACCAGCGCGGCCATCGACCCCTTCTATCAGCAGACGACGATGACCCTGTTCTGCGACGTGCTGAACCCCGACACCAACGAGCCCTACAACCGAGACCCGCGCTCCATCGCCCGCAAGGCGCTGATCCACGTCAAAGCGTCCGGCGTGGGCGACACGGTCTATTTCGGCCCGGAGGCGGAATTCTTCATCTTCGACGACGTGCGCTGGTCGACGGCCGCCCACGACACAGCCTACTCGATCGATTCCACCGAGCTGCCGGTGAACACAGGCAAGGCCTACGCCGAAGGCAACATGGGTCACCGGCCAGGTCCCAAGGGCGGCTACTTCCCGGTCGGTCCCATCGATTCGGCGCAGGACCTACGCGGCGAGATGCTGTCGGTGATGAAGGAGCTGGGCATGGAGCCGGAAAAGCACCACCACGAGGTGGCGCCGGCCCAACACGAGCTGGGCCTAAAGTTCTCCGACCTGCTGACCATGGCCGACCGCCTGCAGCTCTACAAATATGTCATCCACAACGTGGCGGCGGCCTATGGCAAGACGGCGACCTTCATGGCCAAGCCAATGTTCGGCGACAACGGCTCGGGCATGCATGTCCACCAGTCGATCTGGAACAAGGGCAAGCCGCTCTTCGCCGGCGACAAATACGCCGGCCTTTCGGAGACCTGCCTCCATTACATCGGCGGGGTCATCAAGCACGCCAAGGCGATCAACGCCTTCGCCAACTCCACCACCAACTCCTACAAGCGCCTGGTGCCCGGCTACGAGGCGCCGGTGAAGCTGGCCTATTCGGCCCGCAACCGCTCCGCCTCCATCCGCATTCCGCACGTCGAGAGCCCCAAGGGCAAGCGCATCGAGGTCCGCTTCCCCGACCCCATGGGCAACCCGTATCTGACCTTCGTCGCCCTCTTGATGGCCGGCCTGGACGGGATCGAAAACCGGACCCATCCGGGGCCGCCGATGGACAAGAACCTTTACGACTTGCCGCCGCGCGAACAGAAGAAGGTCCCCGAAGTGTGCGGCTCGCTGCGCGAGGCCCTGGACGCCCTCGACAAGGACCGCGCCTTCCTGAAAAAGGGCGGCGTCATGGATGACGACTTCATCGACAGCTACATCGATCTGAAGATGGAAGAGGTGATGCGCCTGGCGCTCCACCCACATCCGGTGGAGTTCGACATGTATTACAAGTGCTGAAGGTGGGCCGACGCTAACGGCTGGCGGCGCCCCCTCATGCCCTGGCGTTCCCGCTTGCGCCAAGGCAGGACCGCCGCGACAGTCAACCTGGGGACCGAATATGACGCAGGAACTGATTTTCGCGCCCATGGGTGCCATGGCGCTGCTGACGTTCGCCGTTCTCTTGATGGTCCCAGTTAGGCGCTTCCGCGCCGGGGCGCGCGGGCTGATCACCGCCGAGGACTTCCGGTTCGGCGAGTCGGCGAAGGTCCCGCCCGACGTTTCCATCCCCAATCGAAACTACATGAACCTGCTGGAACTGCCGACGCTGTTCTTCCCGGCGTGCCTGATGTTCTATGTCACCCAGCGTGTCGGCATGGCCGCTCTGGCGACCGCCTGGATCTACGTCGCCCTGCGCGCCATTCACAGCGCCGTGCACCTCACCTACAACAACGTCTACCATCGCCTGGTCTTCTTCACGGCCAGCAACGTCGCGCTGGGGGTGCTCTGGGTGCTGTTCTTCCTGCGAGCGCGGTGAGAGGCGTACCGGGGCGGATTGCGCCGGCTGTCTTACCTCGGCGCTGCGGTGACAAGTGTCGTGTCGCCGATTTCCCGGCTCACGGCAGCCACTTTCCCAAAGCCTCATGAAGTTGTCGGTCGTCCTCGCGCCAGCCTGGCATCCAGTCGAGGGCGGCGTACAACATTTCGGCCAGCTGGCCGACGATCACCTCGAACTCGGCCTGATCGGCCGTAGGCAATGCCAGTGTGTCAAGGAGCTGGTCACTTACCCTGATCGCCGCCACCGCCGCCGCGACCACCTGCTCGTCGTGCAGGGGCGCCGGCTGGCGCTCGACGAAGTTCAGCAGGCTGTGGCCCCCCACGGCTCACTCCTCTGATCGCCCTTGCCGGCCACCGTGATGGGGGCGATCAGGGTCTGGCCCAGGTTGTCACCCGGCCGGAATGCTCTGGCAGGACGGTTCCCGTCGTTCAATGCGCCGCAATGCCGCAGCCATAGCGCCGTCCGGCCACAATCCAGAAGGGTTCCCACGGGCGCGCCGGCGGCCGGTAGCGGTCCCACCCACGCACGCGTCAAATGCTTCACCCGCCCACCGCGCGCCAGGCGAGCCAGGCGTAGGCGGCGAGGGTCGGCAGGGCGGTCAGCACCATGCCAAAAGCGCGCGCCAGCGGGTGCAACAGATAGCCTATCCAGAAAGTCACCCGACCAACGGCGAAGAGGGCCGCCATGGCGGGGATCAGGGCGAGACGGTCGTGGGGGAGCGCCAGGGCCAGTCCGGTCCAGGCGATCGCCGCCAGCACCGTCTGCTCGAGGGTGTTGCGGTTGTAGCGCAGGTTGATCTCGAGACCATGGTTTTGCGGTGTTGGCGTGCCGTCGATGGCGTCGGGGTAGAATCCGCGCCGGCCGGCGGCGACGATGCCGGCCAGCAGGGTGAGGCCCGGCAGCAAGAGCCATCGCGCCGCGAAGGCCAGTCGGGCGGCCACATCGTCGGCGGGAAGCGCGAGGTGACCCAAGAGCCGCGGCGCATGGCGCCAGACAAGAAACACCACCAGGAAGGCCGGCGCCGCCCCGGCGATGAGAAGAAGCTGCTTGCGGATCATCCTCCGGGCGGTGGCCGGCGGTCTCTTACGCCGGCTCCATCGCCTTGGCCCTGGCCGCCACGCTGGCCACATAGTCGCGGCGGGCGTCGAACTGCTGGGCGATGTCCTCGTCCGAATCCTGCAGCGCCTGAACATCGACGTCGGCGAGCCCGATGATGCCCATTTCGGTGTAGCCGTTGCGCACCGTCTCGCCCCACAGGCCGATGTCCTTCACGATGGGCACGATCCGGGTGAAAAGGGCCGAGCGGAAGTTCTGCATGAAGCCGGAATCGTACATGTGCGCGGCGCAGGCCTCCACGTCGAGGCCGAGCGTGCGCCACACTTCCACCGCGTCGAACCGGTCGCGCATCAGGTAGCAGGCCTCGAGCAGGAACTCCTCGCGCTCGTCGCGCTCGGCCTGGGTGAGCATGGGATAGTAGTCGCGCAAGGCGAGGCGTCCGAAGGCCACGTGGCGGCTCTCGTCCTGCATGACATAGGCGTTGACGGCGGCGGCCAGCGGGTTTTGGGCGTTGTCGCGCTGCTGCTGGAAAGCGGCCAGGGCCAGGCCCTCGATCACCACCTGCATGCCGAGATACGTCATGTCCCAGCGCGTGTCGCGCAGCACCTGGTCGATGAGCTCCTGCAAGGGCGCGGTGACAGGATAGGCGACGCCGAACTTGGTCAGAAGGCGGTTGTAGGCTTCGACGTGGCGCGCCTCGTCGATGACCTGGGTCGAGGCGTAGAACTTCGAATCCATGTCCGGGACCTGGGTCACGATCTTGGCGGCGCAGATCAGCGCGCCCTGTTCGCCCTGCATGAACTGGCTCAGGTTCCAGGCCTGGAAGTGCTTGCGCACCCGCGCCTTATCCTTGCGCGACATGGCCTCGTATTGCGGCATGCCGGAGATGGGCAGCATGGCTTCGGGGAGCTGCTGGGGATTGTCCTCGTCGAGCTCCTGCGACCAGTCGATCCGCGTCTCGGCGTTCCACTGCATCTCCACGCCCTTGCGATAGAGACCCATCATCGCCGCGCGGCCTTCGTCGTAGTCCCAGTTGAACCGGGCGTCGAAGTCCTGAGGGACCGACCAGGTGGGACCCTTGGGGTCGATCACATAGTTGTCCTTGAACGGCATTTCGCTCTCCCTTGATCGGCGTCAGCGGCAGCGTCTACCCGTGTATCCGCACCGGCATGTGTTCGTAGCCTTTGACGAAGCTGGATAGGACCCGCTTGGGCTCGGCCATTACCTCGATCCGTTTCCAGCGCTTCAGCACCTCTTCCCAGACGATGCGCAGCTGCATCTCGGCCAGGCGGTTGCCAACGCAGCGGTGGATGCCGAAGCCGAAGGAGAGATGCTGGCGCGGGCGCGGGCGGTCGATGATGAAGGCGTTGGGATTTTCGATCGCCTCCTCGTCGCGGTTGCCCGAGACGTACCACATGACCACCTTGTCGCCCTTCTTGATGGTCTTGCCGCGCAGTTCGTAGTCGGAAAGCGCGATGCGACGCATATGCGCGAGCGGCGTCTGCCAGCGGATGATCTCGGGGACCATGCCGACGATCAGATCGGGGTTGTCGCGCAGCTTCCGGTACTGGTCAGGGTTTTCGTTGAGGGCCAGCAGGCCGCCGGTGATGGAGTTGCGGGTGGTGTCGTTGCCGCCGACGATGAGCAGGATCAAATTGCCCAGATATTCCATGGGCTCCATGTTCCGGGTGGCGTCGGCATGGGCCATCATGGAGATGAGGTCGCTCTTCGGCTCTGCGTTGACCCGCTCGTTCCACAGTTTGACGAAGTAGTCGGCGCATTCCATCAGTTCGGCGCGTCGCGCCTCCTCGGATTCGACGATGCCCGATTCCGGATTGGCGGTGGCCACGTCCGACCAGCGGGTCAACTTGCGGCGATCTTCCCAGGGAAAATCGAACAGGGTGGCCAGCATCTGGGTGGTGAGCTCGATGGAGACGCTGTCCACCCAGTCGAAGGTCTCGCCGATCGGCAAAGCGTCCAGGATCGTGCACAGCCGCTCGCGGATCAGGGGTTCCAGATTGGCCAGGTTGTGGGGCGAGACAATCGGGCTCACCGCCTTGCGCTGCGCGTCATGCTTGGGCGGGTCCATGGCGATGAACATGGGCAGCTGGAAGTCCTCGTCCTGGTTGGCGATGGTGATGCCGCCTTGCGAGGAGAAGACGCCGTGGTTGGTGTCCACGGTCATGATGTCGTTGTACTTGGTCACCGACCAATAGGGACCCCATTCGTTCTCGGCGGTGAAATGGACCGGATCCTCGGCCCGCATCCGCTCGAAGAACGGCCACATGGTGTTGGACTGGAACCGCTCGGGCGCCGCCAGGTCGATCTGGTCGAGCGGCATGGCGTACGCCTCCGCCCTGGCGTTCTTGAGGATATCGCCCGCGCCGTCGGCCATGGAACTCTCTCCTTGCGGTTAGCGCGCCTTGCGCACGAACGGCGCGCTGATGATCAGCGTCACCTCGTCGCCGACAAGCGGCAAATCGGCGATGATGCCGAAGTCGCTGCGCTTGATCACACCGGTGGCGTCGAAACCGGCGGTGTAGGCGTGAGTCAATGGGTTCGGCCCGGCGGCGTTGAACTTGGCCCGCAATGTCACCGGCTTGGTGATCCCGTGCAAGGTGAGATCGCCGACTATCTCACCTTGGTCCGGTCCGGTGACCGTGATCTGGCGCGACTTGAAGGTCATGGTGGGGAATTTGGCGGCGTCGAACCAGTCGGCCCCCTTCAACTCCCCATCGAGGGTGGCGTTGGTCGTAGAGACCGAGGCGATCGGAACGCTCACCTCCACCGAGCTGGCGGCGGGATGGGCCGGATCGATCCTCGCGGCGCCGCTGGCGTGGGTGAAGTCGCCGTACCAGGTGGACGTCCCCAGGTGCGACAGACTGAACAGGATGCGGGTGTGAACAGGTTCGATGGCGTAGTCGCCCGGCGGGACGGAAGCGAAACTGGAACTCGCCGGTTGAGCCCCGGCCGAGGCGCTCAGAAGGGTTAGACCTCCGACGCAGACCAAGGCGGCGGTCAGAAGGCGCATGGCGGACTCCTCCAAGAGGCGCGCCCGAAATTGGGACGACGCACGCCCCCCCGAAGTTCTGTAGAACTCCCGCCATGGCCCGCGCAACACCGCACCGTCCCGCCGCCCGCCCAACCAGCGATCCCGCCTTCCTCGCCTTCACCAAGATCGGGGCCAGCCACTATGATTTTTCCGACCCCTACCACCTCGCCCTCACCATGCGCTGGCCGGCTTTCGTGGTGGCCGTCTTCGCCTTCTACGGCCTGATCACGTCGATTTTCGCCGCGCTCTATCTCGCCCAGCCCGGCTGCGTGGCCAACGCGCGCCCCGGCTCGCTGGCCGACTCCTTCTTCTTCAGCATCGAGACCCTGGCCACGGTGGGCTATGGCGAGATGGCCCCGGCCACCCTCTACGGCCACTGGGTTTCCTCCGCCGAGATCGTCTCGGGGATGGCCTTCACGGCCATCATGACCGGCCTGGTGTTCGTCCGCTTCTCCAAGCCCAAGGCGAAGATCGTCTATGCGGAAAACGCCGTCATCACCCGCCATAACGGACGCCCGACCCTGATGGTGAGGATCGGCAACGGCCGCACCAGCCTCTTGACCGACCTGGAGGTGCGGCTGGACGCCCTGCTGCACCGGACCACCGAGGAAGGCCGAAGATACCGCGGCGTCCACGAACTTCGCCTGAACCGCACCGCCATCCCCATTTTTCCGCTGACCCACACCCTGATGCACGAGATCGACGCGCAAAGTCCCTTGGCGGGCCTGGACGCCGACACACTGGCCGCGTCGGACGCCTGGCTTGTGCTCAGCCTCGAGGCGCGCGACCCGGGTCTGGCGGCCACGGTCTACGATCAGAGGATGTACCCCGCCTCGCGGATCAAGTTCGCCATGCGCTACTGCGACACCATTTCCGACGAGGGTGATGGACATGTGGTGATGGATCTGCGCCGGATCAGCCTGATCGAGCCCGACCACCCGCCCCCCGACCCCCCGACCGGTGGGTTGGCTGGGGCCCCGTCGTGACCCGCATCCTGGCCATCCACGCCCACCCCGACGACATCGAGACCCTGGCCGCCGGCACGCTCGCCCTATTGACGAGCCTGGGTCACGGTGTGACCATCGTCACGGCGACGGCCGGAGAGTGCGGATCGACCGACGCAGACGCCGCCGCAACCGCGCGCATCCGCCGGGAAGAGGCCGCCGCGGCTGCCGCGCTGATCGGGGCGGAGTATCGCTGCGCGGGCCTCGCCGATCTGGCGGTGTTCAACGACGACGCCGCGCGCCGGACGATCACCGAGGCGGTTCGCTGGGCGCGGCCCGATGTGGTCATCACGGCGTCGCCCAGCGACTATCACCCCGATCACGAGGCGGTGGCCGCACTTGTCCGCGACGCCTGTTTCGCCGCATCGGCTCCCAACTATCGCACAGGACCCTCGGCGGCGCTCGATGGGATCCCGCACCTCTACTTCATGGACCCGATCGGCGGTCGCGGCCGCGACGGGAGCCGCGTGGCGGCGGACTTCGGGGTGGATGTGGCGGCGACCTTCGAGATCAAGCGCCAGATGCTCGAGCGCCATATCAGCCAGATGCGCTGGGTCTCCCGCCAGCACGGGGTCGGCGACCACGTGGCCTCCATGGAAGCCTGGACGCGCCGCCGCGGCGCCGATTTCGGCGCGAGCCTCGCCGAAGGCTTCCGGCAATACCGCGGCCACCCTTATCCGCGCGGTCCTTTGCTTCAGGAGATGGTGGAGGCGGCGTTGCGGACAGTCTAGTGGGCGCCTCGCGCCAATAAGTGAAACGCCAAGACGCCAAGACGCCAAGGAAGATCAAAGCGCTTTGCGCGAGAGACGAATTCTCCCCGGAAAGCGGACGCCCCCGTCTTGGCGTCTTGGCGTCTTGGCGTTTCCTCCAACGTCGCCTCACCGCATCCTGCGAGGCCGCGGGCCGCCGGCCAATGGGAGCTTGCTCTCGTCGATGATCTCGCCGGCCTTCATGACGAAGAGGATGGATTTGGCGTTGGCGATGTCCGCCGTCGGATCGGCGGCGAGCAAAACGGCGTCGGCGATCTTGCCCTCTTCGATGCTGCCCATGTCGGCCTGTTTGCCCATCAAGCGGGCGCCGTTGTAGGTGGCCATGGTGATGATCTGGAGCGGCGGCACGCCGGCCTCGGCCAGCAGCTCCAGTTCGCGCTGCTCGCTCGCGCCATTGCTGGTGTCCGTGCCGGTGGCGAGAACCCCGCCGGCCGCGGCGATCCGGCGGATATTGTCCTGAAGGATCGGGGTCTGGGTCTTCATCCACAGCCGCCAGCTCTTCTGGTAAAGCGGCGGGCTGCCGGCAAGCGCTGTCTCGCCGCCCTCCGCGGCGATCTTCTTTAGACGGGCGCGTTCGGCGGGGGCCATGGTGGCGACGTAGAGCGGCTGATCGAGAAATTCGGGGTGGTCGTGCACGCGGCTGTAGTTATCGCCGATGGTCATGGTGGTGGCCATGGGGATCTGCTTGGCGGCCACGAGCCTCACGAAGGCTTCGGTCACTGGCCCCTGGATGGGCGTGTGGGCGAGGGAATCGACGCCCGAATAGATCGCCTCGCGGGCGCGCCGCTCGTTGGAGATGTGGATGGTCGTGCGCACGCCGTGGTCGTTGTAGAATTCGATGACGTGCTGCAGCAGGTCCAAGGGGAGGATCGGAATGAGCGGCCGCGATCCCCAGCCCTCGTCGTCGTACATGATCTTCTCGACATCCGGGTGCTGGCTATCGAACTGCGCTTGGAGCTGGGCCCTCGCCTCGGGCCAGGTGGCCACATTGACGGCGATCTCCGTGGCGTGGCTGCCGGGGTAGGAGATCGGGCTGCCGGTGGCGAAGATGTGCGGTCCGAGGATCTTCCCGGCCCGCTCGTCGGCCCGAAGCGGCAGGATGTTCTGCGGGATATTGCCAACGTCGAGCACCGTGGTCACCCCGGCATAGAGGAAACCGCCGAGCGCCTCCTCCCCCACCTTGCGATCGACCACCCAATCGCGGTCGCCCGCGGGTTTGGCGCCGGGGACCCAGGCTTTGCCGGCCGTCCGGGAAAAACCGGCCAGGTGTATGTGGATGTCCATCAGGCCAGGGATCAGATATTTCCCCCGCCCGTCGATGCGCCGCCCCGCCATGCCAGCCGCCAGGATGCTGGGCCCCACCAGGGTGAAGCGCCCGCCGTCGACCGCCACGGCCATGTTGGGCCGCGCCGGCCGGCCCGTTCCGTCGATGAGCGTCACATGGTCGACGATGATCGGCTCGGCCCGCGCCAGCGTCGCGCCAAGAAGCGCCGCCGCGAGAGCGATCTTCGAGATCGGATGCATCGCCGCCTCTCCCCGTTTTCCCGTATCAGCACTATCCCAGATTCAAACGCCCGACACCCCTGAACCCAACGCCCCGGCCGCGATGTCGAATTGGGCCTCCAGCCAGGGGTTGACGCCTCTGCAGCGGGCGACGACCTGGAGGGCCCAGTCCAGATATTCCACCCTCCGCTCAGCCGCCCACCCGACCGGCGGGCTCGAAGCCAGGGCGCGCAGGTTGGAGGTCTTGTCGGCGATCTTGATGATCTTGGCGCCCGCCGAGGCGTGACCGGCGTGTTCGATCTGCAGCCGCTTGCGCTCGGCCTTTTCCAGCGACTTGTCGTCGGTGACCTCGGCGACCAGAGAGGCGACGCGCGGGCCGAAGGCCGAGGCCAACTCGCCCAGGGTCGTTTGCGTGTCCTCCACCGCGTCGTGCAGAACCGCGGCCATTACCAGCTCGACGTCGGCGCCCCCGGTCGCCTGCGCCACAAGCTGGGCCACCTCGGTCAGGTGATTGACGTAGGGCTCGCCGGCCTCGCCCTTTCGCGCCTGCCCGGCGTGCCTGGCCGCCGCGAAGTTGTAGGCGCGCGCCAGGGCCTCGATATCGTTCACGTCTCTTCTCCCTTTACGCGCCCGTAACGCACGATCGCCTCGAATCGGCGCTAAATGGTCCCATGCCCAAGGCCGCCCAAGCCAACCTGTTCGACGACGCCCTGGCGCCGGCGCATCCCACCTCGGCCTATTCGGCCCGTGACATCGAAGTTCTGGAGGGCTTGGAGCCGGTCCGCAAGCGGCCGGGCATGTATATCGGCGGGGTCGACGAGCGGGCGCTGCATCACCTCTTCGCGGAGGTGCTGGATAACGCCATGGACGAAGCCGTGGCGGGCCATGCCAAGCTCATCGAGGTGTCGCTCGGCGAAGACGGCACCCTGACGGTCAAGGACGACGGGCGCGGCATGCCGGTCGATCCCCACCCGAAATTCCCCGGCAAGTCGGCCCTCGAAGTGATCATGACCGTCCTTCACTCGGGCGGGAAATTTTCCGGCAAGGCCTATGAGACCTCCGGCGGCCTGCACGGCGTGGGGGTCTCGGTGGTCAACGCGCTTTCCGAGCGGCTGGAGATCGTGGTGTGGAAGGACGGCTTCGAATGGCGCCAGGTCTTTTCGCGTGGCCGACCCGTCTCGCGCCTGGAGCGGATCGGGCCGAGCCGGCGGCATGGCGCCCAGCTCACCTTCACCCCCGACCCGGTGATCTTCGGCGAGGACGTGGCCTTTCGCCCGCAGCGCCTCTACCGCATGGCCCGCTCCAAGGCCTACCTCTTCCGGGGCGTCGAAATCCGCTGGCGCTGCGCCCCCCAGCGGATCTCCGACCAGACGCCAGCCGAGGCGACCTTCCGCTTTCCCGGGGGCCTGGCCGATTTTCTGGCCGAAAACACCCAAGGGATCGCCACGGTTACGCCCGAGCCCTTCGCCGGCCGCGTCGAGCGCCAGGACCAGGCCGGGGCGGTGGAATGGGCGGTGGCCTGGACGCCGGCCGGCTTTGGCGAGGCCGATGGCTTCATGCGCTCGTACTGCAACACCGTCCCCACCCCCGAGGGAGGGACGCACGAGGCGGGCCTGCGGGCCGTGCTCACCCGCGGCCTCAAGGCCTGGGCCGAACTCACCAACGAAAAGCGCGCCGCCGTCATCACCGCCGACGACGTGACCGCCCAGGCGGGCGCCCTGATCAGCGTCTTCGTCCGCCATCCGGAGTTCCAGGGCCAGACCAAGGAGCGCCTCTCCTCCATCGACGCCCAGCGCCTGGTCGAAGCCGCCCTGCGCGATCCCTTCGATCACTGGCTCACCGCGCAGCCCAAGGCGGCGAGCGCCCTGCTGGCCTTCGTCATCGACCGCGCCGAAGAGCGCCTGAAGCGGCGCAGGGACAAGGAGGTGGCCCGCGCTTCGGCGACCCGCAAGCTCAGGTTGCCGGGCAAGCTCGCCGACTGTTCGGGCCAGGCGGCCGACGGGACCGAACTCTTCATCGTCGAGGGCGACAGCGCCGGCGGTTCGGCCAAGCAGGCCCGCGACCGGCGCACCCAGGCCATCCTCCCCCTGCGCGGCAAGATCCTCAATGTCGCCTCGGCCACCGCCGACAAGACCGGCGGCAACAAGGAGCTGGCCGATCTGATGCTGGCGCTCGGGGTCGGCGCGGGGGCGCGCTACCGCGACGAGGACCTGCGCTATGAGCGCATCATCATCATGACCGACGCCGACGTCGACGGCGCCCACATCGCCTCGCTGCTGATCACCTTCTTCTATCGGACCATGCCGGACCTGATCCGCGCGGGCCGGCTTTATCTCGCCCTGCCGCCGCTCTTTCGCCTGAGCCACGGCGGCAAGAGCGTGTACGCCCGCGACGACGCGCACCGCGACGAGCTGCTGGCCACCCTCTTCAAGGGCAAGAAGCCCGAAATCGGCCGCTTCAAGGGCCTGGGCGAAATGATGCCCGCCCAGCTCAAGGAAACCACCATGGACCCGGCGACGCGCACCCTGGCCCGCGTCAGCTTGCCCAGAGCCGAGGAGCTGACCGAGGCGCTGGTGGAAACCCTCATGGGCCGCAAGCCGGAACTGCGCTTCCGCTTCATCCAGGAAAACGCCGAGTTCGCGGCGGCGGACGTGGACGTTTAGGGGCCGGCGACACCTGGAGAAACTGCTCCTCGGCCGCTTGCGGGGGAGGGGACCGCAAAGCGATGCAGGGGGCGGCGGTTGCAACGGGCGTTGCTCACTGCCCCCTTCCCGGCCTTCGGCCTACATCCTCCGTAAACGGGGGAATAACTAAGAAGCGGGCGGCTGACCTGGGCCGGGCGTCGGGGGCGCCGGATCGGCCTTTTCGAGGTCCACGATCATCGGATTGGGCGACAGATCCATCATCGAACCATTCGCCGCGTCCACGCCCGCGCCGATCAGTCCGCCGATCAGGACATTGCCGGCCATCCCCGCGACTCCGCCGCCCGCCTCCTTGTGCACGACCCGACCGCGATAGGTCTTGTAGCCGTCCCTGCTGACCGTGACATCGAACTCGGCCTTGCGCTCCACCTTGAAGGTGCAGGGCGTCTGGTGGCAGGAAAAGCCGTTGCTGGTCTCCACCGAAGCGTCCGGCGGCGAAGTGACCACCTTCCACGTCTCATGGGTTCCCCGGGTCACCGTGGCGCACCCGACCGCGCAGGCGGCCAAGGCGGCGCATGCAACCGCGCGGCCCAGCCGCGACACTAAATTCGTCATGATTCCCCCAGATCGCTCTACGGCGGCAACAGCCCCGGGCCTTGCCGCATGTCAAATCGTCATTGCCGCGCGCCGCCCCGCCCAGGGGCGCGCTCGCTCCAGTTGCCCCGCCAAGCGAAAGAGGGTCGCTTCGCCGGCGGGGTGGCCGACGAACTGGACGCCGATGGGCAGGTCCTCACGGCTCCAGGCCAGGGGCACGGTCATGGCCGGCTGGCCGGTGATGTTGAAGGCCTGGGTGTTGGGCATGAAGGCGAAGAGGCGCGCCGCATAGCCGCGCGCATCGGGCGGATCGCCGCGCAGCCAGCCGATGGGCACGGGCGGGCGGCCCAGGGTGGAGAGCAGCAGCACATCGTAGCCGGTGAAGAAGGCGGCCACGGCGCGGCCGAAGGCGTGGGCGGCCTGGATCGCCTGGACGTAGGCGGGGCCGGCGACGCCGCGCCCGCGCTGGTAGGTCGCCCAGGTGAGATCTTCGACTTCGCCCTCGTCAATGGGGCGACCGCGCCGAGCGGCTTCATTGTCCAAGGTCGCGGCGACGTTAGCGGCCATGACGACGCCGGCCGCGGCGGTGACGGCGGCGATGTCGCCGGGAAGGTCGGCCTCCTCCACCTGGTGACCGAGGTCGGCGCACAACCTGGCGGCCTCCCGCACCGCGTCGGCGCACTCCGGGTCGAGGCTCGGCGAGGCCAGGGCGGCGGTGGTGAAGGCGATGCGCAGCACGCCGGGCTCGCGGCGCACCTCACCCACGAACGGCGTGGCCGGCGGATCGAGCCAATAGGGATCGCCCCCCTGGGGCGCGCAGACAGCGTCGAGGAGCGCGGCGCTGTCGCGGACCGAGCGGGTGACGGCGTGCTGGATGGAAAATCCGCCCCACCCCTCGTCGGCCGGGGCGAAGGAGACGCGGCCGCGCGACGGCTTCATGCCGAAGAGGCCGCAGCAGGAGGCCGGGATGCGGATCGAGCCGCCGCCGTCGCTGGCGTGGGCGGCCGGGACCATTCCCGCCGCCACCGCCGCCGCCGCGCCGCCCGACGATCCGCCTGGGGTGCGATCCGGATTCCATGGGTTGCGCGACGGGCCGAACAGCGCCGGCTCGGTGACCGGCTCGAGGCCGAATTCGGGGGTGTTGGTCTTGCCGAAGATCACCAGGCCGGCGCGGCGATAGGCGGCGACGATGGCGTTGTCGGCGGTGGCGACCACGTCCTTCAGGAGCGCCGAGCCGGCCGAGGTGGGCGAGCCCTTGAGTTGTGCCCCCAGATCCTTGAGCAGGAAGGGCACGCCGCTTAAGGGTGCGGCGGGCGCGCCGTCCCGCGCCACCGCCCTGGCCTCGTCGAACAGCTTCAAGGTCACTGCGTTCAGTTTCGGATTGACCGCCTCGGTGCGCGCCAGCGCCGCCTCTAGCACTTCGGCGGCGCTCACTTCGCGGCGGGCGATGAGCTGCGCCAGGCCCACGGCGTCGTTGGCGAGATAGTCGGATTGGTCCATGGAGCGCGGTGTCCTATGTGCGTTGAGGGGCCGTCGGATCTGGCAATGAACGCCAAATGGGTGGGAACGGCAAACCGATGGCGCGCGACATTGAAATCTTCATCGACGCCGACGCCTGTCCGGTAAAGGACGAGGTCTATCGCGTCGCCGGGCGTTATGGGCTGAAAACCCATGTGGTGGCCAACGCCTTCATGGCCGTTCCCGCCCACCCGCTCATCGAGCGGGTGCTTGTGGAGAAGGGCCCCGACGTCGCGGACGACTGGATCGCCAAGGCGGCGGCGGCGGGAGACGTGGTGATCACCAACGATATTCCCTTGGCCCAGCGCGCGCTTGGCGTCGGCGCGGCGGCCATCGCGCCCAACGGCCGGGCCTTCACGGCCAACTCCATCGGCGCGGCCCTGGCCGGGCGGGCCATCATGGAGCAGATCCGTTCCACCGGCGAGATCGCCGGCGGGCCGGCGCCCTTCGATCGGCGGGACCGGTCGCGGTTCCTTCAGGCGCTGGACGAGGCGATCGTGCGCGAGCGGCGGCGGCGGCGATGATCGCGGTCACCGATGAGATTTCCCTGGACGAGGGCGAGCTGGAATTCAGCTTCATCCGCGCCTCCGGACCCGGCGGTCAGAACGTCAACAAGGTCTCCACGGCCGTCCAGATGCGCTTCGACGCGCGCCGCTCGGCATCCCTTCCCGACGAGGTGAGCGCGCGCCTGCAGAAGCTGGCCGGATCGCGCCTGACCCTGGAGGGCGTCATCGTCATCACCGCTTCTCGCCACCGCAGCCAGGACCGCAACCGCGCCGACGCGGTCCAGCGCCTCACGGCCCTGATCGCCAAGGCCGCCGCGGTGCCGGTGAAGCGCCGCCCCACGCGGCCCACCAAAGCCTCCAAGGCCCGCCGTCTGGAAGCAAAGTCGCGCCGCGCCGGCGTCAAGAGCCTTCGCGCCAAGCCGGCGCCGGGCGACTAGAGATTGCAACGCGCGCGCGCGGCGCTAGCTTGGCGGACAGGGTCTAGAAGGGAGAGTCGCATGCGCGCTCATGTCTCGGCGCCGGTTTCGATCACGCTCGCCGTCCTTCTGGTCGCCTGCGGCAGGAACGCGGGCGGCGGCAGTCAGAGCGCGTCCTCGACCAGCGAGGCCGTCTCCAGCGCGGCCGCCCCGGCCGCTCCCACCGACGCCCAGAAGAAGAAGGCGCTGGCCTCCCTCCCCGCCGCCTACCAGAACGCCGACCTCGACAACGGCCAGGCCAAGTTCGCCCTGTGCAAGTCTTGTCACACCGCGGCGCGGGACGGCGCCAACATGACCGGGCCCAACCTCTACGACGTTTTCGGGCGCAGGGCGGGGACCTTGCCGGGATTCGCCTATTCGGACGCCCTGAAGGTCTCCAAGATCGTCTGGAGCGCCGACACGCTCGACAAATGGATCCAGAACCCCCGCGCCGACGTCGCCGGGACCAAGATGACCTATCTGGGCATGGAAAACCCGAAGGACCGCATCGACCTGATCGCCTATCTCAAGGTCGTGACCACGCCGAACGGAAGATAGCCTACCCTAGGCGTCGTAGCCCGGGTTCTCGCGGTCGAGGCGGCGCAGGCAGCCGGGCCAGGCGAGGGCGCCGCCCATGCCGCGGCTCACCACCGAACGGACCTCGGCCTGGCTGTCCTCCGGGGCGATGAGGACGTTCTCCCGCCCGCAGGAGAGCGCCATGACCTGCTGCTTGCAGGCCCGCTCCAGGTAGAACATGCCCAGCCAGCAGTCCCCCGCGGTCTTGCCCACCGCCAAGGTGCCGTGGTTTCGCAGCAGCATCACCTGTTTGTCGCCGAGGTCGTGGACCAGTCGGGCCCTCTCGTCATGGTTGAGGGCGATGCCTTCATAGTCGTGGTAGGCGAGACTGGGCAGGATGACGAGGGCGTGCTGGCTGAGCGGCAGCAGGCCCTCTTTCTGGGCGGCTACGGCGACGCCCTGGTCGGTGTGCAGGTGCATCACATAGTGGGCGTCCGCGCGCGCGGCGTGAACCGCCGAATGGATGGTGAAGCCGGCCGGATTGATGAAATAGGCCGTCTCCTGCAGGATCGCGCCCTCCAGATCGATCTTGATCAGCGAGGAAGCGGTGATCTCCTCGAAGAAAAGGCCGTAGGGGTTGATCAGGAAGTGATGCTCCGGTCCCGGAATGCGGCCCGAGATATGGGTGTAGATCATGTCGTCCCAGCCGTGGAGCGCCGCCAGCCGATAGAGCGCGGCCAGGTCGACTCTCGCCCGCCACTCCTCCTGTGAGACCTTGCCCTTGAGCGAGACCGAGCCCGCCAGCGATCCGTCGGCCATGTCCGTTACTCCGAAGAAGAGAAAATGCGTTGCGTGGGCCAGAGAGTCGCGCCGACGCGGGTCGAGGTCAAGCGCGATGGCGCGAAACCATTTCCGGTCAGGCTCATTGGATCGCCATGGCTCCCGAAACCGCGCCGACCCCCGGCACACTGGCGGACATTGCCGACGAGGTGCAGGCGTGCCGCCGCTGCGATCTGTGGCGGCGCGCCACCCAGGGGGTCGCCGGCGAAGGGCCGGCGCGGGCGGCGATGATGCTGGTGGGCGAGCAGCCCGGCGATGCGGAGGATCTTGCCGGCGGCCCCTTCGTCGGGCCGGCGGGTCAGATGCTCGATCGCGCCCTGGTGGCGGCGGGCGCGGCGCGCGGCGAGGTGTTCATCACCAACGCCGTCAAGCACTTCAAGCACGAGATGCGCGGCAAGCGGCGGCTGCACAAGACGCCCACGGCCTCGGAAATTTCTATCTGCCGGTGGTGGCTCGATGCGGAGCGGCGCCTGGTCAGGCCCAAGGTGATCGTGGCCATGGGCGCCACGGCCGCGCTGGCCGTGTTCGGGCGGCCGATGCCGGTCATGAAATCGCGCGGACGCCGGCTCGATTTGGAGGACGGCCCGGGGGGTGTGATCACGGTGCATCCGTCATATCTGCTGAGGATTCCCGACGAGACGGCCAAGCGCGCCGCCTTCGCGGCCTTCGTGGCCGACCTGAAGTTCGCCCGCGGCCTGGCGGCCTGAGCAATACTGTCTCAGGACTTGAAGATCCTCAAAGAGCTCCGATGTTTAGCGCGTGACAGATGTGACATCCCTTGCGCCGGAGCCGGGCGCGCTCAGCGTCAAGGCGGCGCTGAAGCGCCAGCGGGCCTACGCCGCCAAACGGCGCGCCTGGGCCAAGGCGGTGGGGCGTCCCTATACGCGGGCCGATCGCGATCCGAGGCCGCCGCCCGGCGAACTCGATGTCGGGCCGGACGAAGAGGACGCCGGCTGAGCCGGGTTTGACAAGGCAGCGCTTCTTGCGTCTCCTTCGCCGCCCATGTCGCCCCTCCCCCTTCCTTTGAGCCTGGCCTTCGTGGCCAGCGACCGGCCCGAAGCTCTCGAGGCGCGGGCTCGTCTGGCGGCGCGCTATGGCGAGGTCGCCGAGGCCGAGGCGCAGGTGGTCGTTGCCCTGGGGGGCGATGGCTTCATGCTCGAGGTGCTGCACCGCAACCTCGTCACGCGCCGACCGATCTACGGCATGAATCGCGGCTCGGTAGGCTTTTTGATGAACGACTACCACGAAGACCGGCTGGCCGAGCGGATCGGCGCCGCCGAACAGGCGGTGATCCACCCCCTGAGCATGTCGGCGGTGGACGCCGACGGTCGAAGCCACCAGGCGCTGGCCATCAACGATGTCAGCCTGCTGCGCTCCACGCGCCAGGCGGCCAAGCTGCGCGTGCTGATCGACGGGCGCCCGCGCCTGGACGAACTGATCTGCGACGGCGCCCTCGTCTCCACCCCGGCCGGCTCGACCGCCTATAACCTCTCCGCCCACGGACCGATCATTCCCATCGACGGCCAGGTCCTGGCCGTGACACCGATCAGCGCCTTTCGGCCGCGCCGCTGGCGAGGCGCGCTCATTTCGCACAAGGCGCGGGTGACGTTCGAAATCCTTGAGCCCGACAAACGCCCGGTGAGCGCCGTGGCCGACAATGTCGAGGTGCGCAACGTCGCCCTGGTCGACGTGGTGGAAGACCGCGCCATCGCCCTGGCGGTGCTTTTCGACGAAGGCCGCAGCCTCGAGGAGCGGATGCTGGCCGAGCAGTTTTCGGCGTAAGGCGCGCTCACATCACCTTCGACAGCAGCTCCGAGACCTCGCCATAGCCCGCGTCGGGGGGGAGGACGAGGACGCGGCCGGCGGGGCTGTCCATGAGTTTGGGTTCGACGGTGACCACGGTCCGCGCCTTGGCGCGGCCGATGGCGTCGGCCGCGCCCGACGCCTGGGCCAGAAGGGTCAGATTCATCCGTGTGGGGAAGATCACCTTTCGCTCGCCGATCCGCGCCAAGCGAAGAGCCTCCGCCGGCGCGATCCATTCGGCGTCCACCGTCTCCCAGCCGTCGCACAGGGCCATCTGGTCGGGCGGGGCGGCGGCGATGTAGAACCAGGTGTCGAAGCGCTTGGGGGCCAAGGGCGGAGTGATCCAGCGGGCGAAGACGGTCAGGGCGTCCAGGTCCAGCTTCACATCCAGTTGCGTCGCCAGATCGAGCAACGAGGCGCGGTCGGTGGCGATTTCGTCTCGCGCCGCGCCGGCCCGCGGATCGCCGGCGAAGGGCGTCCCATCGGCGTGCCGAGCCAGGAGAATCCCGGTCTCCTCATAGGCCTCGCGCAGCGCGGCGATGCGCAGGGCGCGTTTGTGCGGAAGCGCACGCTCCCAGCCGAGGGTGCGATGCTCCCAGGCCGGGTCGTGATCGCCGGCGTGGATCTTGCCGCCGGGAAAGACCAGGGCGCCGGAGGCGAAATCGATCTGGTGATGGCGCTTGACCATCAGCACCTCGAAGGCGGGCTCGTCGCGGACCATAAGGATGGTGGCGGCCGGGAGGATCGGGACGGGTGGAGCGGGCGGCGCTTTCTGGGACATGACGGTCAATGTAGCGCGCGACGGGAGGCGCTGGGCAAGAGCTGTCGATCGGAAATAGCGCGGAACCTGATTCAGTTCAGATCGAGTCGAAGCGGGCGGGATCGAAGCCCCGGGCCCAGGGCGGCGTGCGATGTTCGACGACCCCCTCCACGATCGCCTGGGCGATCAAGGGGGCGAGGAGCCAGCCGTTGCGGCGGGCGCCGGCGGCGAGCCAGACCCCGGGTTCTCGCCCCGCGCCAATGAGCGGCAGGCCGTCGGGCGTCGCGGCGCGGACGCCGGCGCTGGGCGTGAGCGGGGTTGTGGCGAAGATCAAAGCGGCGGCGGCGGCATGAGCGCGCAGGCGCCCCGCCACGCCTGGATCGACGGCGGTGTCGGCGCGGCCGACTTCCATGGTTGAACCCACCAGCGCGCCGCCGTCGGCTGGGCAGACATAGACGTCCTTCAGACGCACCACGGGGCCATGCAGCAACAAAGCCGGGGCGCACAGGATGTGGCCCTTGATGGGCGTCATGACGGCCAGTTCGGGGGCGGCGCCGATGAGCGATGCCGAAGCGCCGGTGGCGATCACCAGCACATCGCTCGCCAGGCGGGCGCCATCGCTCATGGCGGCGCGGCCGTCGGCGAAGGCGACCACCGACGCGCCCGTCCAGCGGACACCCAGATCCGCCGCCGCGGCGCGCAGGGCCGTCAGCGCGGCGGAAGGCTCGAGCCGCCAGTCCTCGTCCGTCCACACCGCGCTCAGCGGCGCCGTCAGCCAGGGCGAACGGTCCCGGACCTGGGCGGATGAAAAGCCCACCGTCTCGACGCCCAGACTGGCGAGGCCGTCCCTCCAGGTCTCCACCTGCGCCGGCGTCCCCGCCGCCATGGCCCCGGCGCGGTTTAAGGCCAGACCCACCGACGCCGCCAGGTCGGGCCACAGGTCGCGAGCCCGGCGTAAGAGGCCAAGCTTCGGGCTCGCCTCGTCGAACAGGGTCTCGAATGCGGGGGCGAGCATGCCGGCGGCGAGACCAGAGGCGTTGGCGCCGAGCGGGGCGGGATCGGCCAGCGTCACCCTTGCTCCGGCCCGCGCGAGAGCCAGAGCCGTGACAGCGCCCACCGCGCCGCCGCCCGCCACCAGCACGCGAGGACCCTGACGGCGGGTCATGGCCGTCGGCGCCCCACCCCTCAGGCCATCTTGTAGCGGATCGGCAGGCGCTTGGGGCCGCCGACGAAGGCGGCGCCGGCGCGGGTGGGCGTCCCGGCGAATTCCAGGGCCTCGAGGCGCGGCATCAACTCCTCGAAGAGGATGCGCATCTCCATCTTGGCCAGATGCTGGCCCAGGCACAGGTGCGCGCCGTAGCCGAAAGCGAGGTGCCTGTTGGGTTTGCGGCCCGGCCTGAAGGCGTCCGGCTCGTCGAACACCGCCTCGTCGCGGTTGCCCGATGGGTAGCAGAGCATGAGCCAGTCGCCCTTGGCGATGGCGCGGCCGCGGATTTCGGCCGGCTCGGTGGCCGAGCGCATGAAATGCTTCACCGGCGTGATCCACCGGATGGCCTCGTCGATCAGGCCCGGGACGAGGGAGGGGTCGGCCTTGACCTGTGCGAACGCCTCTGGGAACTGGCACATGCCCCACACAGCGCCGGCGGTGGACGAGGAGGTGGTGTCGTGGCCGGCGGTGGCGACGATGACGTAGTAGCTCATCGCTTCGAAATCGTTGATCGGCGCGCCGTCCACCGCGCCGTTGGCGATGACGCTGGCCAGATCCTCGCCCGGCCGCGCCTTGCGCTCATCGGTGATCTGTTTGAAGTAGCTGAAGAAGTCGGCGATCACCGCCTGCAAGTCGCCGATGGCGTCTGGCGTTGTCTCGACGGTGGCGCTCGATCGGTTGAGGTCGGGATCGGACGCTCCGAAGAGTTCCTGAGTGAGCTTGAGCATGCGCGGTTCGTCCGACGCCGGCACGCCGAGGATCTCCATGATCACCCTCAGGGGAAAGGTGAGCGCCACATCGCTGACGAAGTCGCACTCGCCGCCCAGATCGGCCATCCGGTCCACATGGGCGCGGGCGATCTGGCGAATGCGGTCCTCGAGGCGACGGATGTTCTGCGGCAGGAACCAGGACTGGGTAAGGACGCGGTACTTGGGATGATCGGGCGCGTCCATTTGGACCAGCGTGCGCACCAGGTGCGGGCTGCCGCCGGTGAGCTTGCGGACCCGCGCGTCGCCATCGATGGAGACAAACGTCGTCGCCCTGTCGCCGGAATGGAAGAGGGCGTTCTGGCGGCTGATTTCCAGTATGTCAGCGTGTTTGGTCACGACCCAGAACGGGTCGAAACCCTCGATATCCGCCTGGCCGAGGGGGTTGTTGGCCCGCAGCCAGCGGAAGGCGTCGTGGACCGGAGCGTCCTCGGCATAGGCCTGGGGCGAGATCACGGTGCGGGCGATATCGTCTGGAATCCGGATTTCGGCTGGCATGATCGGGTGGTCTCCCCACGAGAGCTTGGGCGCGGTGACTGTAGCGCAGTCCCTCCGGCGGTTGTAGTTGATCGCGGCTGAGACCTCTGAGGAGACGGCATGGATCTCGCCTACGGTCCCGACCACGAAGCGTTCCGCCGCGAGCTGCGCGGCTTTCTGGAGCGCCATCGCTCCGACTTTCCGGGCATCGGCGCCGCGCGAGCGAAGGTTTTGGCCTGGCAGAAGCGGCTGATCGAGGCCGGCTATGCGGCGCGCACCATTCCCAGCCAATACGGCGGCCATGGGGCGGCGCCGGACATCCTCGAGGGCCGGATCATCGCCGAGGAGTTCACCCGGGCCCGGGCGCCCGGCCCCCTGGCCGGACAGGGCATTTCCATGCTCGTCCCAACCCTGCTGGAAGTGGGCTCGGAGGAACAGAAGCGCCGCTGGATCGCCCCCACTCTGAGGGGCGAAGTGGTGTGGTGCCAGGGATATTCGGAGCCGGGCGCGGGCTCCGACCTGGCGTCCTTGAAGACCCGCGCCGTGGAGGACGGCGAAGATTTCGTGATCAATGGCCAGAAGATCTGGACTTCAACGGCGGCCCAGGCGGACATGATCTTCGCCCTGGTGCGCACCGAGCCGGCCGCAGCCAAGCATGCCGGTATCAGCTATCTGATCTTCTCCATGAAGTCGGCCGGGATCGAGATTCGGCCCTTGAAGACCATGACCGGCCATGCGGAATTCAACGAGGTGTTCTTCACCGACGTTCGCGTGCCCAAAAGCCAGGTAGTCGGTGGGCGAGGGGCCGGCTGGGCCGTGGCCAACACGACCTTGAAGCACGAGCGCGGCATGTTGGGCGATCCCAATGCGGCCGAGGCGCGGCTGGCCGCCATCGTCGAACTGATGACCAGCGAGAGCGTTGGCGGAGAGCCGGTGATGGCGAACCCGGTAATGCGCGATCGCCTGATGGCCCTGCAGGCGCGGGTGCTGGCCATGAAGTTCAACGCCCTGCGCCTGATCAGCGCGCAGCTCTCCGGCGAGAGCGCCGGCCTCGCGGGCCTGGTGGTCAAGCTGCAAGGCTGCGAGATCAATCACCAACTCGCCGCCCTGGCCATCGACGCCCTGGGCGAACTGGGCGTGCTCTACGAGGGCGGGGCGCACCTGCGCGATCATGGAGCATGGCAGCAGCGCTACATGTTCGATCTGGGTCTGATCATCGGCGGCGGAACCGCGCAGATCCAGAAGTCCATCATCGCCGAACGGGGCCTGGGGATGCCGCGCGAACCCAAATCGGCGGAGGGTTAGGGGGGCATGGACTTCGCCCTGTCGCAGGATCAGCGTTTGATGCAGGCCAGCCTGGAGGCCGCCCTGGCGCGCCTCTCCCCCTTGGAGCGGGTGCGCGCTTTCGCCGACGGCGATGGCGCGGTGGCGCGGGATGTGTGGGCCGGCCTCACCAAACTAGGCGTCGCCGGTATCATGATCCCGCAAGAGCACGGCGGCCTGGGGCTTACCCTGCTGGACGCGGCGCTGGCGGCCGAGGCTTTCGGCCGACACGTAGCCCCGACGCCGTTCATGGGGGCCGCGGTGCTGGCGCCCCTGGCGCTGATGGGGGCCGGCTCGCGCGAGCAGCGGGCCGCCTGGCTACCGAGGCTCGCGGCGGGGGAGGCCCTGGCCGGCGTGGCCATTGGCGAGGCCGTCAGCGGCGCCCGCGACGGGGCCGGCGTCACGGCGCGAGGTGGCCGATTGCACGGCGCCAGCCTATTCGTCATCGACGCGGCGGAGGCGAACATGTTCATCGTGGCCGACACGGCGGGCGGCCTCAATTTGGTGGCCGCCGACGCGCCGGGCCTCACCCGCACCGCGCTGACCACCATCGACCGCAGCCGCCAGTTGAGCGAACTTCGCTTCGAGGCGACACCCGCCGAGCCGCTCGCCGACGGTGACGCCAAGGCCACCCTCATTCGCCTGCGCGACGCCACCTGGATCCTCTTCGCCGCCGATATGCTGGGCGCGAGCGGGGCGATGCTCGACAAGGCGGTGGCCTATGCCCAAGAGCGGCGGCAGTTTGGCCGGCTCATCGGTTCGTTCCAGGCGATCAAGCATCTTTGCGCCGAGATGGCCGCCGAACTGGAGCCCTGCCGCGCCCTCGTCTGGTACGCCGCCCACGCCTTCGACGCCTCACCTGGCGAGGCCTCGCTGATGGCCGCCCACGCCAAAGCCCACCTCTCGGAAGTCAGCCGCTTTGTCGCCCGCACCGCGACGGAGGTGCACGGCGGCGTCGGTTTCACCGATCTTCTGGGCCTGCACTATTGGTTCAAACGGGTCGGGCTGGACCGACAGATGCTCGGCGGTCCCGAGCGGGTGCGACATCTGGCGGCGGTGATGCAGGGCCTGGCGCCCGCGGAGTGATCGCCATCCGGTCTTGCGCCGACGATCTCGATATCATATCTTACCTTTGTCTTACTTCTTGCGAGGCGAGCTTAATGACCACCACCGAGCGGTTGACGACAATGCTGTCGACAAAGGGACAAGTGATCCTGCCCAAGGCGATCCGTCAGAAGCGCAACTGGCGGCCGGGCGCGCGACTGATCGTGGAGGATACCTCAGAGGGTGTGCTTCTGAAGGCCGCGCCGCTCTTCGCGCCAACCACGATCGAGGCGGTGTTCGGCGCCCTCGCCTATTCGGGAAGGCCCAAGACGATCGAGGAAATGGACGCGGCGATCCTTGCCGAAGCGCGGCGTCGCAATGCTGGCGATTGACACCAACGTCATTGTCCGTTTCCTCACCGGCGACGATCCTCGGCAATCGGCGAAGGCCAAGACCGTGATCGAGGGTGAGACCGTGTTCGTCGCCACTACCGTGCTGCTCGAAACCCAGTGGGTTCTTCGAAGTTCGTACGATTTTTCAAGCGAGGCGGTGACGGCGATTTTGCGGGCCTTCGCCGGCCTTCCTTCCGTCACGCTGCAAGACGCGCCGCTCGCAGCTCAGGCCCTCGATTGGACGGACCAGGGCATGGACTTCGCCGACGCCCTTCACCTGGCCGCGGCGGCGGACTGCGACGCGTTCGTGAGTTTCGATGCCCGACTTGCCAAGACGGCGAAGGGGCTCGACGCCGTCAGGGTCCACGGACCGTAGCGCCGTTTGCCTTCGCCGCCGCCTCAAAGGACGAGACCTTCGAGGAGCCGCGCCGCCGCGCCCTGCCCTTGCTGCATGGCCATCTGCAAAGGAGTGATCCCCGCGTGCGGGCCGCCGTCATCGTGGCCGGCCAAGGACGCGTCGGCGCCGCGCTCGATGAGGCGCGTGATCACCCGCAGATGGCCGCGATAGGCCGCCGTATGCAGAGCGGTGAGACCGTCGCGCCGGCGCGCGTTCACGTCGGCGCCGCGATCCAGCAGCAGATCCACGAGCGCGAGGACGCGATCCTCGTCGTAGCTCGGATTGGGTATATCTGGCGTGGCCACCGCCGAACCGAGCGGATGAATGATCAGAAAAGAGTCGCGAGAGGCGGCATTCACGTCGGCGCCGGCGTCGATCAGCAACCGCGCTGCCTCAAGGGCGCCCCAGTAGCAGGCCAAGTGAAGGGCGGTCATGCCGCCGGGGTTCAACCGACTGACGAAATCGGGGCGGCGGCCGATCTCCTCGGACAGGCGCTGGACATCGCCAAGTTCCGCCGCGAGAAAGCCGTCGTTGACCGCGCCGGCTTCGAACAGCATGGCCAGCAGGGTCCGATGACCGCCATGGAAGGCGGCGTGGACCGCCTTCGCACCGAACATGTTGGCTTGTTGCGCGAGCGCCGGCGCGGTGGCCAGGATCGCGGCCACCTTGACCGAATCGCCGTCCAAGACGGCGGCGATGAGATCCTGAGTGGTCGGCGCGTCCATCCTCACCCCGGTCCCCTACAGCGCCAAGCGGCTGGCGGCCGGCTTCGCCACTGCTCTGACTGGCCTGCGTCACTGACGGCCCAATACCAGCACCTCGAAGGTGCCGGGCTTCGGCGAGGGCCGTTTGCCGACGGGCGCCGGCAGGACGTACTGCGCCGTGGGCAGATAAATCTTGCCGGTCTTGGGATCGACCGCGCCGGTGCGCGCGCCGCTCTGGGTCGGAACGGTGTCGATGATGGTGTTGGCGTCCTTGCCGCTAAGGGCGATCACCGCCAGCGTGCCGGAAAGGGCGGAGGGGATGTAGGCCAGGCCGCGTCCCTCGTCGTAGAGCACCGCATCGGGAAACCCGCCGATCTTGAAGCTGGCCAGTCCTCGCCCCGAGGCGGCGTCGAGGATCTCGGCTGCGCCCGCGCCGCAGGCCGCCACCAGTCGATCGCCGGCCACGTAGGCAAGACCGGTGGGGTGTGCGCAACCCGCCGCCAGGGCATAGCGGGCGATCACCTTGCGCGCCGCGATATCCACCACGGCGATCTCGTTCTTGTCTTCCACATTGATATAGAGGCGGCCCTTGCCGTCGGCGGCCGGGAACTCCAGCCCGCCCGGCACGCTGATGACGCCGACCGACTTGCCGGCCTTGGGGTCGACCATGGTGACCTGGCCAGCGGCGCCGTTGACGACCATGACCAGACCGGTGGACGGATCATAGGTCGCCCCGTCCGGATCGTCGGCGGTGGGGATGGAGGCGATCAGCTTGCCGTCGGCGGCGGAAAGGACGCGCGCGGACTTGTCGCCGCTGTTGGTGGTGACGATGAGATCGGTTCCCGGCACGGGCACGACGGCGTGCAGATGATCGCCGGCCGCGAAATCGGCGGTCACCTTGCCGCTGTCCGCGTCGATGGCCATGACGCTCGATCCATGCGCCACATAGACGCGTCGCCGGGCCGGATCGAAGCTGGCGTAGTCCCAACCGCCGTCGGGCCCGGCGATGCGCGCCACCACCTGCAGCCCGGACGAGCCGGGCGCGGCGCCCGCGGCGAGCGAACTGGCGCCGAGGAGGGCCAGGGCCGAAAAGCAACCGAGACGCGACAGTCGGGTCATTCGAATATCCCCTCATCTAGGACGCGGAAGGCCGCGCAACCATGCGGGGCGCCGCGCCCGGAGGCAAGGTCCGCCTTTGCTTCCGCCTTTGCTTCCAGGGCGGGCGGGCATAACAGAGCGCCATGTTCAACCTCGTCCAGGCCGCGCCGATCCTCGCCGCCGCGTTCATCGCCTCGAGCGTGGAAGTGGTGGAGGCGTTCACCATCGTCCTGGCGGTGAGTGTGGTGCGCGGACCTCGCCCGGCCGCGCTCGGCGCGGCGGCGGCGCTGGCGGTGCTGGCGGCGGTGGTCGCCGCTTTCGGCCCCTTGCTCGCCACGGTCCCGGTGCACGGCTTGCAACTGACCGTTGGCGTTCTGTTGCTTGTGTTCGGCCTGGGGTGGCTGCGCAAGGCGGTGTTGAGAGCCGGCGGCGTGCTGGCGTTGCACGATGAAGATGAGGCGTTCGCCAAGGAGACGCAGGCGCTGCGGCGAGAGAGCCTCACGCAAAGCAAGGCCGCCGATTGGCTGGGGGGAATAGTGGCCTTCAAGGCGGTGCTGCTGGAGGGAACCGAGGTGGTGTTCATAGTCCTGGCGATGGGCGCGCGGCCGGGCCTCCTCGCGCCGGCGGCCCTTGGCGCGGCGGGCGCTTGCGTGTTGGTCACCGCCATAGGGCTGGCGCTGCGCAAGCCTCTTTCGAAAATCCCCGAAAACAGCATGAAGTTTCTCGTCGGGGGCCTCCTTACCGGGTTTGGCGTGTTCTGGTGTTGCGAGGGGCTGGGCGCGCCCTGGCCGGGCGGCGATTGGGCGATCCTAGGTCTGGTGTCCTTCTATCTGGCTGCCGGTCTGGCCCTGAGCGGAGTGTTGCGCCACATGAGCCACGAGAGGGCGTGATGGACGTTCTGCGCGCCCTCGCCGCGACCATAGCCAAGATGTTCGCCACCGATCTTTGGCTCACCGCGACCGCCCTGGCGGCGGTAGCCCTCTGCGCGATCGGAATGCGCGCCCATATCGTGCCGCCGGCGATCCTCCCCTTCCTGCTGGCCGCCGGGATCGTGGCCGCCCTGGCGGTCGGCGTGATCCGCGGCGCGCGCCGACAGGGCGGGAAATCTGGCTCGTCATCTCCGGTCGACAGGCGAACCTTCTGACTTTCCATCACGAGCGAAGGGCGGCTCTGGCAGGCGCCCTCCGGCAAACAAGATCAGGTTGCCATCCGGGTCCTGCACAATGAAGGTGCGGGCGCCCCACGGTTCGGTCCTCAAGGTCTGGCGGAACTGAACACCCGTTTGCTGAAACTCGAGAAATAGTGGCTCGGCGTCGTCGAGCGTCAGCGTCGCCGAAAGGGCGTCGACCTCGCTGTCCCGAAATCCGACGTCAAACACCGGACCACGGACCCTTCGCAGGTTCAGGCGGGCGCCGTCGCGAAAGATCTGAGCGTAGAACGGCGGCTCTCCATGAGAGAACGCGACCTCGAACCCCAGCTTGCCGACGTAGAACTGGCAGGCCGCCTCGATGTTGGATACGAAAAGCTGCGGCTCGGCGGCCATGATGCATGGACGCCCTTCGGTGGAAGCTGCTGACGCTGTCATGGCTCCATTTCCCTTGTTTAACGCAGGCTGGCGCCCGCCCCCGGTCTGCCCCACCAAAGGCCGCCGTGCATGGCTAGGCAAAGCGATGCTTCTGTCAAGAAACGGGCCAGGGTTTGAACGTCGCCCGTGGGCGGCGCGTCGTCAGCGCCGCCTAGCCGGAAAGCCGACTGTTGGACATGTCGCGGCGCCGCTGGGGCGGGCTTTTGGGCTTGACCCGGTTACGCGCCAACCGTGATTTTTGACCGCCGGCCCCACGATTGACCCAGCGGCGCCCTTGCCAGCGCGCTGACGGCGTCGCCACAATGGGGCCGGAACAGGCGAGCGCGGCATGACGCCCTACAAGACTTGGCAGTGCGGAACCTGCGGCTTCATCTACGACGAAGCGGCGGGTCTGCCGGAAGAAGGCTTGCCGCCGGGAACCCGGTGGGAGGATATCGCGGAGAGCTGGGTGTGTCCCGACTGCGGCACGCCCAAGGATCAATTCGAGATGGTGGAGATCTAAGCCATGAACGACCGCGTCACGGTGAGCCTGGAAGGCGGCGTCGCCGACGTGCGCCTGGTCCGCGCCGACAAGATGAACGCCCTCGACGACGCCATGTTCGAGGCCCTGATCGCCGCCGGCGAGCGGCTGAAGAGCGAGGCTGGCCTGCGGGCCGTGGTGCTGTCGGGCGAAGGACGCGCCTTTTGCGCCGGCCTGGATATAGGCAGTTTCGGGCGCATGGCCGACGGCTCGCGGCGGGCCGAAGCGTCTCGAGGGCCGGGAGGCGGAGATTTGGCCGCGCGCAGCCACGGCATCGCCAACCGCGCGCAATATGCGGTGTGGGTGTGGCGGGAGGTCCCCGTGCCGGTAATCGCGGCGGTGCACGGCGTGGCGTTCGGCGGCGGCTTTCAGCTCTGTCTGGGCGCGGACATGCGTTACGTGACGCCCGACGCGCGCCTGGCGGTCCTGGAGATCAAGTGGGGGCTCGTCCCCGACATGGCCGGAACACAGCTCATGCGCCATCTGGCGCGGGAAGACATCGTCCGAGAGCTGACCTTTACCGGCCGCATCTTCTCGGGCGAGGAGGCCCTGGCCATGGGTTTCGCGACCAAGGTGTGCGCCGACCCCCACGCCGAGGCGCTGGCCGTGGCCCACGAGATCGCCGCCAAGAACCCTGACGCGGTGCGCGCCTCCAAGCGGCTTTTGAACACCGCGCCGGTCACCGATCCGGCCTCTGGCCTCCTCCAGGAAACGCGCGAGCAGATCGCGCTTATCGGCAGCCCAAACCAGGTCGAGGCGGTCATGGCCAATTTGGGGAAGCGCGCGCCGGTGTTCAACGACGGGGCGGGTTGAGCGCCCCCTCGCCGGCCGAGGCTTCCAGCAGATCGCGGGTGTAGCGTTCCACCACCATGCTGAATGGAACCCCCGCGCCGGTGGTCAAGAGCGCGCGGTGACGCAGAACATAGCGTGGCGCCGCGGCCTGGCGCGACCGCCCCATCAACAGCCGCGCCTCCAGCGTGCGCCGATGAAAGCCGAGCGGAGCGACAATGGCGCCGAACGGCGTGTCGGTCTCATCCAGACGTCGGTTCATGTCCGGCGTGAGGCGCGCGGGAAGATACCAGTTTTCGGCGTCGGAAAGGATGTGTGCTCCGCAGGTGAGCTGGACATGACGATAGCGCACGCGCTCGCCCGGTCGGGCCCTCAGGAGGGTCCGCGCCCGCGCGTCGGCTGGCTCGTCGGCGCCCCGGACACGGACCGCCCGGATCGTCGGGGGGTCGGCGAGGCGTTCCTTCCCGCACCAACGGGTGAGGGTCGCGGTGGCGCTGTCGTGGCCGAGCAGATCGGCGTTGAGCGCTTGGAGCGTCGCCAAAGCCCCGTCGGCGGACGACGAGGCGAGAAGGGTGAAGATCAGACCAAACGCGCCGCTCATGGCCTTTCAGGAGAATTGCCGTTGTATTCCGCCGCGCTTGGCGCTGAAATCATCGCTCGATCGGAGGAACGCCCATGAGTTACGTGCAAGGCCGCATCGTTCACGACGCCGATTCCCATTTGATGGAATTGCCCAACTGCCTGGACGCCTGGTTCGATCCAGCGCTGCTGGACGCCTATCACGCCCTGCCCGCCTTCCGCCACAAGCAGGCGACGCCCGCGCCGGGCTGGGAAGAGCGCTTTCGCCAAAAGCACCAGGACGCCACGTTCCGCTCGGAGGCCGCGGAGAACATTCTTCTGCGCAAGAACTATGACGCCCTCGGATCGTTCCGGAGTGAGGATCGGCCGGCGGCCCTCGATCTTCTGGGCTTCGCCAGCCAGCTGGTGTTCACCACCTTTTGCCTGGGGAATTTCGGGCTCGACGAGGGCGGAAACATCGATCTCTGCTACGGCGCCGCCCAGGCCCACAACCGGATGATGACCGACTTCTGCGCGGTCGATGCGCGTTTCCTGGCCACCGCCTATGTGCCGCTGGCCGACTTCGCGCGCGCCGCCAGCGCGGCGGACGAGGCGATCTCGCTGGGGGCCAAGGCGCTTCTGATCCCCTCGCGTTGTCCCAAGGATTATTCGCCCAGCCATGTCGCTTTCGACCCGGTATGGGCCAAAGCGCAGGAGGCCGGCATCCCGATCCTCTTCCACGTGGGCGGCGAGGAAAAGCTCAACCCGGCCTATTTCGTGAACGGCGCGCCGCCGGTGAAGGACTTCCATGGCGGTGAGGAAAATTTCACCTCGGTGAGCTTCATGCCGATCCCCTATTCGGTCATGCAAACCCTGGCGGCGATGATCATCGACGGGGTGATGGACCGCTTCCCGCGCCTGAAGTTCGGGGCCATCGAACTGGGCGCCTCGTGGCTGCCCGGCTGGATGCGGTCGATGGACAGCGCCCACCAGGCCTTCTTCAAGAACGAAGAGCGGCTGCACCGGCTCTCGGCGCGGCCCAGCGAAATCGTCCGGCGGCAGGTGCGCGTAACGCCCTACCCGCACGAGGATTGCGGCTGGATCATCGGCCAGAGCGGCGAGGAGATCTGCCTCTTCTCGTCGGACTTTCCGCATGTGGAAGGCGGTCGCAACCCCTTGAAGCGCTTCGGCGATTCCCTGGCCGGAACACCGGCGCGGGCGTCCGCGCGCTTCTATAGCGAAAACTTCATCGATCTCATGGGCGAGGGACTGGCGCCCGATCTGCGGCGGTCCGCGCATCTGGCGGCGGCGTGACCGCCCGCGAGGCGACCGCCGCAAGCCTCGCCGTCCTGCGCAACGCGTCGGTGTTCATGGCCGTGACGCTGGTGCTGTTCCTGGTGCGTTTCTTCCAGGCGATCGTGACACCGCTGGTGGTGGCGACCTTTCTGCTGCTGATCATCGACGCGGTGTCGCGGGCCATGCAGCGGCGCCTGCCCGGCGCCCCCGAGTGGGTGAGAGGCGGCGTCGCCGGGGCGGTGATCCTGATCGGTTTCGCGGCGATCGGCGGCCTTCTGGCCATCGAGGCGCCGCCTTTCGCGGGCGAGATCCATGGCCTGGGCCCCAAACTCGACGACCTTCTCGCCAGGGCCTGCGCCTTGGTGGGGGCGGCTCCGATCACCGTGCGGCAGATATTCCAGGGGGCCGACCCGGCCCACTTTCTGGCCCGGGTCTTTCTGACCGCCCGCAGCCTCGTCTCCTACGGCGTGCTGGTGATCATCTATTTCGGCTTCCTTGTGGCTTCGCGCGCCGCGTTCGGACGCAAGCTCGACCAGCTTTCGTCGAGCGAAGAGCGGCGCATGGGCGCGCGGCGGGTGACATCGAGCGTCCGCGACGCCGTGGAGCGGTATGTGCGCCTGCAGACCCTCAAGGCCCTGATGATCGCGCTGGTCGCCTTTGGCCTGATGGCCGCGCTGGGGATTCACGACGGGCTGTTCATCGCCTTCCTGGTTTTCCTGGCCGCCTATGTGCCGATCGTCGGGTCCGTGGCCGGCGCGATCTTCCCTGGTCTGATGGCCCTGGCGCAGTATGACGATCTCATCCATCCCGCCCTTATGGTGGCGATCCTGGGAACCGCGGCCTTCCTCATCGACAACGTGCTGATGCCCAAGCTGCAGGGCGATGAGCTCAACATCGACCCCCTGCTGGTCCTGATCTCGATTGGCTTTTGGGGCGTGATCCTGGGGGCGCCCGGGGTCTTTCTCTCCACCCCCCTCACCGTCACCGTGATGGCCATCGCCGCCGAATTCGAAAGCACGCGCTGGCTGGCCGTGCTGCTCTCGCGAGACGGTCACCCGGTCCAGAACCCGGGGAGGACTACGACGACCCCGGGCGGCGTCCCCTGACGAACGCTCCTAGGCCTCGAGGCTCTCCAGCGCCCGTCCGAGGTCGGCGATCAGATCCTTGGGGGCTTCGACGCCGATAGAGAGGCGGATCATGCCTTCGTCGATGCCGATGGCGATGCGCTCGTTGGCCGAGACACCCGAATGAGTGGTGCTGCCTGGATGGCATGCGAGGGACTCGGTGCCGCCCAGGCTTACCGCCAGCTTGACGACCTGCAGGCGATCGAGCACCTTGAACGCCGCTTCCCGGCCGCCCTTCACCACAAAGGAAAAGGTGGCCCCGCTCGCGCTGCTTTGGCGTTCGATGACCTCGGTTTCCCGCGAGCCGGGCGCGGTCGAACCCAGATAGGCCACGCGCTCGACGTTCGGCTGGGCGTTTAGCCAGGCGGCCACCTCGCGGGCGTTGGCGAAAGCCTTGTCCATCCGCAGGCGCAGCGTCTCGAGCGACCGCGTCAACATCCAGCAGCTGTGCACGTCGAGCTGGTTGCCGATGAGGTTGCGCAGAGAGCGAACCTTCTTCATCAGCGCGGCCGAACCGGCTACCGATCCGGCGACCAGATCGCTGTGGCCGCCGACGTATTTGGTCAAGGAGTAGACCACCAGGTCGGCGCCATGATCCAGGGGCGACTGGTAGAGGGGGCCTAAGAGGGTGTTGTCGACGATGACCACCGGCTTGAGGCCCTGGCGCGCCCGCGCCTCCTCGGCCACCCGCGCCATAAGATCGAGATCGACCACCGAGTTGGTGGGATTGGCCGGCGTCTCGACATAGATGGCCGCGAGGGGTCCAAGCTTCATCGCCGCGTCGGCCGCCGCGCGGACCTCTTCGGGGTTCACGCCGTCGACGAAGCTGGCGCTCCTGACGCCCCATTTGGCCATCAAGGTATCAAACAAGGTCTCCGTGCCGCCGTAGAGGGGGCGGCTGCGCAGGGCGGACTGGCCCGGTTCGGTTACGGCCAGAAGGGCGGTCAAGATCGCCGCCATGCCGCTGGAGAACACCGAGCAGGAGTCGGCCCGCTCCAGGATCGCCAGGCGCTCTTCGACGACCTGCAAATTGGGGTTATTGAAGCGGGTGTAGATCAGGCCGGCGTCCGCCCCTTCGGGCGAAGCCCCGCGGCCGCTCATATAGTCGAAGAGGAGCTTTCCCTCCTCGCAGGTCTTGTAGGCGAAGGTCGAGGTGAGGAAGATGGGGATCTTCACCGCCCCCTCGGAGAGTTCCGGGTCGAACCCGAAGCCCAGCATCAAGGTCTCCGGTTCGAGTTGATGTTCGCCCACGCGCGACCTGCGAAAATCCCGTTTGGTCATTTTTACCTCGGTGACTGTTCCTCCACGCCAGTCTAGCGCGCGTGGGCGCCGCCGTCCCGGCTTGTCTTGGCCCCAAGTCGCGCCATCTAGGCAATTCGGTCCCATTCACGAACCCCGTCAACACACCTGCCGGAGAAACCTCATTGCCGCGCAACGTCGCCGTTCTAGTCGGAAGCCTCCGACGCGAGTCGTTCAGCCGCAAGCTGGCCCACGCCCTCGCCTCCGTGGCGCCCGAGTCCCTGCGGCTGACGATCGTCGAGATCGGGGCGCTGGCGCTCTATGACCAGGATGCCGAAGCCGACGCGCCCCAGTCCTGGCGGACGTTCAGGGACGAGGTCGGAGGCGCCGAGGCGCTGCTCTTCGTCACCCCCGAATACAATCGCTCCGTTCCCGGCGTGCTGAAGAACGCCATCGATGTCGGTTCGCGGCCCTATGGCCAGAGCGTGTGGAATGGCAAGCCGGGAGCGGTGCTGAGCAACTCGCCCGGCGCCATCGGTGGCTTCGGGGCCAATCATCATCTGCGCCAGTCGCTGGTGTTCCTGAACGTGCCCGTCCTGCAGATGCCCGAGGCCTATGTCGGCGGCGCCGCCGGCCTGTTCGACGCCAATGGCCAATTGCAGAAGGACGATGTTCGCGACTTCCTGCGCACATTCATGACCGCCTTCGCGGCGTGGGTCGAGGTGGTCCTGCGGACCTGAGCCGCCGCCAGACTTGCGCTCGGCGCATGGTCGGGCTTGACCGGCCGCGGGCGCGGGGGTTCTACAGTGGCGGCTTCATGACCACTCACGCCCTCCATAGTCACCAACAAGACGGCCACGGGTTGGGCCAACATCATCACGCCCCGACCTCGTTCGGCCGCGCCTTCGCGATCGGGATCGCCCTCAACGGCGCCTACGTGGCGGTGGAAGCGGTCTATGGGGTTCTGGCCAACTCCCTGGCGCTGCTGGCCGACGCCGGACACAATTTCGGCGACGTGCTCAGCCTGGGCGTGGCTTGGCTGGCCGCCTGGCTGGCGCGGCGGGCGCCCAGCGCGCGCTACACCTACGGTTTGCGCGGTTCGTCGATCCTGGCGGCGCTCAGCAATGCGGCCGTGCTTCTGGTGGTCACCGGCGGCATCGCCTGGGCGGCGATTTTGCGGCTGGCCCATCCCGGGCCGTCG
>Ga0182024_10002796_pt1 | contig 42814 bp, 33 predicted proteins | sample P32metaG_FD_120480 | JGI IMG/M metagenome (GOLD analysis project Ga0182024, IMG submission 120480) | Permafrost microbial communities from Stordalen Mire, Sweden - P3-2 metaG (Illumina Assembly) | ecosystem: Environmental > Terrestrial > Soil > Wetlands > Permafrost | place: Sweden: Stordalen... | reverse complement strand
CAGATGATTCCTGCCAAACTTCACCGGGGGCTGACAGAATTGCAATCTATCAACCTCCTGATTGGTCCCGATCCGTCGCCTGAAGGCGAGGGGTTTACCGATCCCCCATCGGGGACTCTAAAACGTGGTTTGAGAGTATTAGCCGGTTAATTACGGCTTTAGTCCCGGAAGTAATCTCCACTTGCCAGACAGACCTTTTCAAAGTTTCCCCAAAGGTACAAACCAAGCCTAGGATAGGAAGCAAGAGCCACCTTGCACAATTCAAAGGCCCTACAGTGCATCAACAACGCCCGCTTCGTCCCCAATGCGATGCAAATCACGGGCAATCAAAGAGCGGCGGTGTACTCCAGTCAGAAGGTTAGGATGCTTCGGGCTCGATAAGACTTGCCGCACCCTCGGCGAAAAGGAATGTACAGGGAAAATGGTTGCGCCAGATCAAAATCTCGCTGATGGACCCGGTAGTCGAGAGGCCGCGGCGCCCCAACAGCTCTCTCATGAGATCGGCGAGTTCCGCTTCATGGCCCGCCAGCCAATTCTGAACAAGACTAGAAAACTCTATGGGTACGAATTGCTTTTCCGGTCTGGCCCCAACAATGCATTTGCCGATCTGGCCAGCGAGGGAGCCACGCAATCGGTTCTCGATCTCTCCCTGGTCCTCGGCGCTGGATCCTTCACTGACGGATATCGGGCATTCATCAATTGCACGCGCGCGCATCTCTGCTCGGGCGTACTGCGCATGTTGCCCAAGGAACTTGTTGTATTGGAAATACTGGAGGACGTTCCGGCAGACAAAGAGATTCTAAGCGAGTGTCGGAAACTGAAAGCCGAGGGTTATACGATTGCAGTCGACGACATCGTATCTGCCGGCGACAGGACCGAACTCATCGACCTCGCCGACATCATCAAGGTGGACTTTCTGTTGGCAAACGAACAGCAGCAGAAAGAAATCGCCCACCGCTTTGCGCGATCCGGCGTGCAGTTGCTGGCTGAAAAGGTTGAAACGCATGAGCAGTTTCAAGCAGCGGTGAAGATGGGCTATACGCTTTTCCAGGGATACTTCTTCTGTCGTCCGGAAACACTATGCGCTAAGGCCCTGCCCAGCGCCCACCTAGGTTATCTGAAAATCCTCCGTCAAGCATTTCAAAATGAGATCGACATTCAGGAAATGGCGGGTGCCATTCGAAGCGAACCTTCTCTTACGTACCGCCTGCTTCGGTTTATGAACTCAGCGGGACGGGGAAATTACCACGTCGAATCCATTGTGCAGGCCCTCGGCCTGCTGGGCACCAACGAGATCCGCAAATGGGTCTCGGTCGTGACCGCAATAAGTCTCGCGGGGCCACGCTCAAAAGAACTCATCCGCATTGCTTTGATTCGTGCGCGATTCTGCGAACTCGTTGCTCAGCATCTCAAGGCGCCTGAGCCGAATTTCTATCTCACCGGATTGTTCTCTCTGCTTGAAGCGCTGCTCGACCGGCCCCTCGCGCAGATCGTGGAAGAAATTCCCATTCCTCCGGTGTGTAGAGAAGCGCTCAACGGCGCTTCAAATGGACCTGGAAACGCTCTTAAGCTCGCGATCGCAAGCGGCACCGGAGACTGGACAGAAATGGCGCGCTATTGCGCCGAGCTGAAATGCAGCGAGAGCGACGCCTGGCGATGGCAGCTCGATGCCCAAAGCTACGTCAACAAACTGAAATGGTAGCGGCCCGCATTCTTGATTGATATACTTCGCAACTTCAGCCCAACACCTGTGCCGGCTGACACAATTGTTCCACGTGGAACAATTTTCGCGGGCCAGCGCTGTCAAACATGCCACGCGAAGCCATTGCCTCGACGGCTAGTCCTATTCGACAATCTTCAATTCCGTCTCTGCGTCAGCCAGTGAGTTGCCGCCGACCCAAACGTCGTACGTCGTCGGCTCCACGGTGCGCTTCACTTCGACGTTGTAGAAGTTCAACTCGTCAAATCCCAAGGGAAATGTCACGTGCTTTGTCTCGCCCGGGGCGAGCTGCACGCGTGCAAAGCCCTTCAGCTCACGCACTGGCTGCTCGACGCTGGCCACAGTATTGCGAATATACATCTGCACCACTTCTGTTCCCGCAACGCTGCCTGTGTTGGTTACATCGACGCCAACGATCGTAACCGGAGCGCGATTCGACAAAACCTCCTGCAATGGAACCTCCGCACGGCTAAGCGTAGGCTTGGCATAACTGAAGCGCGTGTAGCTCAGTCCCCAACCAAAAGGGAATAGTGCCGAATTCTGCTCGTCCACATACCGCGACACGAATTTCTCCAAGGAATTTGTCGGCATGTGAGTCAAGTCGACGTGAGCCGGCCGGCCTGTAGGAAGCTGCGCGTAGTAGAGCGGCTCCTGCCCGACAGCGCGCGGAAAGCTCGACGGCAATTTGCCCGACGGATTCACATCGCCGAAGAGCACATCGGCAACTGCAGGACCAGCTTCAATGCCGGGGCTCCAAGCCTCGAGAATTGCCGGCACGTGCTCGGCAGCCCACTTCAACTCCAGCGGCCGCCCCGCCAGCAGGACCAGAATCACTGGCTTTCCAGTCGCGACGATTCCCTTCAGCAGCTTCTCCTGGTTGCCAGTAAAACCGAGATGAACGCGGCTCGCAGCCTCGCCTTCCATCCAGTTCGCCGGTTCACCGAGCGCGAGAATCGCAACGTCAGCCTGCTTCGCAATCTCAACAGCCTCGGCAATGCTTTTGTTGTCGTCAGGCGCAGCCTGGTTCTGGCCGCCTGCAACTGACCCGCCGAACGTGACGCTCTCGAGCACCTTCGCATCGTCACCTGCGAGCAGTCCGCAGCCGACGGAGTATGTAAGCCGATCCCCGAGCCGTTGACTCAACTCCTGCTTCAACGTAATCACGTTCTTCGGATCGCCCGCCGACCATGCGCCGAGCAGATCGCGCGCATCGTCAGCCAACGGTCCAATCAATGCAATCTTCTTTGCCTTGGATGTGAGCGGCAGCAGCGCACCAACGCCTTCGACCGGATCGTTCTTCAGCAAAACCATCGTCTCGTCGGCCACTTTGCGTGCCACTGCGCGGCGTTCCGGTGTTGCTTCGTACGCCGGACTGTCGGCGGTGTAGGGATGATCGAAAAGTCCCACCGCAAACTTGACGCGAAGAATGCGGCGCACAGCTTCGTCGACGACGCTCTCGGGAATCTTGCCCGAGCGCACCTGCGAGGCAACGGTGGTTCCAAAGAGATTGCCCTCCATATCCATGTCGAGCCCGGCCTCGAGCGCCGTGCGCGCCACAGTCGGACCATCGCCGATGGAATGGTTGATCAGTTCTGCCACCGCGCCCCAATCGGAGACGACGAATCCATCGAAGCCCCACTCCTTGCGCAGAATCTGCGTCAACGTAAGAGGGTTGGCCGTTGCAGGAACGCCGTTGATGGAGTTGAAGGAACTCATCACGGTCGCAACGCCGGCTTCAACCGCAGCGTGGTAAGGCGGCAGATAGACCTGGCGGAGCGTCTGCTCACTCATGTCAGTCGCGTTGTAGTCGCGGCCCGCGATGGCAGCGCCATATGCCGCGAAATGCTTCACGCACGCGGCCACAGAATCGAGTTTCGTCAGATCGTCCTGCTGATAGCCCTCGACCCACGCACGCGCCATCGCGGAGCTGAGATAAGGATCCTCTCCATTGGACTCAATAATGCGACCCCAGCGCGGATCGCGCGCAATGTCGACCATCGGCGAGAAGACCCAGTCGATGCCATCGGCGCGCGCTTCCACTGCCCCGGTACGCGCGACGGTCTCCGCTGCCGCAGGATCCCAGGACGCTGCCACAGCGAGCGGAATGGGAAAAGTGGTGTGGTGACCGTGAATCACATCGAGCCCAAAGATGATGGGAATATGCAGGCGCGATTTTTCCACTGCGATGTGCTGGTAGTGGTTTGTCTTCTCCGCGCCTACAACGTTAAGCATCGAACCTACCTGGCCCTTGGCGACGAGGTCGTCATAAGTCAGATTGGAGGCAGCCGGCCCCGTCGCGAATCCAGCCGAATACTGCACGAGCTGCCCGATCTTTTCGTCAAGCGTCATCTTCTTGAGGAGCGCCTCGGCACGTGCGTTCACGTCCTTGGCTGCAAGCCGCGGATTGGGAACCGGGCGTGACTGCGCGCCTGATGGAAGTGACGGCAGCATTGCCAGAATTAGCGGGCAAATGAGAAGACAAACCTTGCAACCGAAAGCGATTTTCATGACCCGGCTATCATAAACCGATGGTGTTTCGCGCGTCAGGCCATGCATGCACTTCGACGGGGTCTTGGTAACAACTCACGCCCGCCGAAGCGGATTTAGGAATCGGTACCGATTCATGATTTCTCACTTTGGCTGTACACACTGTGGTTCCCGAGGATAAACCGCGGGGGCCTATCGCGGAAATCATGGCAAATGCACTACTCTGACTTGTGATGCGCATGGCTCGTTGGATTCACATGTTCCGAAAAGCACTTTGGCTGGCGTTTGAGCACGACATGCTCAACACCGCCAAGGCAGCGGCGTATTCCGGCATGCTCATGTTGTTCCCCACCATGGTTGTCGTCACTACCCTGCTTGCCTTCGTGCCCGAAGGAACGACCATGCTGGGACAGATCCGCATGTCGTTTATGAACTTTGTTCCTGCTGATACATACGCGCTGCTGCTTTCTTCCATGCAGGCCCGGCGGTTTCAATCGGCGCAGCTGGTCTTTTCCGCGGCGATCCTCAGCGTTTTTGCGGGGCTCGGCATGATGCTTTCGCTGATGGAAGGCTTTCGTCGCGCCTATCGCCTTCCACGCACGGAATGGGGATTTTGGGAACGCCGCCTGCGCGCGCTTTTGCTGGTTCCCATGGTGCATGTTCCATTGGCGCTCGCCACTCTGCTCCTCGTCTTTGGCCATCAGATCGAACATTGGATGGTGAACAATGCCGCACATGAATTGCGTCACGCTGTCTTGTTCTTCTGGCGCATGGTGCGATGGGCAATTGCCCTGGTCACAAGCGTAACGGTACTGGGAGCTCTCTATCACTTCGGAACTCGGCGCAAGGAACATTGGCTGCGTGTGATGCCCGGCGCGATTGCGGCCGCTGTAGTTTGGTTCCCGGCCACCTTGGCATTCGGCTGGTATGTGACTACCTTTGCGAGCTATTCCAGGTTTTATGGCCCGTTTGGCGCAGGTATTGCCACGCTCGTGTGGCTTTACCTCACTTCGTTCAGCGCGCTGCTCGGCGCGGAATTGAACGGCGTCCTTTTTCGAGGACGCCTTTAACGCGACACCCCTTTCGATCTATCCGGGAGATTCGCTTCACGTCGATAAACACGCGCATCGCCGCTTAATTCTTCAACAATCCGTCATCGACGAATCGAATTCTTCCGCTGCTGCGCCGTGTACAATAAAGCGATCTGTCCCCAATTCACCCTCAACCCTCGCGTCAACCTATTCTGGAGTTATTTTGATGCTGCACGCTGAAACGAGCCTGAATGAGTCCCCCATTCAACGCCGTGCAAAGATTGTTGCGACGTTGGGGCCCGCTTCGAACACCGAACCGGTTTTTCGCGAGTTGGTGCGCGCCGGAGTCGATGTAGTTCGCCTGAATTTTTCTCACGGGTCGCACGATGAAAAACTGGAACTCATCCAGATGATCCGTAAGGTGAGCCGTGAAGAACGCAAGCCGCTGTGCATCCTTGGCGATTTGCAAGGCCCAAAGATTCGAACATCGAAACTGAAAGATCATCAGCCCGTGATGTTAAAAGCGGGAGGACGCCTGACCATTACGCCGCGCGACGTTCCTGGAACCGCATCGCTGGTGAGCACCACCTTCAAAACTCTTGCCGAAAACGTCGAGCAGGGCTCGCGCATTCTGCTCTCCGACGGCCTCATTGAACTGCGCGTGCATGAGGTGATTGGCTCTGATGTTGTCTGCGAGGTCATCAATGGCGGGATGTTGGGAGAGAACAAAGGCATCAACCTCCCCGGCATCGCGGTGCGTGTTCCTTCTCTCACTGATAAGGACTCGCAGGATCTCGAGTTTGCGCTGAAGAATGGCGTAGATGCTATCGCCGTATCGTTTGTGCGCACGGCCGAAGATGTACGATTGGTGCGCAATCGCGTATCGGCTTACGGCAGCGAGACGTGGGTCATCGCGAAGCTCGAAAAGCCGCAAGCGATCGAACACCTCGACAGCATTCTGCAAGTGGCGGACGGCATCATGGTGGCGCGCGGCGATTTGGGCGTTGAGGTGCCGCCAGAGCAGGTGCCCGCGATTCAGAAGCACATCATTCGCCGCGCCACTGAATACTTCAAGCCCGTGATCACTGCAACGCAGATGCTGGAATCAATGATTGAGAACCCGCGGCCCACGCGTGCCGAGGTTTCCGACGTGGCAAATGCTGTCTACGATGGCACCGACGCCGTGATGCTTTCAGGCGAGTCGGCTGTCGGCAAATACCCCGTGGACGCGGTTTCAATGATGGCACGTATCGTGAGCGAAGCGGAGCGGCACATCAAGGAAGAGAAAGAGACCTACGCGGAGACACGTGTGCGGCAAAGCCACCTATCGATTGCCGAGACGATTTGCGAGGCCACGGCGCATGCGGCCGACGACCTTGACCTGCGCGGCATTGCGCTGTTTACCGAGTCGGGAGCGACCGCGCGCCAGCTTTCGAAGTATCATCCGACGTCGCCGATTTTTGCGCTCAGCCCGATTGAAGTCACGATTAATCGTCTGAATCTTTTGTGGGGCACCACACCCATTCGATGTCCGAAGGTGAATTCAACTGAGGCGCTGGTGGATGTGGCCGAGAGCTTGCTCGAGCAATACGGCTATGTCAAGAATCGCGAAGTGATTGCGATCGTGGCGGGCACGCGCACCAAGTCCGGGTCAACAAATTTTCTCCGGCTTCATGTGTTAGGCGAACACAATCAGGAAGGCGTGCGCTTTTTCGCTCCGCACAATCAGGAGACCTTGCCCGAGCCACCTTCAGGTGCGGCACAGCCGAAGACGAAGCGCCCGGCACGACCCAAGTCGCCGGGACTGACCAGGTATCCTTCGCCAAACCCGCCGAAGATATCGAATCCGTAGGGCGCGGATCGAAATCTTTCGGCGGGCCAGAATTACTTCTCACTTCGTCGCGAGCTGACGCAAAACGTACAGCAGGATTCCGCCGTGCTCGAAGTATTCGATCTCCTGCGGCGTGTCGATGCGGACCTTGGCATTGAACTTTCTCTTCGTTCCGTCCGACGCGCTCGCAATCACTTCTAATGTGCGCCCGCTGGCGAATTTGTTCTTGAGCAGTTTTGTCAGGCCCGGGAAGTCGTAGACTTCTTCACCACTTAATCCGAGCGACTCGACGTTCTGGTCTTCTTCGAACTGCAACGGCAAAATCCCCATGCCCACGAGGTTGGAGCGGTGAATGCGTTCGAAGCTTTCCGCGATAACTGCGCGCACGCCCAGCAGATTCGGCCCCTTGGCTGCCCAGTCGCGTGAGGAACCCGAGCCATACTCCTTGCCGGCGAGAATGACGAGCGGCACGTTGCGCTCTGCGTACTTCACGCTGGCATCGAAGATGGACATCTGTTCGCCTTCGGGTAGCAAACGCGTGACTCCGCCTTCTGTGCCCGGTGCAAGCTTGTTGCGCAGACGCACATTTGCGAAGGTGCCGCGCACCATCACTTCGTGATTGCCGCGGCGCGAGCCATAGCTGTTGAAGTCCGCCGGCTTCACACCATGCTCGGCAAGATACTTCCCTGCCGGCCCGTTGGCCTTAATCGATCCTGCCGGTGAGATGTGGTCGGTGGTGACTGAGTCGCCGAGCACTGCAAGTACGCGCGCCGCGAGAGTGTCGGTAACCGGTGCGGGCGTCTTCGCCATACCGTCGAAATACGGCGCCTTGCGAATGTACGTTGAATCGGGCTCCCACCTGTATACGTCGCCGGTGGGGAAGCTGAGGCCCTGCCAGTTCGCGTCGCCATCACTCACTGTGGCGTATTCCCTGCGGAAGCTTTCGCTGCTGAGTCCCTTTTCGATTGCCGCGGCGACTTCCTGCTGCGTGGGCCAGATGTCCTTGAGATAGACCGGCTGTCCGGATTTGTCTTTGCCCAGCGGATCGGTGTCGAAGTTGTGACCGATGCGCCCCGCGAGTGCGTAGGCCACGACCAGCGGCGGACTCATCAAATAGTTCGCGCGCACGTCGACATTCACGCGGCCTTCAAAGTTGCGATTGCCGCTGAGCACACTGACAGCGACCAGGCCGTGCTCATCGATACTTTTGGAAACGTCACCGGGCAGCGGGCCTGAGTTGCCGATGCATGTAGTGCAGCCATAGCCGACTACGTTGAAGCGCAGCTTTTCGAGATACGGCAGCAGTCCGGACTTCTGGTAGTAGTCGGTGACGACGCGCGATCCGGGCGCGAGCGACGTCTTGACCCACGGTGGAACGGTGAGGCCTTTCTCGACGGCTTTCTTCGCGAGCAAACCCGCAGCGATCATGACGGACGGATTCGAGGTGTTGGTGCAGCTCGTGATTGCAGCGATGACGACCGATCCGTGATCAAGGTACTTGTCGGGATCAACGTTGAATCGTTCCTTGACGGTGGTCGTCACGTGCAGCGGAGCTTTTTCGGCGACGGCTGTGTCGGTGACTGTTGTGGTCCGTTCCCATGGAGCCGCGGTGCGCATGCCGAGAGGCTTGGCCGTCGGTGCGAGCAGCGTCGGCAGTTGCTGCGCGAAGCTTGAAGCGGCATCCTTCAGCAGCACGCGGTCCTGCGGACGTTTCGGGCCAGCAACACTCGGTTCGACTGCGCTGAGATCGAGTTCCAGCGTTTGCGTGTATTCTGCTTCGGGTGAGTTGGCGGTGTGGAAGAGCCCCTGCTCCTCGTAATACGCCTCGACCAGCGCGATCTGCTCGTCGCTGCGTCCGGTGAGGCGCAGATAGCGCAGCGTCTCCGCATCGACGGGAAAGATGCCGCATGTCGCGCCGTACTCGGGCGCCATGTTGCTGATGGTAGCGCGATCGGCGAGCGGTAGCTCGGCTATTCCCGGACCATAAAACTCAACAAATTTTCCAACGACGCCGAGTTTGCGTAGCGCCTGTGTCACGGTCAGCACCAGGTCGGTGGCTGTCGCGCCTTCGCGCAGCTTGCCGGTGAGTTTGTAGCCGACGACTTGCGGCACCAGCATGGAGACTGCTTGTCCCAGCATGGCGGCCTCGGCCTCTATGCCGCCAACGCCCCAGCCGAGCACGCCGAGGCCGTTGATCATGGTGGTGTGCGAATCGGTGCCGACCAGAGTGTCAGGATAGGCAGTCAGTTCGCCATCGATCTCGGTCGTGAAGACCACGCGGGCGAGATACTCGAGATTCACCTGATGGCAGATGCCCATGCCGGGAGGAACGGCGCTGAAGTTGCGAAACGCCGTTTGGCCCCACTTGAGAAACGCATAGCGTTCGCGGTTGCGCTGAAACTCGAGCAGCGCGTTGGCATCGTACGAACCAGCGGTGCCGAATTCGTCCACCTGCACCGAGTGGTCGATGACGAGTTCGGCGGGCACGAGAGGGTTGACGCGCTCCGGATCGCCACCGAGCGTCTTGATGGCATCGCGCATGGCGCCGAGGTCGACGATCGCCGGAACGCCGGTAAAGTCCTGCATGAGGACGCGGGCTGGCATGTAGGCGATTTCTCGGCTGGGCTCCGCTTTGGCGTCCCACTTCGCCAGGAATTCAATGTCCGCAGCGGTCACGTTCACACCGTCTTCGCGACGCAGCAGGTTCTCGAGCAGGATTTTCAGGCTGAAGGGCAGCCGGCCCAGGTTGAAGCCGCGCGCGGTAAGTGCGGGCAGGCGGTAGATCGTATAGGAGCGTTGGCCTGAGGTGAGTTTGGCACGGCTGGCAAAACTGTTCATCGGGGAACCTTTCTATCCGCAGAATAGCGGACGGATCTCAAATCACAAGTACGCGCTCCGGCCTGCCGCGAGCCTGTGATCACACGGTCTCGAACGGCAAAATCCGGAAAAACCTGGACGAGGATAGATTACTCAGCGGGAAAGGCAGCGTCCACGATCGGGGCGGCCGTGGCGAAAGCGCTTGAGCAAGGGCATAGCCGGAATGGCCAAAAGACTGCGCATGGCGAACAGCAAGATTTTAGCGCGGAATTCGTACAACTTGGAAATGAAAAAAGATGGCGGATATCCCCTGCGCGGCTACACTGGCTCCGAGCAGCAGTTTCGATTCGCTCAGTTCCCCGGAGGTCCTGCATGTTTTTGCGCGCCGCACGCGTGATTGGCATCGTTCTCTTCTTCTTGTGCGCTCTGAGCTTTGGCCAGACGAATCCTACATCAGCCGCGCCGCCCGCGAGCAAGTGGCCAGCGGTCGATGGAACGGTGACGCTGCCGGATTTTCGCTTCGGCACCGGCGAAACGCTGCCCGAGCTCAAGCTGCACTACCTCACGCTGGGCTCGCCGCATCGCAACGCCGCGGGGCATGTGGACAACGCGGTTCTTTTGCTGCACGGCACTGGCGGCAACGCGCACTCGCTGATGAATCCGCTCTTCTCCGATGTGCTGTTTGTGCCGGGCGGCGTTCTCGACATCACGAAATATTTCATTATTCTTCCCGACGATATTGGCCACGGTGAAAGCTCGAAGCCCTCGGACGGCCTCCATGCGCACTTTCCCGCCTATGACTACGACGACATGGTGCGCAGCCAGCGCATGATGCTCGACCAAATGAAGGTTGATCATCTGCGCCTGATTCTCGGTACATCGATGGGATGCATGCAGAGCTTCGTGTGGGGCGAAACCTACCCCGATTTCATGGACGCGCTGGCTCCGTTCGCGTGCCTGCCGGTACAGATTGCGGGCCGCAATCGCATGATGCGCTACATGTCGATCCAGGCCATCAAGCTCGATCCCGCATGGATGGACGGCGAATACAAAACCGAGCCGACGGAGGGATTGCGACTGGCCAACACTCTGGTGCTGGTGATGGGATCGAGCCCGCTGCAGATGCAGAAGCAGGCGTCCACGCGCGAAGCTGCCGAGCAATTTGTCGATCGGTTCTGGGCGCGCCCGAGTCCCGATGCGAACGACATGATTTACTACCTCAACGCCAGCCGCAACTACGATCCGAGCCCGCGCCTGGAGCAGATCAAAGCGCCCGTATTGTGGATTAATTCCGCCGATGATTACATCAATCCGCCCGAGCTAGGCATTACCGAGAAGATGGTCAAGCGCATTCCGAACGGGAAGTTCATTCTGATTCCCATCTCCGATCAGACGCGCGGGCACGGAACCCATACCGTTGCGGCAGTGTGGAAGGACTACCTGGCTGAGTTCATGCAAAGCACAGAACCAAAACCGTAATTGTGCAGCCCTCGCATCGGACGCTTGCAACTCGATAGGGTCCGGCCCGCTCCTATACTGAGAGTGCAAGGTCTCCCTCTGCGAGGTCGCTCCCCTTTTGAGCTTCTGGGTTTGGTTGGCAGGACTTTATACCCGCTTTGTCGCATGGCTGATGAGCCGCGTGCCGAACGAACGGCAGCGACTCTTGGCCTTTACGATTTTGGCCGGCGGAATGTGCGGGCTGGCGGCTGTCGCGTTCCACATGAGCGTGGCCTGGGTCGAAGGCGTCCTGATTGACCGCGCCGCAGCCGGCCATGCCAACCCAGGCAATCATTCCTGGATCGTGTGGACCATTCTAAGTCCAGCCCTCGGCGGCCTGGTCTGCGGGTTGGGCCTCTACTACTTCGCTCCCGCGGCTGCGGGCAGCGGCATTCCCCAGATCAAGGTGGCATTTACTCTGCGTTCAGGGTTCGTTTCGGCGCGCGAGACGATCGCCAAATTCGTTCTGTGCGTGATCCAGATCGGGTCCGGGGGATCGCTGGGAGTCGAGGGCCCGACGGTTCACATTTGCGCAGGCGTGAGCAATCTGTTGGCCCGCGCCGCTCGACTCAATCCCGAGAATCGGCGCCGCATGACATCCGTGGGAATGGCCGCCGGCATCGCGGCGGCTTTCAACGCGCCGATTGCTGCTGTGACCTTCACGCTGGAAGAGCTGATCGGGGATCTCGATCAGACGATGCTCTCGGGCGTAATTGTGGCCGCTGCCTTGGCAGCCGTAGTCGAACATACGATCATGAAAGACAACCCCATCTTTCGTGTGCCTCGAGCCTTTGAACTGGGCAACGCGTCATCGCTGCTCTGGTACGCGTTGCTGGGACTGCTGGCGGCGTTTGTGTCGGTGGCATTCACGGATTCACTGCTCGGCGCGCGCGCCTGGTTCAAGAAGCTCAATGCGGTTCCAAAGTGGGTGCATCCTGCTCTAGGCGGAGCGGCTACAGGCGGTGTGGCCGTCGTCGGCTTGATCGTGTTTCACCTGGGCGGCATCGCAGGCGATCCGTACAAGACGCTGACGCAATCTTTCAGCGGAACGATTCCCGTGACAGCGATGATCGTGTTGTGCGTGCTGAAGCTGGCCGCCACCGTCACTTCCTACTCCAGCGGCGGCGCGGGCGGCATCTTTGCGCCGGCGTTGTTTATGGGAGGCATGCTGGGTGGCGCCGTGGGCTATCTCGACGTGACAGTCTTCCACCATCCCGCGGATTCCATCGGGGCTTTCGCGGTGGTGGGGATGGGCGCGGTGTTTGCCGGGATCGTGCGCGCACCCATGACGTCGGTGTTGATCATTTTTTAAATGACACGCGGCTATGGGCTGGTGTTGGCGCAGGACATCTGTCTACGACGCACTGCTGGAACAGGACGGCATTTATCTGCACGGGGCCCCGGAGCCTGTAGAACCCGCAGATTTACCGAACCCAGAGGAAGAGCCGCTTTTTGCGGATGTAAAAGACAGAGGCACGTTCGTCGATTAGCCCAGTCTGTGCGAGCTGCTACTTGGGCGGCTGCTCGTTATAGAGGAAGAGAGCACGCAGCTCCAGATAGGGTCCGTGAAACTCGCGCGGAAGTGGCGGGTAGTTCGAGCCCGTGATCGCGCCCCAAGCGGCGCGGTCGAGGCCTGAGTCGCCGGATCGGCCCTCGAGCTCCATGTCTGTCACCTGCCCGTTGGGAAGAACCTTGAACCGGATTTGGACTGCTCCCGACTTGAGGATTGGAGCGTTGACTTCGTCGGGGATGAGCGGGTCCCACGTGTGCTCAGTCTCGTAGTACCAGCGATGCAACCACGAGTTGAAGTCGACTCCCTGGGTGTCGGAGAGAATCTGCACTCCACCGCCGGCGCCAGGATGCCGGGATAGCCCTCCAATCGGCTGCGCGCCAGAGTCCGACCCGGAGTTATGAGCGGCGCCGCGCATGGCTTCTTTCAGCTGGTCAGCCGGATTTTGTGAACCCATGGCGAAGTTGGGGCGAGCCGGAACTGCGGACGGATGGGGAGCCTCGACGGGCGACTCAGCCTTGGGGGTTGGCGGCGCGGGCGTGGGTTGTGGTTGCGCAGGGTTCTCGATCTTCGGGGGTGTAGTGGGTTCAGGTATCGGCGGAGCCGTGGGTTTGTTCATTGCCTCAAGGGTCTTTTTGTCGATCTGCGGGCGCTTTTCCGGAACCGGCTTGATCTGCACGTTGGGCTGCAGTTTTTTCAGAAGGTCAGGAGGCAAGTCGAGGTAGCTCAGGTCTTTGCGCTGCTTGATGGCGTCAAATGGGTCGATGACCGGGGGAACCTTGAATACGTACTTGGGAATCCAGGTGATGGCAGAGAGGAGGACCAGGTGAATCAGGATCGCGAGCCAGATGCCCTCGCGCAGGCGAGCCCAGCGGCGATCGTCTTCGAGCTCGCTGATCATCTCCAGCAATTCGTGGGTGTCGTAGTCGACCCAACGGGAACGCGTGCGCGGGGCGGGTTGCGGCTCTTCTTCGGGAAGCGGAGATTGACCGGGGCCCTGGGAGTCGGGTCCGGCGCCGGCTGGATCGTCGGGTTCGTTCACTTTGGTTGGCGTTTCAGCGATGGGCATGCGCTCAAAGGGAGTCACCGGTTCGACCGACGGTTCCGTTTCGATTCCTTCCTGTCTATTTTCTCATCCTCTGCGAAATTGCGGCAAAGCTAGGTCCCTCATGGTCACTTCGCGTGGATAGCCGGGCTTTGCGGTTCAGCGTCTCCGGTTTCGGTTGTGTCCGTGGCTTGTGGTCCTGCACATAGCGTACCTGGGGCCAAACCGTACAATGGGTCTTTTGGAATGGACGGATTCGCAGGGGGAAAGGGACCCGTTTGAAGCAGTTTTTAGTGAAACTGGCACTCAAATGGAAGCTGGTGATTCTGCCGGCCATGCTGAAGCTCGGATTCTGGGGTGCGGCTGCGGCCGCGCTGCTCGATTCCGCCTCGATCCCGATCCCGATGGACATCCTGATCGCCGGGTGGGTCTGGAACGACAAAGGCCATTTCTGGCTCTATTGCCTGATGGGCGGCATCGGTTCCGCCATCGGGGGACTGGTTCCGTACGGAATCGGGAGAGCAGGCGGGGAGCTGTTTCTACTGAAGCGCGTCAATCGGGTCCGATTCGACCGGCTCCGGGACAGATTCGAACGCCAGGAATTCCTTGCGGTCATGATTCCGTCGATGATGCCCCCGCCAACTCCTTGGAAGATGTTCGTCTTCGCTGCGGGCGTGTTTGAGATGCGGGTCTTGCCCTTCATGCTCGCGGTGTGCGCGGGACGGATTGTCCGCTGGATGGCCCTTTCGTTGCTTGTGCTCAAATTGGGGCCAGGGGCCGTGGGATTGGTGCAGCACCACGCCCTGACCGCGCTGCTCGTGGTAGGCGTGCTGGCGGCGACTGGCTTCGGCTGGTGGTGGATCCGCAAGCGCCGAAGCGGCGGGATGCTGGCCTAGCTGCCGGGGTAGAAGATCCGGCCTGCGTTCGTGTCTGCGAGAAGCTACTTGCCGACTAGAGCCGTTTGGGGCTCGGTCCCCTTCATACGGCGAACCAGGACCGGAACCCCGAAGGCCAGCCCAGCGACTATCCCTGTCGATATCAGGTCATTCCGGTAAAAGGGAAGCGCGGCGATATAGCAATCGCGCAGTCCGGCCAGCGTGTGCGGATACATGCCCCCCGCAGCCCAAACCGCATAGTCGGAGACGATGAAGAACGAGGTCGGCCCCAGTATCACACCGGCGGCAACACGGACGAACGTGGTCCGCGCATGAAGCAGGATCCAACCAAGGGCCATCGCCATCAGGTACCAGGCCCAGGTGGTTACGTAACCCTGCCAGCGGAATGGATAGGCATAGAGCTGTGTGGTCAGGAAGTAGTCGGTGGCCATCAGGGCGGCCATGGGGGCAAGCATTTCGCGCCAGGAACGCCTTGCGCCGAAGAAGAGAAGCGCGCCGCCAACCGCCGTGAAGTTGAACCAGTCGGGATGAGGAAAAGCGGCCAACAGGAGGCGGCTCAAAATGGCCAGGACGATCAGCAGATAAGCAGGCATAGACGCCTCCGATGTGGGAATCCCCCTTGAGAGGCTCACGAGGGTAGGAGAAGCAATATATCCATTCTGAGGTGTGCGCGCGGGCCGGTCAACCTGCTTGCCTCGTCATGCGCATAAAAGTTTTCATCCGAGGCAACGGAGAAGGGTTTGGCGTCAAGATCGCGTGGCAGACGCGTAAGCAGAATCCACGTCACCGAATTGACGGGAAATTGCCTGAAGTTCTGCGGTGTATGTGAACGAGGCAGCTCTCAGGCCCTGCGTTTCGCGCGGGTGCGGGCTCTCTTTCGATGCGCGGTCGACTTTGAGTTGCCCGAGTTCGACGCGACCTGATTCAGACTTGCCGACCGGCGTCTGCGCCGATGTCCTACTGCCGGACGAAGCGTTGCGCTGACGAAGTGCTCGGCCATGGCTGGGCTGTCGGCATAAGCGGGGTCAAGCATCGCGATCACGGCAATTGCCCGCGTGCGATAAAGCTTTGCCCACTGGCTTTGCATCAGCGAGTGCTGCACCGATCTCCAGTATTCGAGATCGCCGGCAGCAGCACTCCTCAAGGAGGCATCCGCAACCTGCGCGGATTTGCCGTCGTTGAGGAGGGACAAGAATTCATCGAACCTGGCAAGATTGACGCCCATCTGGTAAACGAGCTGACTCATAGCCATCTGCTGCGAAGCGCTCATCTGGTCGAAATTGCGGCAATAAGCTCGCGCGTTATAGATGGCCTGAATGGCGGCGATGCGCAGAAGAAGCGTGCCGTCCTCGTCGGTAATCTGTGGAGTTAGAGTTCTGATCTTCTGACGGAATCTTTTCTTCTTCCACATCGAAAAGCGATCGTTGTATTCATCGAGGATCGCCCGCAGCCGATCGGGGTCCAATCCCGAAGCGCGCCAGAGGTCGGCAGAGGAAGGCTCAAGAAAGGGGTGGGGATTCAAGGAATCGGGCTGCGGATGCTCTCGTGCCGGAAGATCGAGGGTGAATCCGGCGCCGATCAGCGGGTGGCCGGTCTTCGGGTCCGGATACGCGGCCAGCACCCATCCCTCGTGACGGCGGTCGCGCAGGATTTCCATCAGGTCGCGAATGTCGAATTTAACGTCCGAATTGTTGAAACTACGCAACAGCTCGACAGCCGATGACTCCGCGGCAAGTTGAGATGGGGGCGTGGTTTCGGATGCGATGATTGCGGGCGATGCGGATGGGAGTGGATCTGGTGCTTGCTCCGACGCGGCAGGCTTGATTTGAGCAGCTGCACCACAACACAGGCCAGCGCATAGGATAGCCAAAAGTACGAAGACGAATTGCCGTGGCGCGACACGCATGTCGGGAAACAAAACTGTTCTCAGGATTCCTGCCTATCACAATGACGGAAATCGCGTGCGGAAGCAATCACCCAAACGGGTAATGTTTCGAAAAAGTAATTAGGCCTTTCCTGATTTGGGCTCGAGACGATGCGCGTCAAGCCCGCGAACGGCCGGTTGGTGCTACTTCTGCACGTGGCTACCCATCCCTTCCGCTGCTTCGTCGTGTCCGTCTACGATGTAGACCCAGCCGCTGAGAGGGGACGGGCCGGACGATCTGCCGGTACCTCGAAAAGCGTAAGCGAAACGCAGGTCTGAAAACTCAACGGTCGTCCAGGTTCGCCCAGGGGGAAGTTGCGGGGGATCGACACCAGGGACCGGATACTGACCGACATCGCGAACCACAGCCCACATGCCCCAATCGAGATAGACGTGGCCCAGCAGCGTGCGCTTCGCAGCTTCGACGGCGGGTGTGTCCGTCGGCTTATAGAGAACGTCTCGCGGCGATTCGCTATCGATCGAATTAGTGCGGGTATTCACCTCGGCGGTCTGGTAGTAGTTCTGCGTTTCAAGAATGGCGTGCCAGCGGAAGGGATTGACGGGGAAGGGCTCGATGGCCATGCGCGAGACAGGCGCAGAAGTGACCGGTGCGTTTTCGAGCATTGCCTCCGCCTGCGCGTGCTCGGCCCAGCGCCAGCACCAGACCACAACCATGCCACACAGCGCGAAGATGGCCCATCCCCGTCCGGGGAACTGCGTTCGGCGGACCCCTATTTCGGTATCGGTTAGGGCAAGAAGCCAGGGAACAATGATTGCCATGCCGAGCAGGAGCCACAGCACCGGCTCCGCGATGAAGACAAAGCTGCCGGCATACCAGCGCGGGTTGAACGGGAAAAATGGACGGACGCCGTAGTTATTGGTCCAGTCAAGCAGGATGTGACTGAGCGCGGCGATGAAGGCGGCGCAATAGACCCAGGCCCAGCGCACAGGTACCTTGGGCACGCTTACTTCTCGGTTGAGTGCCGCTGCTTGGCGGCGGCGGCGGCTTTCCCACCAACGATGGAAGAGCCAAATGGCCCCCGTCGCAGCGGCTGCCACGAATGGTACGCCGAGAAACGTGTGCGTAATACCACGATGGTGTTTCAGCTCCTCGACCGGACCGGCAAAGCCCCAGAAAATGTCGAGGTCCGCGGCTTCGGCGGCCAACGTGGCGGCCAGCGTGGCGTAAGCGGTTTTGCGATTCAATCCGGCGCGGCCGATGCAGGCGCCGGTAAGGAAGTGCGTGATGGGCTCCATAACTCGCTGAATTCCATAGTAACCACCTGCGGTGGGGCGGACGCCGCTTGCGCGGCACGGAGTGGGTTGGAAGGTTCAGGAAACTGCGATTGTGAATGGCGAGAACTGCGTGGGCACAGCGGCAAAAGGCGCATGGCGCCCCCTATAATCCAGCCCATGGATGAACGGAGCAAAAAGGAGAAGACTTCGCGGCGTATCGAGGAACTGCGCACCGAACTGCGGCGGCACGAGCACCTGTATTACGTGATGGACGCGCCGGAAATCTCCGATGCGCAGTACGACACGCTGATGAACGAGCTTAAAAAGCTGGAGACCGAGCACCCCGAGCTCGTGACGCCGGACTCGCCGACACAGCGTGTGGGCGGCAAGCCCGCAGAGGGGTTCAAGAAGGTGCGGCACTCTCGGCCCATGCTGAGCCTGGACAACGCCTACTCCGCGGAAGAACTGGCGGACTGGGACCGCCGCGTGCATGAACTCGCAGGCAATCTGCCCGTGGAGTACACGACCGAGCTGAAACTGGATGGGCTGAGCGTGGCGCTGTCTTACGCGGCGCGTGACGACGGCGGCGCGCGGCTCGCCCACGGCGTCACGCGCGGCGATGGACAGATCGGCGAAGACGTCACGACCAATATCCGGACCATTCGCAGCGTGCCGATTTCTGTCCAGCCGGCTGCGCTCAAGAAAGCCAGCCTGCCACAGGCATTTGAGGTGCGGGGCGAAGTCGTGATGCCGGAAAAGGCATTTCAGCGGCTGAACGAGGAGCGCGAGAAGCAGGGGCTGGCGCCGGCAGTGAATCCACGTAACGCAGCGGCAGGAACGCTGCGCACATTGGAACCGAGCATCGTGGCAAATCGTGGCCTCGTTCTCTTCGCGTACTTCCTGCTCATTGAGGGCGAGTACTTCCCTGCTGGCCAGGACGCGACTCTCGACGCGTTGACGGCGCTTGGATTTCGCGTGAATCCGCATCGTGGTCGCGTTCACACAGTGGACCAGATGATGAAGTTCATCGATGCAGCCGAGGGCCAGCGGGCAACGCTGGGATACGAGATCGATGGCGTGGTACTGAAAGTGGACGCGCATGCAACACAGCAGCGCCTCGGCTACACGGGGCGCGCGCCGCGATGGGCGATCGCCTACAAGTTCACGGCGAAATCGGGCGTGACGCAGATGGTCGACATCATGATCACGGTGGGCCGCACCGGCAAGTTGACGCCCACCGCGATGCTGACGCCGGTGTTCATTGGTGGAACAACGGTAAGCCGCGCCACGCTGCACAATGCCGATTTCATCGAGCGCATGGGATTGATGATCGGCGATTGGGTGAAGGTGGAGCGAGGCGGCGACGTGATCCCCAAAGTGGCGGAGGTGATCGAAGACGCCGAACACCCACGTGGAACGCGGCGTTTTGTGTTTCCGACCAAGTGCCCGGAGTGCGGAAGCGACGTGGTACGCGCGGAGGGCGAGGCGGATCATCGCTGCGTGAATGCCGATTGCCCGGCAAAGCTGCGCGAGTCGCTGCTACACTTCGGCGCACGCGGCGTGATGAATATCGAGGGCTTGGGCGATGCAGTGGTGGCACAGTTGCTGGAACGTGGAATGGTCCACAGCGTGGCTGATTTGTACAAGCTGACGGTCAAGCAGCTCGTGGGTTTGGAGCGGTTTGCGGAGAAGTCGGCGACTACGCTGAAAGAGGAGATTGAACGATCGAAGAAGGCCGGACTGGCTCGCGTGCTCATGGGGCTTGGGATTCGGTTTGTCGGCGAACGAACCGCAGAATTGCTGGCGCAGGAGTTTGGCACCATTGACGCGGTAATGGCGGCCGGCGCGGAAGAGCTGGAACGTGTCGAGGAAGTGGGGCCGCGGATTTCGGAAGCAATTCTGGAATTCTTCGGACGTGCAAAGAATCGCGACCTAGTCGAACATCTGGGCGCCGCCGGGGTCGACATGACTGCGGAGAAGAAGCAGCGATCGACGCAATTGGCGGGGCTTACTTTTGTGTTGACCGGGACGCTGCCCACGCTGACTCGCGAAGAAGCAAAGGCCAGGATTGAGGCGGCGGGCGGCAAGGTGTCCGGTTCGGTGAGCAAGAAGACGAGCTACGTCGTGGCGGGCGAAGAGGCGGGGTCGAAGCTGGACAAAGCCCGCGAATTGAAAGTGCCCGTGCTGGATGAAGCAGGGCTGCTGAAAATGCTGGCAGCGGGAACGCAATAGACTCGCGAGGGCGTTGTCCGCTCGCCAGCATGCTTCAAGCGATCGAGCGCCGCCGCGTCCTGGAAGACTCGGAGGCGCTGCGTTTTTCGCGTTCCTTCTCCCGCTTCCAGGCTTCTTCACGCCAGGCGCGTGAGTTGAAATTGGGCTGAGGTATGGGCACTTCTGGTTCGTTGCTAGAAGTGAGAGCGATCGGCTTCAGGACGCGCGTCGTCGAGTCGTACCCGTCGACGTAAGTTGCGGGAACCGGCGGAACGATACGCGCTGGAAGCGGGTGTGCAACAGCCGAAGTCAGGCTGGCATCGGTCGGCACTGGAATTACTTCGGGCAATTCCATCGGATCGTCATCCCTTTCTGCAACGGGAGCGGCTCCTCGCATGGCGAGCGTTCGTGCCATAAAATCGTCGACCAGCTTGTGAAGACAGGTTTGCCCGCAAAGGTGTTTCGCACTGGTGCGCATACGAGCCTGCGAGCTCCACCCACCGATGCGGAGTTCCGCTCCGTGTTCATACGCCACAAACCAGTGGTTGGTCTGCTGCTTGTCTCTTCCGCAGATGTCACACGAAATGGCCTGGCGAATCACCGGACCTTCTTCCTCCAGGACACAGCTGCCTGCTTCCTATTTCATCGGAGAATGGCGCGATGCGTACAGCCCGGAACCGAAGCAATCGAAGGAAAACGCCAAAAGGGATGGGACATCCAGATACGGGAAAGGAGGATTGAAATTTCAAAATCGGAAATATGACACGCGACTGGCCTGGAGCACGATTCGTGCGGGGCGTTTATCCACTACTGGCGCGGTGCGAAGTAGCCTTTTTTCGCACGCACCTGGTACCGGCGATCGTTGCAGTAGAGATAGATAGTGCGGAATGCGCCGTTGTATTGGAAGTCGGCAGGCGTATAGGTAAGCGCGTACTGGCTGCGCAATTCTTCTTCGATTTCCTTGAAGCTGTTCGACATTTCTTCAACCGAAGGCGGAAAGAAGACCCGACCGCCGGTCGCTTCGGCCATGTCACTCAGCACCTTGTCCCCTTTGCCGCGGCTTGGGGTCCAGTTGGTGCTGATCGCGTAGATGATAGTTTCTGCGCGCTGACATTCCTTGATCGCCTCGTCCGGATGAACGCGGCTCTGGTTGTCATCCCCGTCTGAGATCAGGATCATGGCCTTGCGCACAGGTTCCTGGCCGCGCGAGACGTCAAGCAGCTTGTCGCGGCATGCTGTATAGACTGCATCGAAGAGAGCCGTGCCGCCGCCTGGACGCAGGCGGTTGATGCCGGTCTCGAGGGCGTCGAGATTGTTAGTCCAATCCTGTTCAACTGTGGGCGTCACATCGAAACCCATCACAAAAGCGCGATCGCTGCGCGCTTTGAGAATTTCGAGAAGGAACTCGGTGGCCGACTGCTGTTCGAACTGAAAGCGTGTGCGGATCGAGGTGCTGGCGTCGATCACAATGCCAACACGCAGCGGCAGATTGATCTGCTGGCGGAAGGAGTTGACTTTCTCGGGCGCCCGCTGATCGTCAAGCAGGGCGAAGTCGTTCAGCTGGAGATTGGGGATGTAGTGGCCGTGCTTGTCGGTGACGGTGAAGATGAGATTGACTTCGTTCACGCCCAGCCGAAGGGTCGGCGCCGTCGCAGCGTCCGCATCGCTGCCCGTTTGCGCAGCGGGTGCGGGTGTGGAAGTTGTCGAGGCCGGGGATTGTGCGGGCGCGGGGGTTGACGACGCCGGCGCTGGTGATTGCGCGTGCAAAGCAGCGACACAACTGCACGCCGCAAGTACCAAGCCTAACAACTTTTGGTCCATATCCTTTTTATTCTACCAATCCGATATTGAGCGCAAGTTACTTATGGTTGTCGCTCTAGGTTCGTGAAACATGGTCGAGGCTCTCAAGAAAGGCCTCTAATTCCTGAGGAAGCGGGGCCTCAAGTTGCAAGGGCTTCCTCGACGTTGGATGCTGAAATTCCAGTTGTGCCGCGTGAAGAAAGTTTCGGCCGAGCCGCAGCCTCTCAGGGTCATGCTTCCGGCTAGCTGGTTGCTGTTCGGTGAGTTGGCCCGCGGCGCCGTAGAGGGTATCGCCGACGACAGGGTGATTGAGGGACGCCATGTGGACGCGGATCTGGTGCGTGCGGCCTGTTTCAATGCGCACACGGATCAGCGTGAATTTACCGAAGCGGGTTGTGAGCCGGCGAACCACGTCATAGTGAGAGACGGCGGAACGGGCGTTTTCGGTAGGTCGCGCAGTCATACGCGTGCGACGAAGCGGGTCACGACCGATGGATGCACTAATGGTTCCCTTGTCCTTCTCAAGATTGCCGTGGACAAGCGCAATGTAAGTTTTGCGAATTTGGCGGCCGGAAAACAGTTTCCCGAGGGCAGCGTGGGCAGCGTCGTTCTTGGCCACGATGATCAGCCCACTGGTGTTCTTGTCAAGCCGATGCACGATTCCAGGACGGAGGTCGCCACCCGTGGATGAGAGCGCGCGAAAACGATGCAGGAGCGCGTTGACAAGGGTGCCACGGCTGCGTGCATCTTCATTTTGACCGGAGCCTGCATGCACCATCATGCCCGCCGGCTTGTTGACGACGGCAAGGTCTGCGTCCTCGTAAACTACGTCGAGGGGAATGTCTTCCGCCGTCGCCTTGAGCGGCGCTGGATGCGGCTCGCCAGTGATGACGATCTGCTCGCCGCCGCGCAGTTTGAGCGAAGCCTTGGGTTGTGCGCCATTCACAAGCACGTCGCCCTGTTCGAGGAGCAACTGCACCCGCGAACGGCTCACCCCCTCGAGTTGCGTGGCGAGAAAGTGGTCGAGGCGCTGACCGGAGGCTTCCGGCGGCACAAGCACCGTGCGTGCTTCAGACATGCGGAACCTCGGCAGCCTCGTAGAGCGTGGTATGCGCGGCGATGCGTGCCCTCTCGCGCCGTCGGAGAACAACAGCACCAATCAGAACGAGCACAATCGCCGCCACCTGCGGCCCGTCAAGCGCGCCATTGAAGAGCGAGCCACGGCCTTCGGCGTCTCGCCAAAACTCCGTGAAGTAAATGGCTGCACCAAACGCGAGAAAACCTATACCGGCGACTTCACCCCGCTGTCGCCGATGCGGCATCCACAGCAAAAGTGAAACGGAAATCGTAAGGAACGTCAATGCGGCATAGGCCTGCACGGGATGAACCGGCACGAACAGCGGCGCGCCGCTCCAGCGTGCAGCGAGAGGATGCGTATAGACGACTGCCCAGCGTACCGTTGTTTCGGTCCCGTAGCCCACGCCTGACAACAGAGCGCCCAACTGCTCGCAAGCCAGAGCCAGCGCGATCGGCGCCGTAAGCGCATCGGCTGCAGGCCCGATGGGCAGACGCTGCCAGAGCATGTAAGGCAGAGCGGCTGCCAGCGCAAACGCTGCGCCAATCCCCGCGAGCAATGGGTGGTGCACCATGGCCAAGCCGAGCAGCCATGCTGGATGACTGCGCACCACTGTCCAATTGAGAATAACGAGCAGAATGCGGGAACCGGCGAGTGCCGCGAAGAGCGCAACGATGCAGAGATTCCACAACTGATTGGGATTGAGACCCACCATGCGCGCCGTGCCCAGCAGGAGCATCAGCGCGAGCAAAACACCAAGCGCTGCCAGCACGCCGTACGAAGGAACAACGATTGGGCCGAAGTGGAAGAGAACTGGATGCACGTAAGAGAAGGATATCTTCTCGAGGCAGGAGAAAAGAAAGCCGACCCACTGGGCCGTAGGCGATGCGCTGGTGAACCCGTCCTAAGACGGCGGAGCTCCCCGCGGTTCATTAGGCATTCCGGACTGGCGGACACGGCACACAGAACCGAATTGGACGAGTAGAGCCCCTGTTCATTGAATGTTGGTTCAACCAGCGTTGACCACCCACCTGCTTTGCAGGCCGGTTTCTATTGCGGATAGTAGGGGTACTGACGAAGAATTGCAAGTCTTGTGCGGGGTAACCAAGGTGTGGTACGTTCTTCGTCCCATCTTGATTTGGGATGTTTGCGCACAATCGGGAACGAAAGTTGGGCGCTTCAAAAACTGGTGCCGCGCAATTTACGACCCGGTCTTGCGCTCCTCTTCAAGCACTTCATCCAGGAGCCCACGCAATGTCAGCGCGCGTGCATGGCCCTCGCGCATGTCGGCGCCGGCTGTCTGCGCAAGCTCGTCGGCAAGGTTGAGGGCCGCAAGCACGGCGACCCGCAAGGAGTCTACAGTACGACCCTGCGCTGCAACCGCACGCATCTTGGAATCGACCAACGCGGCCAGCCGGTGGATGTGGGCCGGATTCTGGCCCGTGAGGTGATAGGCCTGGTCGTAGATGCTCACAGTTGTGTAGCCAGGGGGCGCAGCCGACTCATTTTTCGCCATGGATCACCTCAAAGTTCGAGAGCATCGAGTTGGGAAAGCAAACGCTCGACCCGCTGGCGCACCTGGTCGCGCTCGGTACGCAGAGAGCGGATTTCCTGTTTCATCTGATCGACGAGTGGGCTCTGTTCTGTGAGCTGCGCTTCAGCCTTGGCGGCGCGTTCATCGGCTGCGGTGCGAGCCAGGCGCTCGCGTTTCACAAGTTCAACGGCGCGAACGACGCGTTCTTCAAGCGCCGAAAAATCATCTGCACTGAGGGCGAGCGCTGTCGTTTCGCTTTGGGGATTGAGGGTATGTTGGGCAGTCTTGCTTTCCTCCGCAACCTCGGAATCAAAGAATGTTTGCGACATAAAAACAACCTCCGCGCATCCGCGCTTCGTGCAAGTATACGGCAAACGAGGGACGCAATGCCTCGGCGATACGGGCCGGATCCGCTGCCAAAACAACTGTGCGTACTCGATTGCATTGGCAGCGCGGTAGCGGTTTTAGTTGCAAAAAACTATACGCGCCGGGAACGCCAGATCGCTCAAGGATGTGGATAACAAGGGCGAATTACGTCCGCAAACGTGCCCCCGCCTTGGCCACGGCGCTGACGATTTGCGCTTGAAACGCTTGCATCTCTTCTTCGCGAAGGGTACGGTCCGGTGCCTGAAAAGTAACGCCAAGCAGAAGCGAATACTCGTGCGCGCCGAGCTTGGCATCGTGGAAGACCTCGCGTGCGCGCCACTCGACGAGCTCGGGGATCGCAAGAGCGGCAAGCGCCTGGTCAAGCATTTCCCACGTGACACTTTTATCGAGCACGAGTGAGAAATCGCGCCGGACGGGCTGAAAACGTGAGATGTCGCGCGCGGACGGTTTGCCCAGCGTCAACTTGTAGAGCCTATCGAGGTAGAGTTCACCAAGGAGGACTGGTTCCTTGAGTTTGCGGGCACCGGCTTCATTGGGATGCAACTGCCCGAACCAGCCCACGGTAACGCCGTCTGCCACTACCCGGGCAGCACGATACGGATGCAGCCATGCCGGCGTCAGTCCTGCGTCCAACTCGAACCGGTCGAAGTAGACAGTACGCGTCTGGAAACGCGAAAGGACTTGCTCCACAACACCCTTCACGTCGTGGAATTCGATCGCACGCGGCGGATGAAGTGCAGACTGCTCGGGAAGCGTGCCCACAGCGGCAAAAGCGAGCGCGGGGCGTTCTTCGACTTTCTCAGTAGTGCCGCTGAAGGCGGTACCGAGTTCGAACAGGCGCACATCGCTGACATCGCGATGCAGGTTACCGGCGACCTTCGTGAGGATGCCGGGAATCAGCGACGGGCGCAGCACACCGGCTTCTTCACTGAGCGGATTGCCGAGCGGCACCACCAGACCGGGTTGCGGCGCGGTCAGCGCCGCTTCCGCAGCGGAGCAGAAGGTGCTCGCGATGGCTTCGTGAAAGCCCGCAGAGAGCAGGGTACGGCGCACTGTGATCTCGCTCTCCGCCCAAGGCAACGCATGCACGCCTTCACCGAACGCCGGGAGCGTGTTCGCGAAACGGTTATAGCCGTACACGCGCGCGACTTCTTCGATAAGGTCGATTTCGCGCTCGAGGTCAAGCCGCCAGCTGGGCAGGACCGCGTTCCACGCAGGTCCGGCAGGTTGCGCGGGCGTGAGTTGGCAACCTAAGGCGGTGAGAAAATTTTCGACAGTTGCAGCGGTGATGCCCTCTTTATCTTCCGTCTTACCGAGGATGCGGTGCACTTCGCTGAGCTCGATACTCACCGGCTTGCGATGCGCCGTGCGAGCCTCCCAAGCAGGAACGCGCACATCGACGAGGTCCCCTTCGAGCCAGCCGCCATTCGCAAGCAAAATGCGGCTGACAAGAGCCGAGGCGACCGGCGCAGAGTTGAAGTCCGCGCCTCGCTCAAAGCGATGACTGGCATCGGTGTGGAGGCCATGACGACGTGCGGTGCGGCGCACAGCCATTGGCTCGAACCACGCCGCTTCGACGAGAACATTGCTGGTGGCGGAGGTGATCATCGTGTCCCAGCCACCCATCACGCCGGCCAGACCCAATGGCTTCACGTGATCGGCGATGATGAGGTCCTCTGGATCGAGCGTTCGTTCTACTCCGTCCAAAGTCTTGAGTTTTTCGCCTTTGTGCGCGCGACGAACGATGATTCCGCCTTCAATCTTGTCCAGGTCGAAGGCATGCGTGGGCTGCCCCATCGCGAGCCATGCAAAGTTGGTGGCGTCGACGGCGTTGGAGATCTTTTTCTGCTCGAGAAGGCCGAAGTAGGTGGCGACTTCCGCGCCGGGAAACCAGTCCCGCGATTCGCCGATAGTGATCCCGCGCAGCACACGCGCGGTGAAATGGCCACATGCGTCTTGGGCTTCAATCGCGACCGAGAAGGGCTTGGCGGACAGACGGAATTCCGGCAGTGCGGCATCGAGCGGCTTGAGTTCGACGCCATAGATCGCCGCAGCCTCGCGCGCGATGCCGTAGTGATTCATGGCATCGACGCGGTTGGTGGTGATGTCCATCTCGAAGAGGAATCCATTGCCGGATCCGAGATCAAAGACACCTTCGACGGCGATGCCGCGCAACGTAAGGTCTTCGGCAAGCTGGGCATCGCTCACCGCGAGATGGGACAAATAACTGCGAAGCCACTTGGTCAGAATCTTCATTTGCGCAATCCGTGCTGAGCGGCGCTAGCGGAGTCAGCGGTGTTAGTTTCCGCGCTGGTACTGTGTTGCCTCAACGAACTGATCAACCCGTTAAGCAACCGTCCAACTTCCGCGCCTTGATCCACAACAGCCTGGATGTTCTGTTTGTCGAAATAGCCCAAGTCCGCAGCCAACTCAACCTGAGTCTGCAACTCACACAGTGAACCGCGCGCGTTGCCTAAGAAGTACCTGAACTGTAAATCGGTAAGCCTGCCATGCCCCTCCGCGATGTTGCTTGGGATTGACACAGCTGCCCGCCTGACTTGGGCGAGAAGGCCGTCGGCTTCGCTTTTGGGCAAGCCAGCGGTAAGCGTATAAGCTTGCCGAGCCAATCCCATCGCCTTTTGCCAGACGATCAAGTCCCGATAACTCTTAGGTCTAGACATTTCTAACTCCGCTAACCGCGCGTAGCGCGGCTAACGCCGCTTCTCACGCAAATTGCCCCAGAAACCGCATATCGCCCGCGAAAAATTGCCCAATATCGCTCACGCCATACTTCATCATGGCAATGCGCTCGACGCCCATACCGAACGCGAAGCCGGAAATCTTCTTCGGGTCGTAGGCAGGTTGCTTTTCCGCGGCGAAGGCGAAGACCGCCGGGTCGACCATGCCGCAGCCCAACAATTCAATCCAGCCGGAGTGCTTGCATTTGCGGCAGCCCTTGCCTCCGCAGAAGATGCAGCTGATCTGCACGTCCGCCGAGGGCTCAGTGAACGGGAAGAACGAAGGGAAGAACCGAGTCTTGACCGAGGAACCGAACAGCGCCTTCATCGCGTGATCGAGCGTGCCCTTCAGGTCGCTGAACGTGATATCGGTATCGACGCAGAGACCCTCAACCTGATGGAAGGTGGAAGAGTGGGTCGCATCGTCTGCCTCATTCCTGTGAACTTTGCCGGGAATGACTATTCGCACCGGCGGCGGCTGTTGCTCCATGGTGCGCATCTGCACCGGGGAAGTGTGGGTGCGCAGAAGCAGGCGGTCCCGCAACGCGCGACGCTCCTGGTTCGCAATCACCAGCGTGTCCTGCGTATCGCGCGCGGGATGGCCTGGTGGAAAATTCATGCTCTCGAAGTTGTAGAAATCCGTTTCGACTTCCGGACCTACGCCAACCGAATAACCAAGCGCCGCAAAGACGGAGACGATTTCGTTCAGCGTGCGCGTGATCGGATGCTCGGCGCCGGTGAGGCGACGCGAACCGGGCAGCGTGATGTCGACGGCCTCGGCGGCAAGAGCGGAGTCGTTCGGCCCCGCGCCATCGGCTGCTGCGAGCAGGTCTTCGACAACTTCTTTGAGGCGTTTGAATCGCTCGCCGACGGACTTTTTGGCGTCGGGCGGTGCGGCTTTCAGCCATGCAGAAACCTCGTTGAGCCGGCCCTGCTTGCGGCCTACCCAACGCAAACGGAAGGCCTCGACGTCAGCGTCGCCACGGATTGCGGAGGCATCGTTGCGCGCCGTGTCTTCGAGAGTGCCGAACGCTTTGTCCAGCGCGTCGCCGTCAAAGGCCGGCAGATGAGGAATGTCTTCGGTTGCCATGCGTAAAGAGCAGGATAAATCACCGCGACAGTGTGCTCCAGTATGCTGTCTCCCATGAAAGTCTCCCATTTGGCGTTTGCCTTCGCTCTGTTTGCGTCCCTCGGCGTGACTCCCTTCGCGGCATCGGCACAAACGGCCGTCTATCCGCAGCAGGACGGTTTCGTCGATGCCCACGGCGTCCTCATCTACTACGTGACCTTTGGCCAGGGTCCACCGCTTGTGGTTGTGCATGGCGGCCCAGGAGCGGACCACACCTATTTCCTGCCCTATCTCCTGCCGTTGGCACGCAGGCACCGGCTCATCTTCATTGACGAGCGAGGCTCAGGCCGGTCGCAGAGGCTGCAGGACACGAGCCGCTACACCGTGGAAGCGATGGCCGACGATGTGGAGGATCTGCGCGTGGCGCTCAAGCTGGGAAAGATTTCGTTGCTCGGCCACAGTTACGGCGGCGCGCTCGCACAGGCCTATGCGCTCAAATATCAGCAGAACCTTTCGCATCTAATCCTCAACAGCACCTTCCCCTCCACGAAGCAGATGAATGAGGTACTCGCGCGCGAAAAAGCGCAGATGCCGCCAGAGAAGCTGAAACGCCTGAATAAGCTGGAAGCAGCAGGGCTATTCGGCAAAGGAGAAGTCTGGGAGCACGGGCGCTGCCCGGCCGAATACGCGGCGCTGGCGTGGGGAACGGGATACTTCCCATTCCTCTATAGAGCGCGGCCCGACCCGAACTACGACCCGCAAGCTCAAAACACATCGACGAGCTGGGAGCTTTATCGGACCATGTGGGGCGAGCACGGCGAGTTCGTCATTGACGGCAATCTCAAGTCGGTGGAATACGTGGACCGCCTGCCGTCGATCCACGTGCCCACGCTGATCATGGCCGGGGATCACGATGAGTGCGACCCCTCGTTGAGCCGCGAAATGCACGAGAAGATCGCCGGTTCGCAGCTCGAAATTCTGCCCAATTCCGGGCACATGAATTTTGTGGATCAGCCGGATTTGTGGCAGAAAACGGTGGAGGATTTCCTCGGCGGGAGATAGACCGCATTAGGGAAAGAGCCCGGAGCCGAAGCTCCGGGCCCTTCGCGTGACTCCACCAGTCCGGTGTTGCCTTTTATGCTGCTTTTGTTGCTTTGGCCGCCTTGGCGTTTGCGGCTTTGGCCTGCTCGGCCAGCTTGGTAAAGCCCGCGGCGTCGTGGACGGCAATGTCAGCCAGGATCTTGCGATCGAGTTCGACGCCGGCCTTCTTCAATCCACTGATGAATTGCGAGTAGCTGGTGCCGTTCAGCTTGGCGGCCGCGGAGATGCGCACGATCCACAGAGAGCGGAACTGACGCTTCTTCTGGCGGCGGCCGGTGTAGGCGAACTTGAGGCCGCGCTCGACGGCTTCCTGCGCCGCCTGATAAAGCTTGGATTTGGTAAGGAAGTAACCGCTGGCCCGATCGAGAATCTTCTTGCGGCGGTCGTTGCGTTTTGTACTACGTTTTACGCGGGGCATGTGCGTCTTCTCCGTTTGTGTTGCGTCTGTTTGGCGGCTGGAGGCAGGAGGGCCGATTTGTCGGCCGGTGAACCTCTTCACTCGCTCTGCAAGCCTGAATCTCTCACCAGTGCGAACGCTTTTCGCAACCGGGGGGGCCAATTTTGTCTTAGGCCCATCTGCAGCCGCGGCACGAACCCAATCCAAAGGTCCGCCCCACGCAGTGGTCAGGCGTAGGGAATCATGCGCGCTACCTTCTTGTAGTCGCCGTCGGAGACAAGCAGGGTCCTACCCAGCTTGCGCTTTGACTTTGGCGACTTCGAAGTAAGGATATGCCGCGTCTTCGTCTGGCCCCGCTTGATTTTGCCGGTGCCTGTCTTACTGAAGCGCTTGGCCGCGCCCGAATGGGTTTTCAACTTGGGCATTGTTTTTCTCGTTTTCGACGAAACTGGTATGTCCGTCGCAAAGTCCGTAGGCGCAGGGACTTCCCTATGCCTTTGAGGCTCATTCCAGTATATCGCAAGCCCGGATTCGCCGCCACCTGCGCATCGAGAGCTGGAGAGGTGGCCAAAATAGCCGAGTTCGGGCCTTGGGGAGCCTCAATCGGACGCTTCAGGGCCCGATTTGCAGGCAAGCTTGAAATCGGGGTGCATTCCAGTCATCGCGCCTGCCTTCAAGTCAAACGCCAGTCGCACGTTGTCGGAGCGAATTCCCACTGGACCCTGCAGGTCCTGCGCTTCCGGTCCGAGGCTTCCCTCCCACGCCACGCGATTGTCGACGAACACATGCAGTTCTTCCCCATTCAGTTCCGCACCAAGCGTGTGGGTGTCGCCTGGTTGTAATGCGGGCACGGCACCCGCGTGCTGGGGCTTGATGTTCTGGTAGCCGCGGTTTCCGCACTCCGAGCTTTTGGTTTGTGTTGGATTCCTCTTGATTGAGACCACAATCTTCGACTCGGGCTCAATGCGCCACATGGCGTACACCAGGTTACAGGCATTCTGGGCGCGGAGTTTCAGTCCGAACTGACGCCGTATTTCGCCCGAACCGAGCTTCGTTTCTTCGGCCGTGGGTCCGAGATAAGTGAACTTCGCCTCGATCGCCTGCGAAGTCCAGGTATTCGCATACGCGCGCATTTTGGGAACATCGACTGTCAGGCGATCCCCGGTTCCATTCTCAACTGCGCCTTCGGTCACACAAAGATTCGCGCCGCTGATTGCGATCTTTCTCGCAGTTATCTGCGCCTGCGCTGCACAAGAGATGAACGAGAACAATAACCCCAGCGTTGATAGTCGACTTTCAAGGGCATTCATTGACTGCGCCTCCCTTGCGAATCGAATGCGGGATCGTGCATGGAACGCCAATCGCACAGCAAGAATCAAGCGCAATCCTCAGCCGCCTACTCAAAACGATAAAGCGTCACCTTTTCCGTTTTAAGTTGGCGCGAGTCGAAGCGCCAGCCCTTGCCCTGGTCGTTTTCATCGCCATTCAGGCGCCGGCCGGGAATCCATTTCCCATCTTCGAAGCTGCCTTCGTCGACGGCGGCAATGCCTACCTGCTTGCCGGAGCGCGGCGCAAAGGAAACACGGAAGCCTTTGCCGGCACCAAGGAACTCATCGGGACCAGTCGCCATCACGATTCCGTATCCCGTCTCGGAGTGGCTGCCGAAGATCTCATCGAGTGTAATGTGGAGCGTGTCGCCGCTCATGGTGAAGTCGACTGAGGGATGGCCATGATCGAGCACGAAGCCATGGATTGTGCCGTCGCTCTGGTGTTGCGCGATAAGCGGCGACAGTTTCGCGAGGAGCATGTAGCTGGCAGCCAAGTCACCCTTCGCGTCGATTTCGCTTTCAATGCCGAACGGTGAAAATCCGAAGCCTGCTTCCTCGCCAAGCGCGTAGAAAACATTCGCGGCGCCCGCGGCACCGCCACGCGTCTCCGGCATGAAGAGCGGGTTGTCGGCGCGGTGATAGCGCTTGCACCACAGGGCAAAGTTCGGATCGTAGAGGTCGGGCGAATAGAGGTCGATGGCGCTGCCCGCAGCCTTCCACACGTCGACTACCCATGGCTCGGGACCGCCGCTGGGATAATTCCCCGGCGTGGTGTCGTTGCCGGCGAGCCAGGTATTGACGTACATCGGAATGTCATAGGCGGCCTTGCCGCGTGCCGTGACGGCCTGGATGAAATGGGCATAGTGCCACGCCATAAAGAGCTCATCGGCGCGGTAGGTATCGCCGAAAACTTCAGCCCAAGTGCCCGATGTCTTGTCGCCGTTCGCGTCCCATAGCTCCCGAAGCATCGGGTAAAGGCTCTCGCGATGAACCTGAAGATAGTGCGTCAACTCCGCCGGGACTGGTGCAGAAAAGGCGCGATTTGCGCCTGCGGAGTGATCCCGCGTATCGCCGAGCACGCCGACTTCGTTTTCAACCTGCATCATGAGCACAGTGTGGTCGCGGCTGTCGGCCTCTTTGATGTGCTGCATCAAGGCGGCAAAAGCGCGCGCATCGGCTTCTTGCGTGGCGGTTCCCCGCGGGCTCAGGATCTCGACCTCGGCGCCATCTTCAACCACGCGCGGGAAGCGCCGCGTATCCTGCTTGACCCAGGCCGGCGCATAGCTCGACATGCCGTTCTTCCACGAGGCGAGCCATAGAAAAACAATGCGCGTATGCACCTGGCGCGCCTGATCCAGAAGGCCGTCGACCAACGTGAAGTCGTATTTGCCTTCGTTAGGCTCGACGAGTTCCCAGCTCAGCGGAGTAACAACAGTGTTGAGGCCCATCCCAGCGAGTTCAGGCCACAGCGGTTTCATGTAATCGAGGCTGGACGAAGAGGAGTTGTGCAGTTCCCCGCCAAGAATCAGGAAAGGCCTGCCGTCGACGATGAGCTGGGTCGCGGATCCTCGCTTCTCGAGGTGAGGCGCCGGATTCTGTTGCGCAAGGAGAACGGCAGGCACGAAGGCGACAGATAACAGGAAAACTGGCAGCAAATCAACGCGGGTTCGCATAACGTGAGGGAGTCTAGCACAGGATGCAAGCCTCAGTTTGTAAGGGCAAGGGAACGTCGGCGACACGAATTCGTCGGCTCGACGCGCGAGTTGGCTACACTGAATCTGTGAGCACTTCGTTTCACATTGAGAACTTCGGCTGCCGCGCTGCCCGCGCCGATGGCGAGGCAATCGCCGATAGGCTGCGTGCATCAGGGTGCAACGAACAGCGGGCGCCGCAAGCCGATGTGATCGTCGTGAATACCTGCAGCGTGACTGCGGAGGCTGATCGGGCAGCCCGCGCATTTATCCGCCGGGCGCACCGTCGCAATCCCGAGGCGCGGATCGTAGCGACTGGCTGCTACGCGCAGCGCGCGCCTGAGGAGTTGGCCGGATTGCCAGGCGTAGCGGCAGTTGTGGGCAACAGTCACAAGGCATTTGCGCCGGAGATTGCGCTCGGACTCGCAAAGGGCGCTGATCGGGCGGATTCGGAATCGGCCTGGGTCAGCGCGGCCTCGCTGATGGCAGGCAGCGAGTCGCCGCTCGTACATGCCGATGATTCGTTCGCGCATTCCTTTCTCGCCGAAGCGCAGGTGGCTCCCGGCGCACAAACGCGGCCGAACCTGAAGATCCAGGAAGGATGCGGAAACCGGTGCTCGTTCTGTGTGATTCCACAGACAAGGGGCTCGTCCAGAAGTTTGCCCTTGGCAGACATTCTCAGGCAGGTGAATGGATTCGTTGCGGCGGGCGGAATGGAGCTGGTGTTTTCGGGCATCAACCTGGGCCGGTGGGGGCGCGATCTGAAGTCGGCGCCGGGTGAGCCGCAGCCCAGGCTCGCATGGCTGTTGCGGCAAATCTTTGAACAAACAGAATTACCACTCCTGCGATTGAGTTCAATTGAGCCGATGGATTGGGATGCGGAGTTGATTGGCCTGATCGCGGAGTTTGGTGGAAGGCGACTCGCCCGCCACGCGCATCTGCCATTGCAGTCGGGGTCAGACGCCGTATTGCGTCGCATGCACCGGCGCTACCGGCCATGGCACTACGCGGAGAAAGTTGCTGCCTTGGCGGGGGCAGCGGGATCGGAGCTAACGCTGGGTGCGGATGTGATGGTCGGCTTTCCGGGCGAGACGGATGCCGAGTTCGAAGAGACTCTCGAGTTTGTTCGCGCGCTGCCATTCGGCTATCTGCACCTGTTTCCGTTTTCGCCGCGGCCGGCAACGCGCGCGTGGGCACTGCATAAAGAATGTCCAGTGGCGCCGGGTGCGGTGGAAGAACGAATGGCGGTGATACGTGCGCTGTCCGCAGAAAAAACCTTCATCCATCGAATGCGCTGCGCAGGCCGAGAGCTGGCCGCGATCACGATGCACACGCCTGAAACTCTGTCGCAGAATCGACGAACCACAGCGCTTACAGAGAACTTTTTACCCGTGGAGCTCGCAGGAGAACTCCCCGCCAACCGTCTCGTCCGGGTGCGTGTGAATGGACTCACCGTGGAAGGCGCGCTGGAAGCGATAATCGTCAATGAAGCGGCAGAGCCATTGACTACCGGTTCATCTCTCAGCTGGAACGCTGTGGCAGTCTAGAAACATGATTTTTCAGCAAATGCTTCGAGCAGTTTCCAGTGGAGCAATTCTTATCGCGCTGGCGAGCATCTCGTTAGCGCAAGCGCCGGCTGCGCACAAGACTGAAAACGTGCTGGTAGTGATGCTGGACGGAATGCGCTGGCAGGAAGTCTTTCGCGGCGCCGATCCCAAACTGATTAAGTCTCGGGGGCCCGCAGCTCTTGGCATTCCCAAAGAGCGCACCGCCAAGGCGCGGGAACGCTATTGGCGAGACACACCGGAGGAACGGCGCATGGCCCTGATGCCATTCCTTTGGAGCACGGTGGCGCACCAGGGCGAGCTCTTCGGCAACCGCGATCTCGGATCTGACTCTCATGTAATGAACGGATTCAATTTTTCCTACCCCGGTTACGCGGAGACGCTCACCGGGATTGCAGATCCTCGGATCAACTCGAATAACAACGTGCCCAACCCGAATGTGACGGTATTCGAATGGCTCAACAAAAAGCCCGCATTCGCCGGAAAGGTAGCGGCATTTGCGGCGTGGGAAGCCTTCGAAGGCATCTTTAACGAGCAGCGCAGCGGATTCGTAGTGAATGCGAGCTATGCGCCGCTAACGGCCACTCCACTCACGCCCGAGTGGACGCTTCTGAATCAATTGAAGACAGAGACGGTGCGCATCTGGCCTGACGAAGCCTTCGATCCGATGCCCTTTCATACGGCGATCGAATACCTGAAAGTGAAAAAGCCACGGTTGCTTTTCCTCGGCCTGGGCGAGACAGACGATTGGGCACATGCGGGCTCCTACGCCGAGTATCTGAACGCCGCGCATCTGGGAGACAGTTATGTGCGCGCGCTGTGGGAGCTGGTGCAGTCGATGCCGGAGTACAAGGACAAAACCACGCTCATCGTGCTTCCGGACCATGGGCGCGGCGTTGGGCGCAAGTGGACCAGGCACGGCCAGGACATCCCCGAATCAAAGGAAACCTGGATGGCGTTTCTCGGTCCGGACACCCCGGCCCGGGGCGAACGCAAACAGACCACACCCGTCACGGAGAGCCAGATTGCGGCAACCATCGCCGCGCTCTTGGGCGAGGACTATCGCACCGCATTCCCTCAGGCCGCACCACCGATCCAGGAGGTTCTCGGGCCGTAGTCGTGGCCTTTCTTCGCTCACTGCCGTGTCTTAAACAGCGGTCAAGCAGCGTCCGAATGAGCCAAACCAATGCTATACTCAGGGTGCGTTCGCGGGCTTTTTGCCGTTCCGGATGGCCCCGGAACCGGAGGCTGCGAACCCCAAGTGGAGGAGCACCATCGCACTCGATAAACGTTCGGCCAAGTCTTTTATCCGCATCAACGATCGCATCCGGGCACGCGAAATTCGCGTCATCGACGAAAATGGCGAACAACTGGGAATTCTGCCGCCTTTTGAGGCGCTGAAGATCGCCCGCGAGCGCGGGTTGGATCTGGTGGAAGTTTCGCCCACGGCCGTTCCACCGGTGTGCCGCATTCAGGATTACGGCCGTTTCCTCTATGAGAAGGAAAAGAGCGAACGCGCCGCCCGCAAAAAGCAAAAGGTCATCACCATCAAGGAAGTCAAATTCTCGGTCACAGTGGACGAGCACGACTACCAGACCAAAAAGAACCAGGCTGTTCGCTTTTTGAACGAAGGCGATAAAGTGAAAGCAAGCCTGCGCTTCCGTGGTCGACAGATGGCCCACCGCGAGCTGGGATACGCCATCATCAACCGGCTGATTCAGGACATTGGCGAAGCAGGCACGGTTGAGTTTATGCCGCGCATGGAAGGAACCATTCTGCACGCGATCCTGGCCCCGTCAAAGAAAGAAGGCTCCAAGCCGAAGCCTGCACAACAGGCGCAGCCCCCTGCTCCGCGGCCGCCAATGCAGCAGCAGGCACGCTAGACTCGTTGCGAATAATTCCAACTGAAGGCCGCTCTTTACGGGCGGCCTTTGCATTTTGATTTCGCGGTATCGGCATTGTGTATTCTGACCGCATGCTTTCTTCCCTCCACCGTTCCTGCCTTGCCTTCATTTTCTGTGTCTCTGGCCTTGCGTTCGCCGCGGGCATTCTTCGCGCGGAGCAGGCACCGGCCCCGCATTTTCCAACCACGGAAGACCTGCGCCATTTGAAATCGATTGGCGGGCCGCAGCTCTCGCCGGACGGCAAGCAGGCACTCTTCACGGTGGTCGATGCGACCGCCGACGGAGCCAAAGCTCATGTCTGGTTGGTTGCAACGACAGGGTCGGACAAGGCACGCCAATTGACGTTTTCGCCGCCAGCCGATAAGCGCGGCGAACGCAATCCACAGTGGGCGCCGGACGGATCAGCGATTCTCTTCCTGGCACATCGAGGCGAACGCACCGAGCTGTTTCGGCTGGATCTGCGCGGCGGTGAGGCAGCACCGTACAACTTGAAGATTGTGCCGCCGGTGGACGAATCGAAGGAAAAGGATGCAATCCCACCACCGGGCGCGGAGAAGAGCAACGACAAGAAGCCCAAGGAAAGACCCGACCCACAGAAGAATGGCGCACCAGAGCAGATCGCGCTGGAGCCTTCGGGGTTTGCGATTTCGGCCGACGGAAAGTGGTTGGCAGTGTGGGCGCGCGATCCGCAAACGCCCGGCGAGAAGAAGCAGAGCGACGCGAAGGCCGATGCTTCCTGGGTGAATCACGAGAAGCACGGCGCGCGGCTTTATTTGGCGGCGCTCAAGGCGGACGGCGCGCTGGATGGCGCACTGAAAACGCTTGCGATCGCACCGGATGTGCGTGGAGCCGTGTGGTCCCCGGCCAGCGACCGCCTGCTTGTCTTCACGGAAGCGCCGAATGACTTATCAGATCTTGGTCCGGCGGGTGCGGCGTGGGTCGCGGATGCGGCTGCACCGGATAAACCGGCGAAGCTGGACGCTGTTCCCCCAACAGTGGGCGGAGGCGAATGGCGCACAGATGGATCGGCCATCGTGTTCAGTGCGGCCACACCAGAAAATGCGCCGCCAGGATACGACGAGCTTTTCGCGCTTGCTCTTGGAGATGCATCGGCCAAGCCAGTCAGACTGTCTGCCGGCTTTGCGGGACAACTGAATGCGTCCGCATTGTTCTTCGCGCAGGATGGATCGGTCGTTACTCCAGCAGCTGTAGGAACGCGCGCTGCGGTGGTGCGCGTCGGGATGGATGGGAAGACGGCACCGACGCCGATCGACCTGGGTGCTCCTGTGGTCTCGGGGCTCAATACGAATCGCAAGCAGACTGGCTGGCTTTGGCTGGCCGAGAGCGGCGCGCAGTCGCAGAAACTTTGCTTCGCGCAGCAACTCGGCAATCCATGCACGGCACTGCCGATTCCAGAGTTGGCGCCAGCAGCACTGCGTTCGGTTGAGCCGCAGTTGGTGCAGTGGATGAGTGATGGACTGACAATCGAAGGGCTGCTCTATCTGCCACCGGATGCCGGCTCCAAAAAAGTCCCGCTGATCGTCGATGTGCATGGCGGCCCTTTCGGTGCCTTCGAAAACCGCAACGATCCGTTTGCCGCATTTCTGGTCGGGCACGGCTGGGCCGTCCTGCGGCCCAATCCGCGCGGCTCATCGAATTACGGGGTGAAGTTCGCCGCGGCAAACAAGAACGATCTGGGCGGCGGTGACTACCGCGACGTGATGGCGGGCGTGGATGCTGTGCTTGCGAAGTATCCGCTGGACCCGTCGAAGATGGCGCTCATGGGCTACAGCTATGGCGGCGAGATGGCGGCGTTCGTTGAGGGAAAGACGGACCGCTTCAAGGCCATCATCAGCGGCGCGCCGGTGATCGATCAGTTCAGCGAATATGGAACCGAGCACGGTTCGTGGTACGACCGCTGGTATTTCGGTAAACCGTGGGAGCATCTTGAAGACGCGTGGCGGCAGAGTCCCCTGGCCGGCGCGGCAAAAGCGAAAACACCGTTCTTGTTGCTGCAGGGGCAAAGCGACTCGACCGATCCGTTGGGCCAATCCGAAGAGATGTATCGCGCGCTCCGGCAAGAAGGAGTGCCTGTGGAATTGGTGAGCTATCCCCGCGAAGATCATGGGCCGCTGGCAGGCGGAATGTTTGGAAGGCCCTCGCCCGAACCATGGCATGGATACGACGCACGGCAGCGGGTTGCGGAGTTCATCGAGAAGGCATTCGGGAACGGCGCATCGCCGGCGGAATCGACAACGCGGTCGAGCACAACCCGGTAGCTCCGAAAGGACCGATTGCGGCCGGATTGCGCCCATGTGCACGAAGCGTTTACGTCTTCGATATACTGGAGAGGTAACGCTCCTCAGCTGTTTGTCCAACTCACCACTGCATGCAGAGTCCCACCATCGATACAGCATCCACTCGTCTCCCTGGCACATCGCGAGCGGATGTGCGACGGATCATGGGATATGTTTACTTCACCTTTGTCTGCTATCTCGCCATCGGATTGCCGCTGGCAATTCTGCCGGCTTACGTGCACCTGCGCATGGGGTATCACGCGTCGCTGGCCGGGCTGGTCATCAGCATTCAATACATTGCGACATTCCTGAGCAGGCCCTGGGCGGGACGCATTAGCGACCATAAGGGCGCAAAGATCTCGGTGCTGTGGGGCATGGCGGCTTGCACAGCGAGTGGGGTCCTGTTGCTCGGCGCAGCCGCACTACACCGCAATCCGGCATGGCTGAGTTTGACCAGTCTGCTGGCAAGCCGGTTGGTGCTCGGCGTGGGCGAAAGCCTGGGATCGACGGGGGCGACCCTTTGGGGCATCACAGCTGTGGGGCAGGACCATACTGCCAAAGTCATTTCGTATAACGGCGTGGCGACGTATGGTGCTCTTGCGCTGGGTGCGCCGCTGGGCGTCGTCATGGAACAGCAGTGGGGCCTTGCCGCGATCGGGATCGTCACCATCGTATTGTGCGGCGCGAGTTTCGTCTTCGCGAGCCGAAAAGAACCGGTGCCCGTGGTGCCGGGAGAGCATTTGCCGTTTCGCGATGTGCTTGGTCGTGTGACGCCGCATGGGATTGGCCTGGCGCTTGGCGGCGTAGGGTACAGCGTGCTGGCGACATTTGTGACACTCTTTTATGCGAGCCGAAACTGGAACGGTGCAGCGCTGTGCCTGACCGGATTCGGCGTGGCTTTCATCGCTGCGCGGCTTTTGTTTATCCACGCGATCAGCCACTATGGCGGATATGCCGTGGGCATCACCTGCCTCGCAGTAGAGTCAGTGGGCGTGTTGCTGCTGTGGCGCGCGGTATCGCCGTGGATGGCTTTTGGCGGCGCGGCGCTTGCTGGATTTGGATTTTCGCTGGTATTTCCGGCGCTGGGCGTGGAGGCGGTGAAGCACGTCCCGGAGCGAAGTCGCGGCACCGCACTCGGCGTCTACACGGTGTTTGCCGATGTGTCATTCTTTCTGGTTGGCCCGATTGCCGGCGCGGTAATTGGGGCATTCGGGTATGCAAGCGTGTTCCTTTTCGCGCTGACTTGCGTGATTGCATCGCTGGGAATCGTCGTGGTTCTGGCGACAAGGAAGCAAGTGCCGCGCCCGGCTTCGGACTTCTAGGGCGGTTCTCCAATTTCCGTGGAGTCTCCTAACATCACGCAAGGTGGCATTTTCTTGAGGAAAATGCCACTTGGCAGCATCGATTTCGCGCTACACCAATTGGAGGACCGCCTTAGCCAAGTCGAATAAATACGGCTTTCCTTTTGACAAACCGAAACGGCGAGCCAGCCGCTCTAAGCAGCCTACCCCTTTAGTGGTACATGTCGTGGACGCAATTTAACTCTTTCTAGCGCGAAAGAGCCATTGTCTCCAACCTCCGCACGTACGATCCTCTTTCCATAGCTTCCCGATGGATTTTCTAGTCTGAGCGACCTGCAAGAAATGCGCCCAGCTGTTCGAACGATGGAGGCAGATCGAACGGAGACTCGAATGAAAAACTCGTTGAGCGTATTGGTTGAACGTACATCGAACATTGCGTCGCGCGGGAATAACCTGGTGTCGGATGCGGTGTTGAGGCTTCATTTCGGAATTCAGAACTTTTTGATCCAGGAAGACGCGCAGGACCTGGTTGAATATGCACTCGTCGTGGCGTTGATCGCATTCGGTGCGACGACAGCGATGAAGGGCCTTTCAACAGAAATCAAGACCGCGTTCAACGCGATCAGCAGCGATCTTGCCACTTCACTCTAGTCGTTTCAGTTAAACAGTCTTCTCGAACCGCGGAGCCGTTGCAAGGAAAGACAGCTCGTTGACCGTGCGCTTTCTCAGGTCTGCAATCACCTCTTCGGCAACGAACTTTCTCGGCTGACTCCTTTCCCTTCTCTGCGCTGCTGTTGTTCCCAGTAAAATCGCTTCTTCAAATGCAGAACGGCCATCCCGAAGGATGGCCGTTACTGTCTTGCTGCTTAAGAGAAATCTAGCGTTCGCTCTTCCAGTTGATGAGATCGCCAAGCGTGGTGGTTGAGCTGGAGACGGGATGCTTGTGCGGGTCCGCCTTGTAGTGCTCGGCCTGGGTGCGGCTGGCTTCGTGGCCAACAGCGCGCAGGCTGAGTCCCACCTTCTTCTCTTCCACGTTGATCTTGATGATTTTGAAGTCGTGCTCCTGGCCCTGCTCAAGATTGGCAGGCGAGCCGTCCGCACCCACCGCTTCGGAGATATGGCAGAGGCCTTCAACGCCCTCGGCAATTTCAACGAATGCGCCGAATTGCGCCGTGCGCAGAACCTTGCCGTGGACCACGTCGCCCACGCGATGCTGGGCGAAGAAGCTCTCCCACACGTCAGGTTGCAGTTGCTTGATGCCCAGCGAGAGGCGGCGATTCTGCGGCTCAACGCCGAGAACAACAGCCTTCACCTTTTCGCCCTTCTTCACAACCTCAGAAGGATGCTTGACGCGCTTGGTCCAGCTGAGGTTCGAGACGTGCACCAATCCGTCGATGCCGTCTTCGATCTCAATGAAGGCGCCAAAGTCGGTAAGGTTGCGCACGCGGCCTTCGACCACTGTGCCGGCCGGATAGCGCTCAGTTAGGTGCTCCCAGGGATTCTCGAGAAGCTGCTTCATGCCGAGAGAGATGCGGCGGTCGGCTGGATTCACGCTGAGAACGACAGTGTCGACTTCATCACCCGGCTTGACCAGCTTGGAGGGATGCTTGAGTCGCTTGGACCAGGTCATCTCAGAAAGGTGAACCAGGCCTTCGATGCCCTGCTCGAGCTCGACAAACGCGCCATAGTCGGTAACTGAAAGCACACGGCCATGGACATGCGCCCCGACAGGATAGCGTTCGGTCGCATCGAGCCACGGGTCAGGCGTCAGCTGCTTGAAGCCAAGCGAAACGCGCTGCTTGTCTTTATCGAACTTGAGCACCTTCACCTGGATCTCGTCGCCGACATTGACCAGGTCGCGGGGATGCGTGAGGCGTCCCCAGCTCATGTCCGTGATATGAAGGAGTCCGTCGATTCCGCCCAGATCAACGAACGCGCCGTAGTCGGTGAGGTTCTTGACCGTGCCGGTGAGAATGGCGTCTTCGCCAAGGTGCTCGAGGGTCTGGGAGCGCTTCGCGTTCTGTTCTTCCTCGAGAATCTCCTTGCGGGAGACAACGACGTTGCCGCGCTTCTTGTTCAGCTTGATGACCCGGACTTCAATCTGCTGGCCGAGATAGCCATCGAGATTGCGGACCGGACGAATCTCAAGCTGAGAGCCAGGTAGAAACGCCTTCATGCCGATGTCGACGGTGAGGCCGCCTTTGACGCGGCTGACGACCGTTCCCATGACCGGAGTCTTGTCGTTTGCGGCTTTTTCAATCGTGTCCCAGACGCGGAGACGCTGCGCCTTCTCGTAGCTGACGAGATAGCCGCCTTCGGGCTCCTCGCGCTCGATCACGACCTCGATCTGCTCACCGGGCTGGAACTTCACGGCGCCGGTGTGGTCGACCACCTGCTCGATCGGAACCAGTCCTTCGGACTT
>Ga0182024_10002795_pt1 | contig 42819 bp, 74 predicted proteins | sample P32metaG_FD_120480 | JGI IMG/M metagenome (GOLD analysis project Ga0182024, IMG submission 120480) | Permafrost microbial communities from Stordalen Mire, Sweden - P3-2 metaG (Illumina Assembly) | ecosystem: Environmental > Terrestrial > Soil > Wetlands > Permafrost | place: Sweden: Stordalen... | reverse complement strand
GGACGGTTTGATTCTGCAGGGCATCCCAGCCCTCTTTGCCGCGGAAGCCGGTTGCGCCCAGGGGGCCACGGATTACGTTGACCGCCTCCTGGAGGGAGCGCAGGTTACCTGCCAGGCGCTCGATTCGCATTCTGTCCTGGGGCTTCTGCATCCAGGTGAAGTAGCGAGTCAGGGCAGCTTTGACTGATTCGGGGGACTGAGCCAGTTCGACCAAGGAGGCCGATGGGAGAGTCTTGATCAAGTCGAGGTCGGGACGAATCTGGTCGATCAGGTCGACAGTGTTTTGGAGCGCGTCAGAGCGCTGCATAAGTTTGTCTTCAAGCGCGGGACTGAGTTGATTTGGCAACTTCATCCCTTGATCGTGCATGTAGGAGAGCAGAGGGCCGCGAAGTTTACTGGGCACCTGGGCCAGGGTGAGATTCTTGGTTGCGAGCTGCTGAGCGAAGGAGCCAAGGTCACTCGTGCCGTCGTCCTTTGCGCCCTTCTCAGCCTTGGGTGCGCGGTGCCAGTCGGCGATCTCGGCAGCGCCTGGTTCCTTGCCGTGGGCGGCCTTGAAGGCCTCGCGCCAGGCTTCGAATTCAGTTTGGTCCTTGGGCGCGGGGGCTCCAGCCATCTTGTTGAAGAAGGTTTTGCGGAGGTCGTCGTCGGGCTCCTTGCCGAAGGCTTGCTTGTAGGCGGAACGGTATTGGTCCCACTTGGATTCGTCATCGTTCTGAGGCTCAGTGCCCTCAGGAAGGGCAGCAACACGAGTCTCGTTGGTCTTACTATTGTGCTGAATCATCCCCAGACCGCCACCTTTCATGCGGACTGGAGCGCCAGTGTCAGTCCATGAGCCAGCCATGAGAGCTGACTGAACGCGGTTCTGGAGTTCAGCTGAGTCAGCCAGGCGCTTTTGAGTCTGCTGCTCCAGGATGAATTGCTTAATCCGCATGGAGCGTTCGAAGTTGGCCTGGTCGGCAGCTGAGGTAGCCTGGGTAACCTGATTCTTCTCGTCGGTCTGCGCGTCGCGGGCAGCGCCGTAGCCGCCTCCGGCTGAGCCGAGGGAGGTTGCGATCGATTGTGCGAGGGCGCTCATTGACCACCTGGGTAGCTATCGAGGCCGCTGAAGTCGTCCATGCCAGACATGTCGGGTGGTTGAGCTGCTTGACTCAAGCTGGGGCCGGTCGTCGGGAAGAATGGCGGCGTTGAGTTCAAGGTGCCGCTGGTTCCGGCGGTATTCATGTTGGGGAATGGTCCAGTGGAGGCTGGATTTGTTCCGGCGGGGTTCAGCTTCGGCGCAGGCATCCACAGCTTCATCAAGCTGCCCCAGTCGATTGGTTTGCCGAAGCCAGCACCGGCTGGATTGAGCAACTGTCCGAACTGGCTGGTGGCTAGTTGCTGATTCTGCTGCTGATAGGGAGCTAGGGCCTGAGCCAGCACTGATGCGGTAATGTTAGGGCTGCCCGACAGGCCGCGTTCGCCGAGGTAGCCTTGAACATTGTTGCCAACGTCCTGCGTCAGGCCCTGGCTCAAGGGTTGAGTCATCTGGGCGATTTTCTGCGCTGCGAGGGCTGGATTCTTTTGGTACTGCAGCACCTGATTGAGCGAAGAATTCTGCTTCTGCTGGGAGATGATGTCGCCGATGCCGCCCGCGGCGGTGACGCCGGTCTTGAGGATGTTGCCGAGCGCGCCTGGGCCGGTGAATGCGCCTTGGAGTGCGGTGACGATGCTATCCATTAGCTGGCTCCATAGATGCCGCTGTCAGCCAGGCCGCCTGCTCCGGGCTGGGAGGGCTGCTGGATGGCCTGGCCGCTCTGAGAGCTGACGAGGTCTTGCAGAGAGTTGATGTTGTTCAGGTTGCCGGTCTCGCCACCCACTAGCTGGGCGACCGCGTCAGGGGCCAAGCCTCCGCCGGTCTGCTCCTGTACGTTACCCTTATTTTGGTTCAGCGTCGAGGCGAGTTGGGCCTTTTGCTGGGCGACCTGGCTGGCCAGCTGGGCTGGGTTGGGAGGGGCGGTACTGCTGCCCCCACCGCCTCCGATGGCCCCTGAGGCTTCGAGTCCGGTGGTCACGCCGGTTACGCCAGCGCCAATCAGGGCCGGTATCAAGCCAGCGATGCCAGCAAGGAAGGGCATCAGAGACGCTCCAGGGAGCCGCAGACGAGGTTGAAATTGTCGGTCGTACGCAGGCCGCCGATGCGGGTGGCCAACTTTGCCAGCCGCTCGCCGCAGCGTTTGCCGGGTTCGATCATGGTGATGAAGCCGTTGTAGCCAGCCCCCTTGGCTTCCCGAAGTGATCCGCGCAGGAGGGCCAGCAGGGTAATCTTGGGCGCTCGGGCGGCGACTACCACGCGCAGCAAGAATATCGCATGGTGCATGGGGCAGGCCAGGAGGCCGCCCTGAGGGCCAGTCGAGTCCTCTGCCACCCAACACCAGCGATGGTCGAGCGAGGCCGCAGGGACGCCGATGGGCACGTTGGCTGGCCAGTCTTCGTTTGGCAGTAAGTGTCGGATATTCATACGCGCACCAGTGAGCCGGTGGGCCGCTGGATGAGAGCCCAGTCGACCTCGTCAATTACGATCGGGGAGCCATTGATCGCCTGGACTCCACTGATGGTAGCGTAGGCATCGAGGCCGGTGCGGCCGATCTCAGCCGCCAATTGCACCGAGGAATCGGTGGATGCGCCCGAGGGGGCCAGCAGGGGTCGCACTGGCGCGGTGGGCATTGAGGAGCCGTCTACCGTGATCGCGACGCTGAAACTTGTGGTGCTCAGGGAGTTGGGCATCATGGCACTGCCTATCGTGGATGATCCAAGCCAGCTCGCATGGGCCAGGACGCGACGGAAGGTGATCCGATCGTTCGCCGATTGGCCAACCGCCGCCGGGGTACGGAGGCTCCACACGAGGGGGACTCCAGTGTGGACGACGAGCGAGGGATCGAGCCACGATTGCCAGCCGGTTTGATCGCCAACCTGCCAGCGGCTGATCATGGCATCGGACCAGCCGCCGAAGACGGTGATTGGTTCACTGCCGGGGATCTTCAGCTGCTCGACCGCAGAGATGCCGAAGGGGAGGTCGATGATGGTCCAGGCCTTCAGGACGAGGTCGTAGCAGCAGAGGCGAGTCAGGCGGCCATCGTTGCCTTGACCTAGCACCGGGATCGCAGCACAGTACATCGGCGGGACCGCGGTGATGTCGGCCTTCGCGGTGTATGCCCAGCTGAAGTCCATCTGGGAGATGTCGGCCTGATCGCCAAAGAGGTATGGGCGAATTTCTTCGCTGATGAGTCTGTCGCGGACGCCATCGAAGACTGCGAAGCCGAGGTGAGTCAGCCTCACGATGCCGAATCCGGGGACAAATTTGATCGTTCGCGGGGAGATGCAGCCGAGGTCGGTCTGGGCCTCCTGGATCGTGAAGTCGGTCGCGCCGAAGACGCCGATGACCTGATAAGTTGAGTATTCCTTGAACAGCACGAGGGAGCCTTCTGGTGGGATGCCTGACTCGGCAATCGTAAACGCCGCCATGCCCATGCCCTGCTGGCCATCATTTTTGCCCACCGCTGCCACGTTCACTGGATTCCAACTGTTGGGATTATTGGCGTCGGACATCTTCAGGATCGATGGGCCGTCAAGGAGGTCCGAGCTGTCGGTGGGCGCGGTGTTCCAGAGCCACAGGGAGCCCGCGTGGCTGATCGCGTGGGCAGCTCCACGGGGAGCAGGGGTAGCGTTCGAGCCCGTTTGAGTCCAGATGATGTTGTTGTCGCCGACCGTTTGGCCGGGGCCAGCGGGGAAAGTTGGCTCGCTGCCGCCGCTGATGCCCCCCTGGGTGACCGTGTAGACAAAGCCATTTGGAGTCACCGGCTGGACGATGTCGCCGACCGCATAGGCGGTTGTGGCGAACCAGCTGGGGAATGCGCCGGTGAAGGTATTGCCCAGGACCTCGGTGCCTCCCGTTGAGCCATCGGTTTGACAGGGAGGTAGGCCATTCCCCAGGATCAACATCATCAGGCCAGCGAAGGGGATCTGGTCGGGGAGTGGGCCAGATTGGCCGACGATATTGCCGGGGGCTGGGTTGACTAAGGTGCCGCCGCCGCTGATGCCAGAGTACGATCCGCCCACCGCGCCCACGGGGAATGGAGGGTTGGGAGGATATTGGCCGCTGGGGAAAGTGTAGATAATGCTGCCCGGCTTGGTGAATACGAGGCCGCTTGCGTTGATGAGTGATAGAGTTTGGGTCGTGTTAACGGTGGGTGGAGACGCGGAGGCGAGCAGGGTGCCGCCGCCGCCTGCCGCCAGCAGAGTCTGATTGAACTTCACCGCGATGACCGAGTTGCCGCTGCGGGATTGGCAAGCGTAGCTGCTGTTGTAACCCGCGGGCGACGCCCCGGAGATCGAGAATAGCCCGCCTGGAGCGACGCGGTTGGTCCCCGTGGTGGTGAAGGTGTAGGTGGCGCGGGTGCCTGCGATGGCCATTGTGGCCCCGTTGGGGGAGGCTAGGAGGGTATAGCTGGAGGGAGCCACGGTCGCTGAGCCATTGTCTACGTAGGTAGTGCCGACGATGCCTGAGGCCAACAGGGTCTCAGAGCCTGAGGTCGGGCCGCGATAGATGTTGTAGGCGGCGGCAGCGGGCTCGGCGGTCCAGCTCAGATTGACCAGGTCGATTGCAGCGGTCGTGATCGTAACCTCGTTTGACTTTGGAGCCTCCCCGCCCGCGCCGTCGGTTGCGGTGATGACGTAGTAGTAGGTGCCGATGGGCAGGGTTCCGCCCAGGCCGCCATTGGCTGCGGCGAGGCCAGCGGGAGTGGGGACCTGAGTGTCGGTGTCGCGCTGGAAGGCGAGAACTTTTCGCAGCGAGGGATTCGGTTGGAAGAATTGGATCGAGGTGAACGGACCCTCAGCCACAGCAGGTCCTGTTCCGTTAAGGGTGCAGATGCCCAAGTTTTGGTCACACGACCGCAGCGCGCCACGGGTGGTCAGGGTCATGTTGCTGACCCTGGGCACTGTCCCCTTGGGCTGACTGTTGTAGGCAGCACTGGCGTTCACACCTTTGAAAAAACTTTTCTGGCTGATGTTCTGTAGAGGCATTACGCCCAACGCCTCCGAAGAGTTTGTGATTCGATCTCAGCTTTACGTTCGGGAGTAAGATTAGCCCAATATTGCCTGAGTGACTCCCGAATCTTAGCCTTCTGCTCATCTGAGCGCTTCCTACCAGTCCAGTGTTTACGGGAGCCAGCAATCACGCGTTGGTGAGCTTCCTCAGATTTATACAGTCCACGATCCTTATAGTGGGCCACTCTCTTTGCTACAGTTTCAGTAGACTGCTTCCTGCCAATCATGCGTTGGCGTTGTTCCTCCGGCATCACACGACCACGCATTCCAGCAGAGAGCTTCTCACGCCATTCAGCCGAACGAACTCTGCCCGAGTTAGCCACACTGATCTTGTGACGTGACTCTGCTGAGAGGGTATGGCCGGTCATGAATTTGCTCCGCCACTTGCGGAGTTCTTCGTTGTCGGGATGATTAGTGTCTCCACCATCTCGAATGTTTGTGAGTGGAGCACCAAGGTCTCGATAATATTTGATCCAGTAACGCTCTCGTTCGATCCAAGCATCCCCCTCAACAGTTTCTAGCACCCTGAACTCTGCCTGGAGCCCTAACTTCACGAGGTCCAAGAGCCACATCATTCGCTTAGAGCCCTTCCCTGCGGCCCAGCGATGCACAGACATACGACAGCGTTTGTTTACTGTCTTGCCAACGTAACGAATAGATTGATCTCGTGGATCAACAAGCGCGTAAATGATTGTAGGTTTCATGGCAGAATTGTACCACCAAACCGGGTCCCCCCGAAAACGACAAATTGGTAGTCGCGTGACCCTGCCTGAACGGGTCCGGCGATCTGCCGGTTCATGCGCATGTAGTCTTTAATTTGCGCAGTGAAGGAGTCCATTTTGGCCTTCGCGCCTTGCCAGTCGCGTTCAGTTTCGAGGAACTTGCTCATAAGAAAGTTGATCAAGATGCCGTCCATGCCAGCGGGGATCGGCAGGTTGAGGGATGCCTGACCTGGAGTGTACTGAGTGTTGAACACTCGCTTGCCTTGGAAGAACGCGTTGAGTTCGGTGGCTGGCGTGGATGCGGCCCACGCAGAGGCCGCAGTGCCACCGAGGCCCCTCAGCAGGCCAATCAGCTGATTGCCGCTGATGCCGTTGTAGGCGCAGATTTCGGTGCCGAACTGGACCATGCCGTAGGTAGGCAGCAGGAAGCCGCCAGTGGAGGTCAGGGTGGCCACGGTGTCGGTGGGCAGCATCGGTAGCGCGAGTGAGGTCACTGTGGCGGTGCGAGCGGGTTGTGGCCAGACCTCGACGCCCAGTTGGTTGTTGTAGAACGAGATCGACCAGCCTGCAAGGATTGAGCTGGTCACCGTGTTGCGTTTGAAGAAGCCAGATGTGGGCGCGAATGAGACTGGGTAGCCGTCATACCAAGCCTGGGTCATCTTGGTCCACTCGCCGGTGATGAGGTAGGTCGCAAAGTTGATCGTCGAGGGGAAGCCTGAGTAATCGGTGAAGCCATTCATTAGACGACTCCCCTGGCGCAGGGCATCGTTGAGCCACCTGAAAACTGGGCTCGCCCTCACATAGCTGCCATCGGTGTCGGGCAGGTAGGCGGTTGAGGTCGCAGGGGGCGCACCGGCATTCGTACCGGGGGAGGTCAGCAGTAGCGGTTGGCTGGCCGGGAATGAGAAGGGTATATAGGAGTTCTCGGCTGCCGCTGCGAGGCCGATATAAGCTCGCAGTCCTCCAGCGATGGAACCAAGGGGTGCAGAGGTCCAGGTGATCTGGATGGAATTTTGGATTCCGCTAAGGGTGGCCGACTGCTCGTTCGATGCAACTGTCTCGCCCCACTGGTTGTAGATGGTCAAGACTAGATAGTAGGTGCCGAGGGGAATGGTACCGCCCACCGTTGAGATGGCGGTGAGCGCAGTGATGCCGGGGGCCGCAAGGGTCTGCGGGGGGTCTTGAGCAAGGTCCCTAAATTGCTGCACAATGTCCCCTACCAAAGTTGACACGCTCGATGCTCCTCAAAACAAATGGGGCCAATCGATGCCCATCGATCAGCCCCCCAGCCTACCTGACGCACAGGAGAGGGGCTGACAGCGCCCCTGTTTACAACATCTATACTTAACCGTGATCCACAATAAGTCCTTTACTATCTATGGGTTGAGCAGGACCTCGTAGTCGAGGGTCGCGGTCGCGGTGCCCACGGTCAGCGCTGTGATGATGGTCACGGTGGCGATCTGGATATCGACCAGCACAGTGAAGACATGATCGAGGCCGCCGTTGGCTACGTTGGCGATGGTGTAGACGCCGATCGAGCCAACCAGGTAAGTGTTGGTGCCGTCGGTGACTGTCACGGTGACTGCGGCGGCGGTCGTGCTGCTGCCACCGTTATAGACCTTCACGCGGATCAGGCCAGATGTATAGCCTTGGGTGCCGACGGTGACCGTGGTCGTGGTCGAGGCCGCTGCCAGGGCTACTCCTGCGGCGGTCGTGTAGTTAGAGCCGATGCCGTAGCCGCCGATTCGTTCAACGCTGTTTACGATTGCCATATTGTCTCCTATCTAACTCATTCTACGGCAGTTATGCCAAATTAGTGATACAAACGCACATGCGAGGGGAAATGTTAGCAAGCTGCCATGTGAGATATATTTTCGATACCACAACTCGCTGGTTCGTTGGCTGCATCCAGGGATCGATCTTGAAATAGTCGTTCGCGTTGAAGATGGGGAAGATATATTTGGAGTTCAGGATGTATGCGCGCTGGGCTGGTGTAAAGCGGTCGGCCATGATCACCGCGTTGTTGACGACGAAGTGGTAGCGGAAGCCAGCCTGCAGGGCGGTGTCGTCTTGCTCCAGTTCGGTGAAGCGCACGAGAGTGGTGAAGTTAAGTTTGAAGGCGGCGAAGCGAGTGTTGTCCATGACGCAGAGGTCGGGTTCGTCGTAGCCATAGGTGACCGATTGGTAGGCGTTCTCGAAGACAGTGGGCGTCAACGCGGCCGCCCCGCCAGCGCCATTCGCTGCGGGCTGCCAGAAGGTTGAGGTCGAGCGATTGATGCCAGCGATGGTGTTGGAGGTCAGCCGCACCCACGAGTCGAGGTCGTCGATGTCGGTCGAGGTGTTCTGTGGCGAAGTGTGCCACATGGCTCTGCACAACTTCTGCAGGAACGACGCCCCGCCGATCTCCATTTTTGACCTGACGAGGTCCAGTCCCATCGGACCTCCGCGGCCCAGGATGATGTCAGTCACAGGGACGGCGACGGATTGGTAGTAGGGTCGCCATACCTGGTTTGCGGGCTGGATCGAATCGACCACGGTTGTGTTCAGCAACTGGTCGCCGTAGTAGCTGCCGCCGGTCATTTCTTCGGTGGTCGCCAACGGATACACAATCTCAGCGCCCTCGCGGATGTCTTTGCCGCGTTTCGTAAGTCCCCAAAACAAAGGACTTGGGATGAACACTTGATCACCAATTGTCGGGAAAATATACTTCTGAGTAATAGCATTCAAGGTAGCTACTAACTGTGCACTTGGCTGGCTAATACCCGCGCCTATGGTACCGTACGCCATAAATCCTCCGTTAGCAGACTAGTCCTTCGACAACATGAAGCGTGGACTCTGTCGTATGCGGACATGGCTTACCATTCCGCGTCGCAAAATTGCAGTTCATACACAGAAGCCGATAGCGATCCTTCGGCCATCCAAGCTTCTTGAGATGCAAATAAAAAGCTGCACCTAACCCGCGCCAACCCAGTGTGCGCCGTTCGGTAGCACCACCGCCACCAATGTGATCAACAGTTAGAAACTCTCGATAGTCCTCACCACAGCACGCACAACGACTGCCATAGGCCGCAATGAACTCATCCTTCAAACCAGTCCGGTACGCGAGATTCTTTTTGCGAGAAATCTTAAGCCACTGTTCTCGGTTACGCTCACGCCACTCGCGGTTTACTTTATAAACAAGTTCGCGGTTGGCAGCGACGTACTCTTTGCGTTCCTTTTTGTGAGACTCGCTGTAGGCCTTCTGCCTAGCAAGCGCCTTCTCGCGAGTGCGCTCGTAGTATTCACGGGACTTTTGTTTTCGAGTTTCAGGTGAGTAGGGCATGGTTCACTATATACTAATTCTCATCCCCCGCCGCGATTCTCAGAATCTCTGGATCGTTTGCTGCATGAGCGAATGCGTCTCTGAGATCCTTGTACTGAGGGGCGTCAGCGGGCCGCTTGATCGACTGTGGTGTGCCGCCGGGCCTGGGCAAACTCGCCTGCGCCCCGCGCTTCTCGCCCTCTTTGATGCCCTTTTGGCGGGCGTCTTCGATTTCTGCAGCCCGCCGGTCGGCTGCCGTGGCGCGGTTGAAAGTTTCGATGGGATCGAAGAGGCCATGGCTGTCGCGGATGTTGCCCTTCTCGGCGTCGGACATGTAGTCGCGCCAGGACTTGTCCTTGGGACGTTGGGCCGCGGGGATCGCGTTCCAACGGCGTTCGTTGTAGTCCTCGGTGACGAACTTGAAGCCAGCGCCGAAGGCTGACTTGAGTTGCTTCACTTGTTCGATGGCGTCGGCGAGTTCGGATTGTTGCGCCTTGAATCGAGCGCCGACTGGCTTGTAGACGGGGTCGGTGTCCCAGTCGATCTCCGCGTTGGACGAGGTGGGATCAGCCGGGGCCTTCTTCAGTTTCTGCGCTTCTTCCCAGAGAGCGAGGGAGTCAGTCGCCAGGCGCTGGGCCTTGGCGATCTCTGCCTCGGCGTCGGCTTTGCGCTTGTGCGCGTCAGCAACGGCAGCCTTCTGATTTGAGGCGAATAGCCTCAGTTCGCCGATCGTCACCTCGCCTACGTTGGGCAGGGTGATCTTGATGTCGTCGGTGAGCTGGGCGTTTTCGAGTAATTGTTCGAGTGTGGGCATCGGCGGCTCTCCTATACCTTGGGCGCTGGCTTGCGACGGTCAGGGATTGTGATTGGCAGCAGCTTCACGCGGCGTTCAGGGCCGATGTACTTGGCCGACAGGGCGCGCCGTTCTGCGCCGGTGGGCGAGGTGCCAGCCCGCGCACGACGTTCTGCGCCGAGATACTTAGCTGGCTGCGGCGGGTTGGGCTGCGGCCCCGGTGCTGGGCCTGCCTTCGGTAGTTTGCTCAGCTCATCGAGGGAGGCCACGATGTCAATCGCGGCTCCGTTGTCGGGAGTGATGTGGTGCTGGGAGAAGACGAAGGAGACCACTTCGACTGGGCTCGGCACCCGTGGGCCAGCGGACAGCAATTGGCCTGGGCGCTTGGGATCGTCGGCGGGTCGGCCACCGGAGTCGACAGCGTAGGTCTCGAAAAGTTGTGGTGCGCGTTCTTTGAGAGTTGACATCGATATCTCCCCTTCTCTATGTGGCACTTTCTGCCACTACATTCCTGCTGATGGACCAGCGGGTCCACCGGGTCCCTGTTGAGCTAGGCTGAAGCCTACTGGCGGCCGTACCGCGCTAGCGGTCTGGGCTGCGTTCTGAGCTTCCTTGATTGCTTTGTCGAGGGTGCCGAGAGTCTTCGATACGTGGCCCGCGACATTGGGCACCGACTGGAAAGTTTGAATGAACATGACGCCCAGCGCTCCACGGATCTTCTGCAGCTGCTGCAGGATCAGGCCTGGGTCAGCTCCATGGAGTTCGGCTGACTGTTGGGCTAGTTGGTCACCGACACCGCTGTCGTCGCTGGACGGGGGCATTCCGCCGCCCGGTGCGCCACCGCCACCCTGGGCAGATGGGTCAGCGCCACCCTGCAGTTGAGCAAGTTTGCTCTGGACTGCCGTAGCTAACGGATTTGCAGCGGCTGCCACGAGTTATCCCTTGCGTCCCTTCTTCTTGCCACCCTCCATGCCGCTGTAGCCTACTGGATTGCCGGGGCTCGCGTTGTCGGGGACGATGTCGTAGACGCCGGGACCGGGTTCGGCTGGGGCGGCTGTCGTGGAAAGTGGGGTGGTGAGGGCGGGGAATGAACTCGTTTCGGGGTTCTTCTCGGGCCAGCCACCTTTTCGAGATTTTGCCATATGGGCTCCTTTGCTACCTGCGCGTCCGCGTCTTGCGAGCGTTGCCTATGAGATCGTTGGGCGTTAGGTTCAGTGGGTCGGCTGGGCGGCCGTCTTCTACGTCGGTGCGAAAGTCGTCCAAGGTGCCGCCTTGGGCCGGGCTGAAGCCGGTGGTGATGGGCGAGGCGATGCGGTTCGATGGGATGCCCTCTTCGTGGATGACATTTTTGCTGTTGCGCATCTGCTGGCTCCAGTGAAAGGGGGAGGTTATCTCAGCCCTACCTGCCCTCCCCATTCCCTCCTCATCGATTCGAGTGCTATGTTGGGCCGCGCTTACTTGCGTTTGCCGTGTCGGCCCTTTTTGCGTCGTGCCATGTTGAGGTCTCCTTTCCTCAGTGGGTACCCTACAGTGGCGCTTTCTGCCACCCAGGGGAGACCCCCACCGAAGTTCGTCGGCTAACTAATATCGTCCCTTGGAGCGCTTGCCCTTGCGGCCCTTTTTGCGCTTGCCCCGACCGCCACCCATCTTACCTTTGCCGCCGAAGGGCATCTCGGAGCCGGAGGTGTCGTCCATGTCGTCCTTACGCCGCTTGGCCATAATGTTGCTCCTCGATTGGTCCGCGCAGGCGGATGTCGCCGAATTCGGTCAGTAGGGAATCGGCGCGGCCGCGAAGGTAGGACATGAAGGAGTCCTCGGTAAGGTAGCTATCGCGGATGGATTTGTGTTCCCAGAAGGCCTCGACCAGGTGATCGTTGATGGCAAACTGGCAGATGTACCATTCGCCGTGGGATTCCAGGGATAGGAGTTCATATCTTTGTGCCACAGGGGCACAATGATGTCAGAAGGGGAGCGGTTGCAAGGAGTTTTCCAACTTGTATTCCGGGAGTTCCGAATGTGCCACGCCAATCCACCAGCGACCTTTGTCGCGATAGACACGAGCACCCATCTCGACGAGGGTGCCATCCATGCACCAGCGGCGGATGAGGCGAGGGGAGCGGTGCCAGATTTCTGCAACGCGGTCCACGCTGATCCAGCTGAGGGAGCGGTCGGTGTGGAAGGGAGGGAGGAAGGTCATCGAGGCCTGCGAGTCTTACTCAAAGCCGCTAGTTCTTGGGCCTGCTGCTGAGCCTCGGCGATTTCGTCACCGTTGGGGACCTCCATTACTTCGAGGGCGTACTTGAGGGGAATCTGGCCAGCCTTCAGGAGGTCGGTGATGATGGTGCGCAGGGCTGCCGTGGAGACTGGCTTGAGTGATCCAGGGTCGAGGACGATGCCGTAGTCCTCCATCGATTCGTCGCCCATGGCGGTCCACTTGGTCCACTTGACGTCCTTGCCGTCGATGCCTGCGAATGCTGCTCCATCCTTATAAAAGCGGCACATGGTGTAGAAGACCATCTCAGCAGTCGCTTGAATCGGCTCCGCCATCAGGCGACTTCGCAGCCTGGTCATTGACTGCGCCTGATAGATAGTCGAGTCATAGAGATCAGCGGACTGATTGCCTGGACTTGTCTGGCCTGACCGCGCAGGGCTGAATCCCTGCAGGCGCTTCTGCAGGTCCAGCAACATATTGGGCAGCTGAGTCATGTGGGCTGGCATGGGAGTGGGCCACTGGATGGTGGGCGGCTTGGAGTTGGCGTTGATGACTACGATTTCCCCCGGCAAGCCACTATAGGAGTCAGCGTCCAACCCTGTCGCCTCGTCGATGAAGATCATGCCGTTGTTGAGGCGCACCGCGGACTCAAAGGTCTGGGTCATCATGCGCTCGGCGATTTGTTGGATGGAGCGCGTGTAGCGGATGGGGGGCACTCCCCAGAACCAGCCAAGGGATGGCATGGCGCGGTAGGGGATGATTGGGAATAGGCCGAGAGGGAATGGGTTGGGGCCGTCCGCGAGGATGATGCCCTCGCAGTCGACGATCCACCTTCCATTTGGATACATCCTCCTCCGTTTGGGGATGGCCAACAGGCTGTCGAGGGTCTGGGCCATGCGATCCCGTTCGTCCTTGGTGATGTCGACCTCGGTGTAGTCGCGGATGAAGGTGTGGCGGACGGTGACCACGCTGTCGCTGCTGATGAGGCGCTGCGTCATTCCTGGCCCGGCCGACATTGGGCCGGGGGGCATGTTGATGCCGGTGCCCATGGTTCCAGAGTTGGCCAGGACGCCCGGCGCGGGGCCTCGTCGGGGGATCACTCGATAGCCAGAGTCGGGCCACCGCGACCGCACCTCGTCGATGTACATGCGATCATCGAATTGGACGTAGCTCCAGCGCTTCCAGTCCTTGGTGCCGGGGTCGGGGTGGACAGTATCGGGATCCCTGCTCTCGATGAAGACTTCCCCTTTGCCCTGGCGGGCGTGCGGATCGAAGCCTACCTGCACGAAGCCGGTCCCCGAGAAGAGGGACCATATTTCTGCTTCGAGTAACCTATTGTTGTAGAACGACTGACGCCAGTTCTCCTGGTAGGCCTTCTCACGGAGCTTATCCCTCTCCTCCTTATGGGTGATGTAGATTCGCGGGAGCGCATCGCTGAGGTCGGTCGCTTCGTTGAGCATCAGGACCTGCAACTCTGGGATGACTATTCGTGGCCTAAAGGTCGGCGCGCTATACGTTGCCGGGTCGATGTTGAAGAAGGTCCTCACCTCCTCAAACCATCCCTGGCCTAGGCGGCGATCGCGTTCGGCGTCGGCGGCATCTTGGAGGCTATCGAGCTGCGCCACGATGGTCAAGTCTGGGTCTTGTTTTGAGATCTCTCGGGCGGCAGCATAGCGGATTCGGCGGGCCATTATTGCACTGGACCTTCGTCACGGTCGTGGGCGGCGGCTGGTCGTGGAGAGGGGGCATTGAGGAATCGCTGCAGGGCCTCAGAGGGGTCGAGCGATTGGCTGCCTACCTCGGTCTTCATGAACTCTTCGATCGAGACTGATAGGCCTAGCATGTCCTTGAGGGAGGTGATGTCGGGCACCAGGGCTGCCATGTTGGTCATCAGGCGCTCCTGGAGATCGGCCCACGCACCTGCGCGGGATTCCTTGCGCAGCCGCACGAACTGTTCGCCGATTTGGCGCAGGACAGCGCGGGCGTCGGGAGGCCGTCTGCCTCTAGGGGCGTTGTCTGCCCCTATGCGCTCGACAGCGGACCCTGTGGCCGGGATTGTTTCCTCAGGCGTTGGCTTGACTCCTTGGCTGCGAGTTCGTCATCGGTTGGGACGTGGTGGCGGCTGGCCTGGTCGAGACCCAGTTGGCGGGCGCGGTCTTCGAAGGGGATGGTCCACGCGGATTGCCTTGGTTGGATCCAGATTGGCTGGGCATATCGGGACGCAACTCTAAACACGATCTCATTGGTCTTCGGGTCGAAGTCTTGCAGAAGGAGGGCGCGGGTGTCAATCTCAATCGTCTCTTCCTTGATGCGCAGCTCGCCACCGCATTGTTTGGCGAGAGCCAGGAGGATGCGACATAGGAACGCATCCAGGGGCTCGTTGGGGTCGCGTTCGATGGGCATCAGATTACCTCTGGCGGATTTATGCTCAACATCACTGGCTGAAGTGGGTGACCAAAAGTTTTCACTTTAAGGTAGACACTGCGGGTTAGCAGCAATCGCAGGACCTCCTTCCAGGAGAGTTGCCAACGGGTAACGATGCACTCTCCGTCGTCTATTGGCAAAGAAGGTAGAGGCTTGTATTGCGGCTGGTCTTTAGCGAAGACAACTTCGTGTTGCTCGAAACCTTCGATCACTGGGCTGACTGGATACATAGAGTCTCCTAGATACCTTCTAAACTCTCGGGTCGGCCAGCGCGCTTCATGGTGCGCTCCAGCTGTCGTAGGTGGTCGCCGAGTGAGATGGGCAGCTCGTTCTTGACGATGATGGGCATTCGGGATTTCGGATCGTCCGCTTCGGTGTCAGGGCGGCGGCTGCGGACGCCTACGTGGGGAGGCGGGTATTGGATGCAAGTGGTGACGGCGAGCATACACGCAAATAAAATATCGTCGTGCCCCTTCTCAACTTCCCAATTCATGCCTTCAGCCATAGTGCAGCGATCCATCTGGTCAATGAGGGACCTATCATAGACCTCGACTCCTCCTAGATCGTCTTTGATGCCAGCCCGCAGTGAGAGCCTGAAGTTGTCGATTAGGATCCGGCGGCTGTAGCTGGAGGTCTCCCAGCCGCGGGGGGCATGGGTGCGGGGGGTCCCTGCTGGCCGATCGTCCTTACCTTTCCAGCCGTAGAGTTCTGGGTAATGGTAGTCGTCCCGGAGGATGCGCTGGATGACTCTGCCGAGGCCGCCGGTCAACTCTACGTTGATCAGGGCCTTGTTGAAGAGGATGCCAGCCATCCAGAGTTCGCGGGCGAGGGCCTCCGGGTGGACGCGCTCTGCGAAGCGAGCCACCATGTGGCCTGTCGTGCCATCCAGGACCGCGTAAGCGGCGAAGTCGCCATCTTCTACTCCGCTGGCGGCGTCGGCACCGATGTAATATTTGTGATTGTTGACCGGGAGTTCCCACACGAGCAGGGCTCCGCGGCGGGAGTGGACCACAGTCGGCTTGCCGTCCTTGAGTTCGAGGTGGCCAAGGATCAGGGGCTCGCAGGCGGTCTCCCTCACGTAGGCGATCTCGTCTTCGGTGAACGCTGGGTCGCCTGAGGAGGTGAACGCGACCTCAGGGGTGTGCGGATATTCTTGGAAGAATTTAGGTACGAATCCTTGACATTGGGATTCGAGGGTGTGGCGGAACCAGGCGATTTGAGCCTTGTTGGCGTAGAAGGGCTTGGCCATCAGAGATCGTTCGATGTCGGTCTTGGGGGCGTCTCGGGCCTCCTCAGGGGAGCGCACGCAGCCAGGGTCGTCGAGCCAAGAACAGAATATAGGAATGTAACCAGTTTTGCCTTCTACAGAGCTGTTCCAGAATTCATAAAATGGCTTGCCTAGGCCTACACGGCCATTGGCGGTGGACTCGATGACGACGACAGAGTTAGGGCCGTTCTGGACGGCGGGCAGCAGCGAGAGGAAGGAGTCATCGCCGGGAAACTGAGCGGCCTCAGAGAGGTGTAGCGCGGATAGAGTCAGCCCTCGTCCGCCGCTGACCGAGCCCGCTGTGGCGATGTCAAGGAGGCTGTTGCCCGCGGGGTGGTGAAAGACGATCTTGCGAGTCATGATTTCGCCGACTGAGAAGGGCATGGCCTTGGCAAGGTCACGGGGGACTCTGAAAAGTCCCTCAGCCGTGTCGGCGCGGTGGGCGACTATCTTGGCGTGGGCCTGCGGACGGCTGAGACAATGAGGTACAAACAGTCCATCTGTTACCGAGCTGATGCCCACGCGGCGGGCCTTGAGGACGATGGCGCGGACCATACCAATGTCGCTAATTTGTTTGCCGATTTTGTCGCAAAACACTCGCTGGTTGGGGAATAGAGTGAAGTTGTGGATGGTGCCGTTTTCGCGATTCTTGATTGGCAGCTTGTCGAGGAGTTGGATGGCGCGTTCGAGGTTCACGCGGCCGCCTCGGGAGCGGATACCTCACCCCTGATGAGGTCCTTCAGCTTGAGCTGCAGGCGAGTATCATTGACGTAGACAGTGTGGCAGTGCTGGTTGCAGATCACTACGGACTCGTATAAGCCAGTGCGGGTGTTGAGGTAATCGTGCTTCCAGACCCAGCCAGGTCCCCTGCCAGAGGGATTGACCTCAGCCACCGGATTCGCACAGACGAAGCAGCTATATGACCTAGGGTCGTTTGAGTCCCCACGCTGGCCGACAATTTTGGCCCCAGTCTCGAAATCAGATTTCAGCAGCGCCAGGCGCTGTTTGCAGAGGTCGACGTGGGAGGTTAGCCACTGGGATTCGGTCCACACGGCGTAGGGTGGCGCGACTGCTGCCACTACTGGTGTAGTAGCGGGGGTGGCCTTCGAACGTGGCACCCTTGGCCCCTTGGGCTTCGGTGGCAAGAGGGCTTTGGCGGCCCTGGCGTTGGCCAGCCGGGCTCGCAGGACATCCTTTTGAGCATCAGTCAATGGGGGGCGGGGCATAGGGATCCTCAGATGAACCACTTACGGTCTAGGCGCTTACGGCGTTCCAGCTCGCCCTGTTCGCGGGCATGTTGAATGGCAGCTTGATAACGGGTTTCTTGTGTCCCCCACTCCTTCGACAACGCCCAAGTACAGCGACAAGTGCGGCAGCCAAATGAGTAATAACGGCCACCACCATCAGTTTCACCTAGCAGGATTGGGTCGCTCTTAGGACAAGTACCCTTCTTGAGGAAGTTTGGACATTGCGGCAGTGTCATGTCCGCAACGTCTCACAGAGATCACACAGGGTCAAGGGGAATCGCCGTCCCACTCACACGCCTGGCAGGCTCCAGCGGCTGCGGGCGACTGGCTTGGGGGGCGCTGCTGCCGCGGTGGCGGTGGCTAACTCCTTGGCTACCCGCGCCCGTTCGCGTATGCGGGCGTGGTTGATGTAAGAGCGCTTGCGCTGGTGGAGGCTCTGGAAGGCTGGAGTGCGGATCCAGGTGACGATGGCCACAGCGTTGGCCCACAGCGACTTTTGCTTAGAGGGGATCGGCTCCGCGCCACCGTTGCGCGCACGGTAGCGATTCATCAGGCGCTCATACTCGACTACGACCGCGGCCATGGTCTTCTTGGAGTGGCGGCGTCTTTTCGCCGTAGGGTGCCATTCGTGCTGGACGCGCCGGGGGCGAGTCTCCCAGGCGATGCGTTTGGCCTCGCGGGCTGCCGCGAGCTTGATGCGCCACTTTGGGGAGTCAGCCATCGATGGAGTCCTCCTTTGGCGGCATCCTTTCGCCGCTTGACAAGCGTGGTTAGGGTAGGCCACACTCAGCCCGGTGTCAAGGGGAGTCCAATGTGGGAGCCCGCGCATGCGATAGGAGATATAGTGGTTGTAGCGATAGCGGCATTGTTAGCGATGATATTAATCCTGGAGGTCAAGCGATAATGGCAGAACATGTTGATTGGAATGACCCCGCCCTGCGCGCTCACCTAGCGAACATTGGCAAACGTGGGGGCCAATCGAGGTCCGACGCCAAGCGGGCTGCTGTCAGGGCCAACCAAAAGAAGGCCGTCGAGGCCAAGCGGCTGCGGCGGCAAGGGATCGTCAAGTGAGCCGCCAGCCTGATGACCCAGGGATCAACGCAGCAGATCGAGGGTGTGAAATAGACAATCCTCCGCCAGCGCAGGACACTGTCCGCTATGTCCCAACCGAGGATATCGAAATAGTTGCCCTCCTTGCGATGCTGGTCGAGCAGGACGTGCAGCAGGAGGCAAATGGCGACTACTTCAGCGGCTGGATCACCGCCCACGCCTGCCTGATGGAAAAATGCTGTGAGCTGGGAATTATGGAGCCAGTCGGGTATCGCAGCGGCCGAGACTTTACTGCACGGTTCAAGGGGGTCCGGTGATCAGCCGAGCTGAGTATGAGGCCTTGCTGGAGGACCGCCCGGACAAGTTCGGCCCGGATGAGGTCGGCTACATGGAGGAATCCGAGTCGCCTGAGGTCTGCTGCTCATGTATTCACTTCTTTACTAACCCCACCCGAATGACTAACGTATGCGAAGTGTTGAGGTTAGAGGACGATTCCAACATCCCCCCACTGGCCCGCTGCAGGTTCTGGACTACAGATGGGTCCCACTATCCACTGCTAGGAGTCAAGTGATCCCTGCCCCACCCAAACTCACCGACCGCCCTCGATGTCCATGGTGCGATGCCACATTTGCCAACTGGTCATTCGCTAAGAGGCACACGAAATTCTGCCGCAGCGCTCCACGGCCACGTGGACATTATCGCCCTCAGTAACCACGGTTAGAAGGAATTCCACCAATTTATTTTGCGTAATCCATGCGACTCAGCAGTCGCCGAAGCCTGCCTGGAGAGGGAGTGGTCGAGAGATAGGTGAGGGGTCCCTGGACAGGGGCATGGGGAGACGATGATGACTGCTTGTTCCGCAATGGCCACGATGTTGGCCAAAGCGGTAATAGCGGCAGCCGCGTCTACAGTGTTCACCTGAGTCTAACGTACCACGCATACAGGGAATACCCTGTGTCTAACGTGCCACACGACGGCCTACTACGTTCGTCGTTTGTTCGCTTGCTGTTCGCCTTGTCGGCGCGTTTTGCCGCAGTGACAAAAAGTGTCACATTGGACCAAAATGCGCGACAAACGGGCACATAAATGCCATTTGTGTGCAATAGTTTGCATGGCGAGCAAAACGGCACTCGCACAAGTGCCTGCGTTTGCCACAACATACGCAAACCGTGCTTTTGGCGCTCCGATTGCAGTATGCAGCCGCGCTAGCGTGATCGCAAGGCGGAAACGGACGCCGGATGCCCGCTGTTGGCGATGGCGAAGACCGACTCCGAGCGATAACGAAAGCCGATCGAGGACGGCGGAGTGATAACCCAGCCTTATCGAACGCGATGGCAATTTGAACCACGACTGCGCAGTCGACCTCAGCTCTGCGAACGCTGGAAGTCACAGCACTAACAGACTTTACGAGTGAGCGACTGCGAGCGCCGGACGCACTAGCGGCACGGTTGCCACGCGAAAATTAGCAGTCCAATACGATCTTGTCTACAGTGTAGACGGCTCATAGAGTCACAGCCAGCGCGATGAGTATCATCTGCGGCATCGCCCCGCCATGGCAACCCCCATTGAGCCGTGTCCAGTGTGGCCAAGGTCACACCAATGGGAGGATCGACGACATGAGCAATACGAACACGCAGGGGATGAGCAATGAGCAACTGAAGGCGCTTGTGGCCAAGATGGAGTCTGACCTCGCTGCGGCGAAGGAAGCCAGCAAGGTGAATATGAGCCTGAGTATCGGGCCCAAGGGGACAGTGGTGTTGAGGGGAGTGGCGAGCAAGTATGGTGCTGCGTACTATGCCGACACCTGGATTAGCATTATCGAGATGGCTCCGAAGATATTGGCGTTCATTGCCGCCAATGAGTCAAAGCTGGCCAAGAAGGGAGTGCCATTCGTCCCTGCGGTCAAGGCCTAGCGCGAGTTAGCTGCTAGGAGGCCTCAGCGATGGGGCCTCCAGTGAAGTTAACTTGACCTGGGAGGACAGCGATGGACAGGAAGCGCACGAAGGAACCGTCTCTGAAGACTCTGGAGAAGTGGGAGTCTGAAGGGGTATGTAAGGCGACCGATGGCTGTAGGGTAGAGCCTGATGGGACATGTCCGCATGGATGCCCAAGCTGGCTGTTAGAGCTTGGGATGATTTAAGGCTGTGAGCTGTAACTGGCAGTACACCGTTAGGATGCTCTGTCTGGAGTGTAGCTGGAAGTTCTATGCTCCAGAGTATGGCTATAGAGAGTATCGCAGATGTGGGCTATGCGGGAGTAGTAACGTGAAAGAGATTCCAAAGGGAGGACACAATGGATCGCAAAGTTAGGGATATGGAGCAATCAGGGCCAGTGGACTACGACCTGTTGGCGTTTGAGGCTATTCTTGCGGAGGCGGACAGAGTAGCGTCCATCGAAGGGGATATGTGGTTTGTGGAGCACATCGACACTGAATGGTCCTAGAGGGAAGCTAGTGTGCTGCAACCGCCTCATTGAGGTACAGTAGGGACACATTCTGTCCCTGTGGGGCGGTTAGAGCATACTGAGTACGTATTTGTGCTCTATGGGGGACACAGTGACTATCAAACTCGATGATAGCTATGTCAGTGTGGGAGAGGTTCTGCTGGGGATGCTGATGGCTGCGGTGGCATGGATCGGGTATGAGATTGTGCGGGTGGTCAGGGATCAGAGGGTGGCTGAGCAGCGATGGATTGAGCACATCAAAAAGGAGTATGGGAGAGATGACGATAGCGAACAGTTGCGATAGCGATATCGTGATTGTGGCGCCATTTTCGCGTTGCGGGGCTAGTAGGGCGACGCACGGCAGGCGAACGTGGCAAAGTGGCTTGTTTGCGTTTGCGTCGCTTGGCGGGCGGTCGGTGTCGCGGCAAATGGCAACGTCGAGCGTTCGATTGAAAGTTTGGGTGGCGGTTCGTCGACCGCAGGGAGGTAGTCGAGCAGATGACCAAGAAACACTTTATAGCTTTGGCGGATGCGATAAGGGAACATAATCGACTGTATTCTCAGTATGGGGATGGATTTACTGAGATCTACCTCAATACCCTAGCAGACTTCTGCGAGTCACAGAGCTTGCGTTTCAACCGTCAGCGATGGTTAGACTATATTGCAGGCGAGTGTGGACCTGGAGGTCAACGTGACTGATCGTAGCGATTGGCAATCCTGGATCACTCCCATCATTGAGGCTGCGCTGGCCAAAGGAGCCAATGAGGCTCAGTTCATGGCTGCCTCAGTCACAGGGCATGGCATCGTTGAGGCTAAGCGACCGCAGGTGGCTGAGCTATTCCGCTCTATTGCGGGGGGTATCCGCAATGCCTGACAGCGTGGTCATCCTGTTCGCTCTGGTGGCATTCCTGATCTATGTGTGTTATGAGCGATAGGGCCAAAAGCGCCCTATGGGGAGTGAGGTCAGCCACTGACAGCGAGGAGGCCTCAGAGCGTCTAAGCGTCCGGCCTCCCCTCTCTGTGCGTAGGGGGAGGATAGCACACTGTGGCTATGACGCATAGGGATTATTTAGTATCGAGTTCCCCTGAGGCCATTGCTGGCTAGATCAGGGGATGGCGCACCGCAGCGCCGGGGGCTGAGGGTAGAATGGTCCTCCCAAGTGCCACAACGTCCTCAGTCCCCAAAGTTCGCACATGTATGGCTGTCCATGCGGGACGGTCGGGGCCAGGTGGGAGCCCTGCGAAGATTCCCACCAAAGTTTCCCAGCGTCCTGCTGGGGATGTAGTCAATCCATGAAGGGGAGGACTAGCTATGACAGACGTATGGGAAGCAGGGAATGGCGGCTATCCATCAGTAACGATTAAAGTTAATGGAGAAACTGTCGGGTCGGCGGATGGCGAGGACACCCTGGCCGACGTGGCCAAGGAGTATTCGGCCAATCATGGCCTACGGACCTTCAATGTGCTGGTCAATGGATCGAAGGCGGAGGTCAGCGCAGGCAGTCAGACGCTGGCGGCTCTGAGGGCCACAGTGGTTGAGTTGGTGGCCAAGGATGCGCGAGGCTAAGCACGGTTAGAGAGCTTCGCTAGAGGGGATAATTTTATATTGTCCCCTCAGTGGGATGCTCACTATCCCAGGGAGGACATCGATGGACGAGATAAGGGTAGAGTTATCACCGCAGGGCACACGGGCGCTACAGCTCCATGTAACCATTGGCGATAGGGATGTCACTGAGCAGGTAGGGAATACCAAAATGGTCGCCTTCCGTGGCTATCTGCCTGGGCCGCACCGTGGGTATATGAGCATCAATCGCCAGCGGGCGAGGTCGCTGGCTAATTATCTAGGGGCCAACTATGACGCTGGTATGCCATCGCTGTCGCCGGCTATCCTGGCTGACGCTATCCGTAGCTATGTGAGTGAGATAGCAGCGGAGTTGGTAGGGCAGGATGACAATGGCGCGGTGGCCACATTGGAGTCAGACGAGGAGGTCATCAGTCGGCTAACTGCCGCCGAGCCAGGATATCTAACCATTGGCGGCCGCACGTTCAGGCTGATGTCCAGTGGCGAGCCTTCCGCCACGGGTGGCAAGCTGCTGGTCAATCTGCGCAGGAAGGCAGCCGAGGCCATACGCAGGGAGAGAGATGCCATGATTGCGGCCGCGACCACGCAGGCGAGGATAGTCAGGCAGCAAGTGGAGGCTGAGCGGGCTGCGTTCCGCAGGGAGCAGCAGATAGCAGCCGAGGCAGCCAGGTTGGCCACGCGTAATGTATTCGCTGTGCCGGGGTGGCTCAATGGACAGGGAGTCGCCATTAGGCAGTCGAGGTCAATCGATGGAGCCATTGAGGTCCTGCAGCGCCTCAGCTATCAGCCGACGCGATTCAGCTATCCTGGGTGGGAGGTTTGGGAGCGGGCTAATGGCTTTGAAGATCCTACCCCTGACGACGAAATGGTTCGCAATAGAGTCTGTGAGATCGAATGGAGCGCTGAGCAAGCTGAGCCAATCTATCCCTGGATCTGGATTACGTTTATGCCATCCACGGGGGCGTTTGAACTCAATCAGTCCAAGATAGCCGAATGGAGTCCAAAGTTGCCCCATGCGGACCATGGATCGATCTGCTGTCAGCCACAGGGATTGCCTGCGGCGATTGTTGACCAGGCTAGCCTGACCAGGGTGGTCGCCTGCATCAATCGCGCCTACAAGGAGGTCAACCTGAGTAGCCTACTCGTGTCCATGAGCGACTGGTCGCCAGAGGTCAAGGTGAGTTGTCCACAGGGAGTAAGGGATTGGTATGACCATTGGCGGGACGAGGGCATGGATGCCACTAATGCATTCGAGTTTGGGGCACGAGAGGTGGCCAGGGAGGCCGCAGGCGTTATCTGGGGCAGGTAGTCAGGCTGCCCAAAGGGAGGACTATGATGGATAGTGAGGATAGATATACGTGGGGTATGCATGACATCGATGATCCTGACATACTCATGGCAGCAGATGCTGCTGACAGGCAGCAGACTAGGGACCTATATGAGCTGGCGCAGAGATTCCTGGATATCTTGGAGATGATGGGCCGGCGCAGAGCCAACACCTTGGAGAAGCTGAGTAAGCCAGGTACCCATAAGCGAATCAAGCGGGCCAAGAGGGTTAAGGGTCGCAGGAGGACGAAATGACTGACAACACGTATAGCAGGCAAGAGTCGTTGGGCATTATCCAGGACCAGACCGTGCTGGTAGTGGGCTGCGGCGGCATCGGAAGTTGGTGCGGATATTTCCTTGGCCTGGCCGGTGTCCGCCAGCTGGAACTCTTTGACGGTGATCTGATCGAGGGGCATAACCTGAATCGCCTACCCTTTGACTCAGCAGCCATCGGACTGCCGAAGTCAATCGCGCTGGCTGGGTTGATCAGACGTGCCAGGCCCGATGTCACCATAAACGCGCATGGCCATTTTGACCCTGAGTGGCATTCTGAAGCCATCAGGTCAGCCAATAGGGTAATCGTGTCAACTGACTCGCTGCGTAGCCGTAGGATGGTCTACGAGGCCGTAGGGAGGGCAGGAGGGCACTATCATGGACGCTACGTTGAGCTAGGCGCAGATGGTCACGGTCTGACCGTCACCGGCAGTCCAGCCGAATGGTCGACCGAGGCCGAGAATGAGCCAGGGTATGCGAGCGTGCCGGTCCACGTTGGGCCATGCACAATGGCTGCATCCATTGCTATCTACTACATTCTACTAGGCTTACCAGTCCGAGACACCTTTCGCGTCGACTGGTCTGACTCTGGTCTGCGAGTGAATCAATATGTGGCCGTTTAGCAGCAATCGCAACAGGGGGCGTACTTTGCCCCCAAGGGAGGACTTAGCCATGGGACGCAAACGTAGTGAGCGCAAAATAAAGGAGATCCTGGCAGGCGATAACTGGATCCTGGTCGACGAGAGGCCAGCGCCAGGGATCGAGGACATATCTAATGCAGTCGCTGCACATAACGCCAACTATATCACAGAGGGCAGCCAGGGCAGCCAGTCAGTCGCATCCCACAGGGACTGGCAGCGCAATGGTCAGCAGAGGTTCGGCGACAGGATGGGCAGCCGTAGTGGAAGCGACCATTCCACTACAGTCATCGTTCCCATAGCCACGCGGCCGCCTGACACTGACTGGACCTGCCCGGTGGCCGACGTCAAGGGCTGCCCCATCGCCGCCGAGCCACAAGTGGAGATGCCACTTGATATGTACCGAGCCTGCACTGAACTCGCAGATGAGTTTGACACCGAATGGATGGCATATCTCATCGGAGACCTCAATCAGTCCACTGGCCGGGCGGCGATACGCGAGATGTACTTTCCACCTCAATCAGCCTCTGGCGCTCACGTAGAGATGCCAGACGACCAGTTCCGTGTCAGGCCGGGCACGATCGCCGCCATCCACAGTCACGTCCAGATGGGCGCGTTTTGGTCTGCGACCGACGAGGCCCATGCCAACTGGCCCATTGAGATCGTGATCAATGCGAAGGGAGAGTCAAAGTGTCGCATGCGCATCAAGCTGGAGTGTGGACGATTCAGCCGGGCTGATGGCAAGGTTATCCTAGTGGGCATCAGGGCGGCCGACACCTATCGCGACCAACTCAAGGAGGCCATCAAGCCAGCGGCCAACCTGGCAGGCTATGGCGAGGCAGCGGGCAGCGATCACGCCGCGGCCGTCGATGCCATCTATGACAGTATGTCATTTGATAGCTACAATGGCTATCACACCGGTAAAGGAGGCAGCTGATGCTCGAACCAATCGCAGCAGTGATTATCTGGGAGCCCGCGGACCCGGTAGCCAACACTCCAGCGGCATGGTGCTGTGTGGGCCATAACCTGGACCGCTTCGACGCCGAGCGCCTACGCGATCGCCTAGCGAAACAATATGACCTAAGCGCCCACCTCGTCCTCCACCGCAACCGCCACGACGCTGAGCCATCCGCGATGGAGTGCTCCATTTGCATGCTCCTCATGGAGGAGATCGTGGAGAAGGCAGCGATTTTCGCCAGGTCGAAGGAGGCCAATCGTGTCTGAGACGCATAAGCACACCAAGGCCTGCTACTCCCCTATCCCAGAGACTGAAGGGAAGGGGGAGTGGCTCAGCTGTGGGAAGGTAGCTGGTCAACCAGGGCGCGAATCTGCGCCCTCAGAGGCGGGGAGCGGGCTGCGGGAGCTGTTGGCGAAGGAATTGCACCAAGGCGGATTATGTGGTAGCGATTACGGAAATTGGGAGAGGGTAATAGCTCAAGGCTATGAATGTACATGCTTTGATTATGCGGACAAGATTATACCTATTGTCGAATCCGAGCTGGCGCGAGCCCGTGCGGAGTGGGAGAGGGAGCGCGAGAGCAGAGTTTGAGCTGGCCGCAATACTTCAAGTATTACTTGAACCGTAACAGCAACTCCCCCCCTGTGTGGTGTATTTAGTAGTATTATAAAGGGGTTAGGGGAAATAAAATGGTCTGCGGGAAGTCAGACCTCGACGCAGGGGGGTAGGTTGCTGTTACGCCACATTTCGGCAAATTCTGGGGTAAAACGATAGCTGATTTCGTCTTCCATGGAGCCTATCTGTTCGAGGATATTCATGGCCACTAATTCGTCGCCGACCCAGAATATAGTCGAGCGGACCATGGAGGTCATTTTGCGGATATCTACTACAGGCATGGGAGCGTCAGATGGAATCGAACGGATAATCTTTGAGCGATTGTGGGGGATCGAGTCGAAGCCCACGCGGACGGCTATTCTGAGGTCGGCCTGCTCAACGTGGTCTCGGCCCCATAGCAGGGCATGATGGCAGGCGAGGGTCTCCAGACATTTAGCTATCCGTGTAGGCTCCTCGGCCGCGCTGACCTCAATGACTGATCGGTCGCCATGGCTATCGCGGGTGACGTGCTGGCGTAGCTTGGCAATCATGCTGGCCAGGGAGTCAATCTGGAATCCTTGCGCCTCGGTTAGGGATGGGGCCGGATGAGTAGAGGTAGCCCTGAACAAGTCGTGGGACAGTTCGCGCATCTCGTGGGCGATGGATTTCTCAAGTCCCCTTTGGGCACGGGCGCGGCGGGCGATCTGGATAGGATCGCTATTGGGCCAGCGGACCTGTAGGAAGCGTTCACCGAGGGCACGGTAGGCTGCCCAGGCGCGCTCGATGGCTGGAGTAGTACAGGCTAGAATGGTTGCCTTCCCTTTCCAAGATCCCCACCGGCCAGCGGTCTTGCGTTCGTATGCGCCGTCGTAGAGTTCCCTGAACAGTCCCAGCAACTCTTTCTGATCCTCGTCCTTCTTGGAGATGATCGAGGTGAAGTCCTTGAAGACAAGTATGAACGACTTACCATACCCCTTCTCGCCGTCGAGGACACTTAGGTTCTCACCGCCCCGTTGGCAGTTCATCATGGCCCGCATGTTGATGTCGCCCTCCAAGTGAGCCAGAGGGAAGCCAGCCGCGCAGTTGGCCGCGATTGCTGTCTTGCCGCTCCCGCTGGGACCAATAACGAATAGCCACACCGGCTCGTCGTCGCCGTAGTGGGCGCGGACAGCCGCAAGGACGCACGCAAGGGCTTCGATGTCGGGCTGATAAAACCATTGATTGAGGTGGGAAGTGAGGGCGGTCCAGGCGGCGGTGGCCGACTCTACTACAACTGTCATTGGATCGAATCCGCGGAGATCATCTAAATCCTCCCTGAAAGGATTGGGGGCGAGCGTTCAGGGCACCCGCCCCCGGTGATTCGACCTCAATCCGCTTAACCGTTCGCAGTCTCGCACCAAAATAAAATCGTGTCCAGCGTTATTTTCAGCACGAATCCCCTTGACAACCTTTTTGCAACGATCTATGTTGCTGGAGCCCGATGACAACAATCGACAGTAAGCAGAAGAAGCAGCACAGTGGCACAAAGCGCCACACCGAAGACGCCGACGACATTCGCGGTCCCATACTCACCCCGCAACAATTCAAACAATTATTGAAGGACCGCAAGATGGCACGAAAGCACTCACCTAGGCACTCATCGAGGCTGAAATCATGAGCGACCTGCCCATCATAGCCATCGATCGATCGAGGGTCACCGCTGCCGAAAAGTGTATGCGCTACCGCTATTGGCACTACGAACACGACGGCGTGGGCATCGAACAGGCTGGCCAGTGGCTGGATCCCCTCATTGGCACCGCGACGCATGATGCCATCGAGCACCTCCTTACGGCCCCTGGCAGTATAAATGAGGCAGTAGCGGTCGGTAGGGAGACCATCATGGCAGCTCGGCGCGAGGGGCCAATCTCGGTCTACAAGCAGTCACTCGACCCCGAGTTAGATGTGGCTGAGGGGGCTGACCTCATGGAGGCACTGGTGCGTGGGTGGGCAGCGGTCAGGCTGGCCCCGCTGCTGGACGCCAACGAGGTCATAGCTATCGAACGCGAGATGAGCGTGGACTGGGTCGTCGGTGGCCGCACGATCAGGCAACTCAGTCGCCCAGACATCGTGATACGAAGGAAGGCCGATCGCTCCCTATTCATCCTCAACCTTAAGACAGCATCGCGGGTCGATGACAAATGGCGCACCAAGTGGCGTTTTGACATGCAAACTTTCTCCGAGGCCGCCGCAGTGGAGTCGACGCTGGGCGAGCCAGTGGCAGGCACGATCATCGCTGGCCTGCTGAAAGGGAGCCGCAGCGACTATGAGCGCGACCTAGGGCCAAACGTCGGCCCTGGAAAGTTTCACTGGTCAAACTCTCCCTTGCTGTGGGCCTGGAAGCGCGAAGCCGAGGGGCCGGGCATGGACGACGCCTGGTATGCGAGGTATGAGTGGCAATGCACAGCGCCCCACGAGATGGGCAGGGGGAAGCGATGCGCTGGCGGCGCGAACCACAGGCTCAGCGGAGTCAGGAAGGCACCTGTCACCGAGCGCCTCGGTGGCATCAGCGGCTGGATATCGTATCTCGCTGTGGCTGACCGTTCCCTGCTGGAGGAGCAATTTGTGGAGTTGCCAGCCATTCTCAGGTCACCCTACGAAGTCGAACGCTGGAAGCGCCAGGCGCTGCCCCGCGAGGTCGACATACGCGAACACCGCGATTTCCTCAACGAGCTGAACGAGGTCGATGACTCTGACGACACTCACACTGTCACTCGTGAGGACCTCCTCGACAAATGGTTCCCCATGAGCACGGCAGAGGGCAACTGTGTCTGGCCCACCAAGTGTATGGCGTTCGAGATTTGCCATGGCGTGGCCAGGGATGACCTGGCTGGCAATGGCTTCCGGGCCAGGTCGGCCAACCATCCACAGGAGTTTAGCGAACGACCTCACTTGAGATCGCAGTGGTAGGAACAATCCTAGTCGCAAACACGGCCGCAAGCATAGTCATGTCGATGACCATCGGCATCATCATCAGGCGGCTGGTCAAGCTGGAAAGGGAGCATCGGAGAACAAATGAGCCAACGTGACGCGAATCATAGGCAGAACTTGATTAGGAGCCTATCGGTGATTTGGATTTCGCAGAACCGCCCCGATCTGTGGGCCAAGTTCCGTAAGATAGCCCTGAAAAAGTATCCCAGCTCTCCACGTAAGGTCGTTGCGAGCAAGAATCGACTGGAGTGGCTAAAGATGATCAAGGGACTCAAGTGACCGCCCAGGGCTACAACAACACCAAGCGCCATGTTCACTTAGTCAAACTCTGCGCCCAGTGGCTGCGGGCCAATCAGCCCGACATCTATGCGCAACTGAAGGTGGCCGCCGAGGCCGCGTTCCCCAAGATGATCACCGGCGCAGAGGCCAGGCGAAGGTTAGCTAAGTTGGAATCGAGTGGCGAGGTCGGCGATGTCGGCCACCCAGGAGAGCGGCAGTGACTCCCGTAGAAGCGGCAAATAGGCTAAGTATCGATCTAAACTATCTATATCGGCTACTCCGGCAGGGAGTGGTCAAGGGACGCAAGAAGGGCAGGCAGTGGATCGTCGATGTGCGAAGTGTTGAGGATCGCCTGAGGAGGGTAGCATGAGCAGCAGAGCAAGGAAGGTCGGTACCACCAATGCATTGACTCGCGTGAGGATGTATTTTCCCAACGTGGAGAGTGTAGAGGATGCCAGCGAGGATGCGGTGGTTGAGGTCACTCGCAGGGACGTGAGCACGAGCGAGCGCAAGAAGCACGCGGGGTGCGCCATGGCGGTGGCCTGCAAACGAGCCATGCACCTCGATGGAGTCATCATTGCCACCTCGACCGCATACCTCATCAAGGGGAATGTTGCCACCAGGCTCATGGTCCCCGAGCACTTGAGCAGGGAAGTGGTGTCGTTCGATCGCGGGGCCACTTTTGAGCCTGGCAGGTATACGTTGAAGCATCCGTCTGCGTGTCAGAAGATCGCATCAGGCAGGCCAGGCGGCAGAGTTAGGGATCGCGGCACAGGTAGGCCTCTGAAGACGCATGTGTTCACTAAGAATGTCCGCGCAGTGTTGGGCTCCGATAAGGAGCGTGATTAATGACCCTGACCACAAAGCGGTCAGCAAGGGAGGACAGCCGATGACCCTTCAGCCCAGAGCAAGGTTTGTGGCCGACGCCCTATACGGAAACACGGGTTGCGGTAAAACTCATCAATGCGCCATCGCGGCCCGAAGGATGTGGGACAAGTTCGGCAAGCGGACCCGCCTCGTGGCAGGCGACACCGGTGGATTCGATACCATGGGCAGCCTGGTCGATGAGGGGATCGTGATACCGTTCGTGGTGGCGAATGACCCATACCCCATTGAGACACTCGATAAGGTAGCACAGGGGTATTGGCCCGACGATAAGGGATTCTTGGTGTCGCCAGGCGCTCCGTCCGCAGGTGGTCAAGACATCGGCCTATATGTGTTCGAGGGCCTAACCTCGTTCGGGGATATCATGATGCGGCACCTAAGCCACACCAAGAAGCGCTTGAGTCAGGATCCGGCATATACCTACGTTGACGGGAAGACAGAATTCTCCGGCACCAACATGAGCTACTATGGCGAGATCCAAAATCGCATCTACGATTTCGTTGTGAAGTCGTCCATGCTGCCAGTCGAGCGAGTGATCTGGACCGCCCTGGAGGGCCGCGGCGAGGAGGAGGGGACGAAATCGCCCACCTATGGCCCATCGATCGTAGGCAAGAAGTCTACCGGCAAGGCAGGTCAGTGGTTCGGCAATATGATCCACTTAGAAATGTTGGTGACTGAGGTAGCAGACCCCGCTACTAAGCAGATTAATCATCTCCAGCGTAGGGTGATGTATATTCAACCACACGCGGATGTCATCGCTAAGATTCCATTCCCAGCCAAGGTCAGAGTACCATTCGACAAGGCGGGGGAGTTTAGCAAGGCCATGGGTGGACAGCCATATATGGACCCACCTGACTTAGGAAAACTGTATGATTTACTCGAATCAATGAAGGGGGCCGCGGCCCCAAAGGAGGCAATCAGTGCCACGACGGCGAAGTAGGGCTGGAGCGATACTGGAGTTCTTCAGGTCAGGCGATTCAGGAGAGGTGAAGGCAGTCTATCAGCTGGTGCAGGATGTGGTCAGGGAGCGGTTCTACACCCCCAGTAAGTCCGTTGCCAAGAGAGTCAAAGCGCAGCGCAGCACTAAGCCTGCATCTACATTCACGCCTGCGACTCAGACACAGGAGGTCGCATAATGAACGCAGAGTTTCAGGTCCATTTGCTCAACGATGAGGGGATCAAGAAGGCTCAACAGCTGGCGACTGTCTTCAGTACCTTGCTGGATGAGATCGTAGCCATCAATCCCAGCCCCAGCAGGGAGATGTCGCTGGTCCGCACCAAGCTGGAGGAGGCATCGTTCTTCGCCAAGAAGGCCATGGCCAATAATCCATACTTTCAGAAGGAGGTGAAATAGTGGCTGACGATCTAGAGACATTGTTGTCCACCCTGGACGCGGAGCCCGAGGTTGAGATAAATTACGACGCCCCAGAGTCGGGGAGCTTTCCGCCGCAGGTATATCCAGGCAGGCATCCATTCATCTTCCACCTCGCAGCGGAGCCGTTCGATAAGATGGTGGTCGAAGGGAGGCCATACCTTAACGTCACCTTCGAAGCCGAGATAGCCACCGCAGAGAAGCCCGAGGGGGTGAGGGTGAAATTTCTGCGAGCCTCCTTCTATAAGCACCCCAAGATGGCCAACAGCGACGGGGCAGAGTTACTTCGCTGCCTGGGCATCAAGGCGGACGCAGCCAACAATCGATCCATCGTGGCAGCGCTGCAGGCCGCTGATGGCAGGGCCAGGGGGGAGGCGGTGATCGGATGGGAGGCCTTTTCACGAGACACCGGAGAAACTGCCTCGACCAATCCACGAAAGAAGGCTCGCAAGAATGGCAAGGTGGATATCGCATGGCCAAAGGGAGCCGATGGCCGCTACACACAAACTGTGACCTTTCCTGAATCTGGAGACTCAGCTTATGGAAAGGAGCGGATAATCTCCTTCAAATTGCCTAGCAGTAATGGAGTGTAGAAATGAGGGAGTTCAGTAAGAAGCATTCCGCAAGTCGCCATCGGGCTCGCGGTATTGTTAGACGATTGGTGGGTCGTAAGTTGGACAGTCGCTACGAAGTAGTGCATCACGTCGACGGCGACCCGACCAACAACGACCCATCGAACCTTCAACTGCTGACGAAGCATGAGCATCAATCACTTCATGCGGCGTTGCGGATCATCGACGTACATCATTGCGGTAAGGGACACAAGCTAGAAGGGCCTAATCTATACGAACGACCCAACGGTACCAGAGAGTGTGTTACCTGCCGCAATGCCCAGCCGTCTCGGCATACTGAGTTGTTAAGACAGAAGAAGCATAAATGGTACATGCGTCATAGAGAGCGACTTCTAACAGAAAGCCGGGATCGTTATCAAGCAAGGAAGTCAGCGGTATAGTAGTCTTTGGGCCTTAGCCCGAAGCCTTGCCCTACCCCAACGAGAGGGGGAATAAATGGAAGTCCAGCGTCAGATCCACGTCGAGGTTCGATTGCAGGATATATACAATTGAGGTGACCATGAGGCCCCTAGCCACCATTCTCTTGCTTACGCTGTGCGGCTGCGGCCACTTGACGAAGGTGGAAGCGCAGGACAGCGGCACATATTCCTGTCTGCTAACTGACAGTGGATGCGTAGAGTTGCCCAAGCCCGTAACAGGACACGTGAATCGAGTGCAGCTCGATCATGCGTCCATGCCGCCCTTCGATATGGCTCCGAAGGAATGGGATGAGACCGTGATGTCATGCTGTCCGGCCATAATGAGGGGAGGATTGTGCGAAATGTACCCAGAGGGCGGATGTCCTGACAATTCCAAGGGGCCAGTGAAGGTTCATCATATGGAGTGCCCCGAGCCAAAATCAGTCTACTTTATGCTGCCAGCCGCTGATGGCAAATTTCATTGCCTCGCCCTCAGCCAAGGAGCCATTCGATGACCGATGAGCGAGCGAGCAAGCCAGAGGACGTAAGCGAGCAGGGACAATGGCAGTCGTTTTGCGAGGAAACTGGCAGGGATTGGCGAACCTATTCCAACATCCATCTGTTTGTTGAATTCGCGGAGTGGTGGGCGATGGCAGGCGGGAACATAGCGCCCACTCCTACGAATCAGCTTACGTTCCGTCAGTTTTTGGTCATTAACAGTTGTTCATATCCCTGTCCCCGATGTGGCGAGGGTACCTCATTTGAAGTGTCGATGAAGGACGAAGGTTGGATTACATGCGCCGCTTGTCATTACATCCTGAAATCAGGAATTGAACCTGCGAAACCGGGGAAATGGAGAGCGGCTCCCAAGGAGACATAAAATGGTCCAAGTCCCTCAGGTGGAGGGTCCTTTGGCAGCTCCGACTCCATTCACCCGCGTAACCGATGACCTATGGCGTAGCGCCAGGCCAGCCGGTGAGGCAGCATTCGCGGCCATCCGAGCACAATTTAGGTCAGTGATCAGCTTAGAGGGCCTCGCCGAGGACGAGCGGGAGGCGGTTGAGCTGGAGCCAACCGGCGTCATCTCCAGGCCGATCTCAGCATGGCAGATTTATGCCATCGGCATCACCCAGGGCGCGCTCGAAGTGATCCTGGAGACGATCGCTCAGGCTCCCAAGCCAGCGCTGGTCCACTGTCAGCACGGTCAGGATCGCACAGGGCTCGTGGTAGCCGCCTACCGCGTGGTCAGCTGTGACTGGTCCAAGGAGGCCGCCATGGATGAGGCGCTGCGATTTGGATATCGCGACTGGCTGAATTTTGGCCTGAACCGTACCTGGACTGGCTTCGCCAGTGAGGAGTCCAAGTGACGGCTATCCTCCATCGCTTCCTCGTTCACCTCTACGTCGAGATCACAGCCACGGTGGAGGGGGAGTCCAAGGAGCAGGTGGCCACGCGGATGGGCACCGAGATCGGAGCGGTTGTCCATGGGATGCTGCCCGAGGATGCAGGGGAGGAAGGGAGTTTGGCCATGTATGGGGATGTCAGGAGGCAGAAAGCGCCTCACGAACAGTCCCCACCGCAAAGTTCGGAACTCAACTAGGAGGCCACGATCGTGAACATCACCAAGGCAGTCAGCGAGATATGGCAGAACGCACAGGTCGATGAGTCGGTCGACCTAGAGCCCCTGCTGACCGCGGCCAATCGCATTGCCGACGCGCTGGAGCGGTTGGCTGAGATTGCTGAGGAGGGTGGCCAGCGCCCTCCTGTCCCCGCTGATCCTGCAGAGGTCGCCTTAAATTGGCGTAATCGGTTATATGCAGCCATTGAGGGTCGATTCGGCCGGGGTGCAGTGGTGGGCATCAGGCAGGATATGGATGATCAGGAAGCCTCCTCAATCCCTGCAACCGCAGGGCCCCCCACAGCGCCGACGACGCGACCGCTTCCCAACCCTGACCGCACTGCGGGCTTCCGTAATCGTGTCGTCAGCATGCAGAGGGCGCATCTAGATTGGGGTATCGCAGAGTGTATCACCATGGTGCGGAACGAGATGATCCGTGAGCAGGATCAAGTGGACTGGGCACGGTTCGTCCCCATGCCCACGCTTGGTGGACCCTATCCATGGGACGATACTCCTACGCGAGAGTATCTCGCAGCCAGACAGCGGGACAATGTACAGCAAACTGCCACCAATGCGACTTATGCCGTGCGCGACATTTGGGGCCGTCCTGCAATGACTGCGGGAATGGTTGGCGCTCCTATCCCTATTGAGACTAATCAGGAAGTGTGGCAGGCCCCCATGCCACCCGCGGAGCGTGGTTGGACCGCTGCCGAGTTGGCTGCCCAACCAATCCTGCAATACGTCAACGTCAATCCGGAGACTGTCGCACTCAACTGGACCGCCTACGAGGCAGCGATGGCTGACAATCCTCGCAATCAGGTCAGGCTGACCAATATTGGAGTGCCTGGGGCAGAAGACGCCCCACAACTTCAGGAGCTCCCACCCCTGCGAATACTCAATCCTCTCGACGGCACGATCAGGGACGTTGTGGAGCCGCCACAGCGTACCTGGGACGAGTATATCCGTCGCAGCCTGTGGACGACTGGCCTCCCCGAGCGAACTATCGATCCAGTCCCCAACCCCGATGGCACGATCATAGTCAGGGAGACCTGGTTCAGCAATCCAGCAGTTGAGCAGGCACCTAACCCCGAGCGCGATGAGGATGAGCCTGGCGAGGAGATGCCCTTCTAATGCCCCATAACACTCCAGAGAAGAGGCGTGCATGGTCGAAGAAGTACTATCGAGAGAATCACTTCCGATTGAACGCTCACAAGCTAAAATGGAGTCGTAGCGTTGCGGGTAAGGCTAAAAAGAGCCAGTATTACCTATCTATCCGCAATGACCCTATTAAGTACGTTGCTCACCTTAGCAAGCTGTCTAAATTGCGGCAGTCTAATCGAAAAAAGATGATCGAGATGTATGGCGGCAAGTGCGCCTGCTGTGGTGAGGCCACTTTTGAGTTCATGGCTATCGATCACGTTAATGGTGGGGGAAAGCAACATAGAAAGTCTGTAGCTAGTGGAGCTGGATATGTTGGACGGCTGCTTCGTGAAAAGCGGGGAGGATTTCGTGTGTTGTGCCACAACTGCAATATGTCTCTGGGATTCTATGGGTACTGCCCTCATGGGGGCCTCAAGTGATTCCAAGTGGCCCTCATTGTGGAACGTGTCCTCACAGAGAACTTGGTCAGAGGTTTATCGAACCTGACGGCTCTGGTGACTCAGGAGTTTTGCTGGTCGGCGACTCCCCATGGATGGAGGAAATGGCCGCAGGCCGCAACTTCGCCGGGGCCGCTGGCTTCACCTATAACCGCATGCTGAGCCTGGTTGGCATCGAGAGGTCGAATGTGATGACCTCCAACACCATCTGGTGTAAGCCACTGCGACTCAAATGGATGGATTTCCCGGAGAGGTTCAGAGATGCCGAAGCCGCGATCACCCATTGTAGGCCTAATCTTGATGGACTCATCGAGCGAGCCCAGCCTAAGGTCATCGTGCCAATGGGCAACGTTGCGCTACGACGAATATGTGGGGTATCGGGCATCGAGTCCCACGCGGGTTATGTCATGGCAACGCCGTACGGAATCCCTGCCGTTCCAACTTTTCATCCAGCCTTCATCCAACGGGGGCAGCAAAAGTTGAACGCGTCGGCGGTGTTTGCGCTGAACAGGGCCCGCTCGATTGCTCAAGGTACTTATCAGGAGAGCAAATATGATCTCTTACTTGATCCGCCACCGGATCGCGTCCGCGATTACATACGAAGCGGCCAAAGCATTCACGGTGAACATGGCGGCCGTATCCCTACTCTCGTGGTCGACATTGAGACTCCAGAGTCTGATCGCCTGGACGAGGAGGAGATCGAACAGGAGGGGGCATCGTGGACCATCGTAAGGGCAGGCTTCAGCGTGCGGCGGGGCAGCGCGGTGACCTTCCCCTGGCAGCCACCCTACATTGGCCTGCTGCAGGAGGCCCTCGACCTCAGTGAGGAGGTGATAGAACATGCCGATAATAACTTCGATAGTAGGCGTTTGCGTCACGCTGGGTTGCGCCTCCCTGCGCGCATCGTGTCCTCAATGTGGGCATGGCACTTCCTGGAGAGCGACCTCCGCAAGGGCCTTGGCGCAGTGGCCCCCTTCTATTACGCAGGCCCTCCTTGGAAGTCCCAGTCAGCCGCCCGACCCGCCTTCTACAACGCCATGGACAACGCGGTGACGATGGATGTTTACTGCGGCACCCGCGACACCCTCATTGCCCAATCCCGCTGGGCCGCCTTCGAACGCCACTGCATCCGCATGGATGAACCGCTGCGAGTGATGGGCGAACGAGGACTCCTTGTGGATCCAGTCTATCAGGCTGCATTCATGGATCGCCTGGACCAAGAGTGGGAAGCTGCGAACGCTGACCTTCAACAACTAGTCCCCGACAGCATCAAGAAGCGCAAATACTGGAAGCGCGCTCCTAAGGATCTCACTGGGGTGACTGAGATTGTCTGACATCGATACCCTGCTGACTGAGCTGGACAGCGCCCCAGTGAAGAAGCCTCGCGCCAAACGTCCTCCCTTGCCCAACAAATATGTCAAGGTCTGCGACTTCAATCCCGATAGCTATTTAGAAGTTCAATCGTTGGCGGCTCACTTCAACGTGCGACTCCCTCATCGTAAAGACAGCGATGATGAGAACGCGCTCTCAACAGAAAAAAAGTTCCTGCTCAAGGCGGCCCGCAAGTATCCCGTCTTCGCGAAAGTACTCGCGTGCAAGGAACGCTGGAAGATGATCTCGACCTATAAGTGGAAGTTGGATGCAAACAATCGCATCCACTACACGATCGGGCACCATCCGAGTACGTGGAGGAAATCCTGCCGGAACATAAACGCCCAAAATATTCCTAAGAGGTCGGCTCTCGCAGACGAGTTTCGTAGGATGGTCATCGCCCCGCCCGGCCACGTCATCATGGCTTGTGACAGCTCAGCGATCGAGGCAGTCCTAGTAGGCTACTTCGCTCAGTCCCCTCGATACATCGCGCTGGCCAAGGCTGGCGTTCACGACTGGTTTAATAGCGTGGTCCATAATGAGGCGATTGATCTTCACCTCGATGATGCAGCATTGAGGACAGCCTGCCAAGAAGCCAAGCATCGTTACGACAAGCCCAGCCGCGAGACAGCTAAAAGAGTTGTGCATCTTAGTAACTATCGCGGCACCCCCGAGCGGATGTTCGAGGAGTACCCCGATGATTTCGAGTCGGTGGCCCACGCACGGAGGCTGCAGAACGTGTACTTGGCGTCCGAGCCCGGCCAAGACATCGTGCGCTGGTGGAGGCAGGTGCTGACCATGGCTGGCCCGCCTAATCGCTCCCTGCTGAATCCCTTTGGCTTCCGGCACAGATTCTTCCATGTGTTCAACTACAATCGCAGGACTCAAGGGTGGGAGCCCAATGGCGACGACGCCAAGAGGGCCATAGCGTTCCTGCCTCAGAGCACGGCCTCGGCGATCCAGGATGTCTACATCGAGGCTCTGTGGCAGACCCCGCTGGCCTCCTGGTGCGTTCTGCCGGTCCATGACGACCTGTTGAGTTATGTCCCCCAGAGCGAGGCTGCAGCGGCCGCAGCGACCCTGCAGCGCATATTCACCATGCCCATCCCCGAGCTGGGTGGCCTGAGCGTGGGCGCGGAGATATCCATGAGCGCAGTCGGGGGCAACTGGGCTCCAAGGTCTGATTCAAATCCAACTGGAATGGAGGTGTGGAATGGCTGAAGGATACGCAACAGTAAATGAGCCCCTACGAGATCTCGTCAAGGTCTGCGAGCAGCTCAATCACAGCGATGGGCTGCTGCATCAGGCCATCAAGGTGTTGCAGCAACAGGTGGTCGATCTGCAGACTAAGGTCCACAGGCTGGAGGCTGGCACCAACTGGCAGCAGGGGCAGAATCAATGAGGGCCACCTATCGCATCTGGCTTGAACCCTCAGCCGAACGCCTTCAACTGTTCGCCGAACTGTCCGAGTGGGCCACCTCTGAACACGCTCCTGAGCTGGCAGTCGAACCGCGCCCTGAGTCATACCAGCGGCGTCTAGCGCTGATCAGGCAGTCCCTCGATGAGGCAGGGGTGGAATACTCAGTAGAGTTCGGAGTCGAGGAGGGAAGGGACTATGCCATCGTGCAGACAGTTAGCTAGGACCTTCTGTTATGCCGCTGCTCAAGGCGCGTAGCCCAGTGGACGTTGCCGGGTTCGTAATGACCATCGTTGTCGATGCGGTCAATAGTCAGGTGTGGGGCGGGGCGTGGTCCGAGTTCTTTGTAAAACTCCTCGAATGACTTGAATCGAAACTCGATACCTCTGCCCCCATAATCCTTGTAGCTCTTGTTATGTGGATTCCCGCAGCGCTCCTTGGCAGCCCAATAGAGTCTGCGTTCTGGGAGTTTCATCCCTCCCATAAAATGACGGTTCTTGGCAGCGTTCGCGTGAAGACATCCACAGGAAAGTACTTGGCCGTTACAAAGGTTTCCAGCGGATACAACGGTGAGATTCCCTTCGCTGCACTGGCAAAGCCACATAACCTTATGATACTTGCTAAAATGCCCAGCGGGCCACATGGGTTGGAGTAGTCCGAATCTCATTCCACTCAAGTCTCTAAGAGGAGGCATCTACGAGATCACTCCTTGAAGGTCAGCTTGCAGTTGGGCCAAATCCACTCCATTCGGCGCGAAGTTGCTAGAGTTTATCCAGTCTGGAGATAGTAAAGCGTGGGCTTCATCTGTGTACTTGAGAAAAAATTCCCACGAAAGCGCCTGACGTTGTCCCCATGTTATGCAATAGAGGTACGTAGGGTTGTAATCAGGACACCAAATGGCATGACCTCCAACGATGCCTCCGTCATCGGGAACGACAGTCCATGGTAGGCCAGCTGCATTTTGATCCATCGCGGATTGCGGCACGTTGAAGCCCAAATAAACCCCGCCGAACAGTGTGACAGCCTGCTTAATGTGCAGCACATCCGCGGGAGCGGGGTCAGCATAGGCTAGAATACGATCAGTGCCCCCGAGACCAAGTTTCCTCCAGTTGTTCAACACATCGAGTTCCACACCGCCGTTGTCAGTTGAAGGATCACCGTCAACGTAGCCGCACCAGTCCTCATAGGCCGAGAGAATTGCTGAACTAAGGGGGCTTACTTTAGCTAGATTGACATTGTGGCCTAGATTGATCTTCCATGTTTGTATCGCGTGGGCAATTGCTGCAATAGTACAGTCACCTAATTGGTCGTTGAGATACATTCCCCACGATGGGAATCCCTTTGACCAATAGACTGCTGGAGGAGGTGGAGTCAACGCAGGAGTGAGAAAACGCGCCATCTTCAGCGTCCTGCGATCCCACCGCGGCGGTAGCTTGCCTAGCCTGCGATCGATCACTGGAGGTCGACCTCAGGATGATTATTCGCGTCCGCGATGGCGTTATAGGACGCCTTGAATTGAGCCACCGTTCGCATCTTAGGCACGATGGGGAACGTGACCCCGCTGAGCACAAATGACTTCTTGATTGTCATCGCACCCGCTACTGGTGCGGGCAGGGCAGCCATGAATGCTGCAATGGTGGACAGAATGATCTGCGCCAGGCCGCTGATGACCGCAATGAGAGGATTGCCGCTAAGGTTCAGGGCGGCGAGGAAATTGGAGATATTATCGCTGACCGCGGTGAGGGCAGTCTGGATCTTGCCTAGCAAGGTCGACTTCGCCGCAGCGCTGGCGGCCATGTACTCTGCGATCACGTCGCCGAGGGCAGTCAGGGACGCATTCACCAGCGTCACAATGGCAGCCGTGCCAGGCGGCAAAAATGGCCCTACGAGGGTGACTATGCCAGCGAACGCCTTCTCGCCTACGGGGATCCAGACTTGGATGGATGCGAACACACTGGCCGCATTGCAGCCCTCGATGATGAACAGGCTGCCCCCGGCTGCGATGACCATCCCCCCTCTGACTAGATGCCCTGCGAACTGTCTGCGAGTGATAGCCATAATTATTCTCCTAGCTCTGCTATGGTCGTAGTCTCGGGGACGCCCAGGATGGCCGCGACATTCTTGGACCAGTTGGGGTTGCCGCCACTATACTTCAGCCCAACCTCAATGAGGTCCATCTGCGGCGGATAAACTGTCGACTTCCCTAACAGCATCCGCGCACACTTGACCTCTAGCGCCTTCTCTCCATCCGCTCGGTTGACAAACTTCCAGACGCCCTCCTTATTGCCGAAACCGCACGTCTGGAAGCTGCCCTTGTCGGCCCCTGTAAGTGAGCCGGGATTATTCCACTCAGGCGGAGAGTTTTCTGCTTTGGTGATTGCCTGAGCGAGTTGTTGGATCGTTACGGCCATCAGGCCACTTGCGTGATCGTTACGCCGTTAGGCGTCGGCGGTGGCGCAGCAATGATCGGCACATTGACGGTTGCGGTCAACGGGGCCGGGGCGACTCCACTCGATGGCGTAGGCATCTGCACCGACACGGTAAGGTTGTAGCTCGTCGCGGTGTCGGTCGGTGACACTGATGCCACCACCTGGCTGCCATTGGGGCCGCTATCCGGTCCCAGCGTCACGTTTACATCGTCCACGGTCCAGGTGTCGACCGAGCCAGCCGGAAATCCAGCCGGATCCGCCACTCCCGCCAAAAGGGCATCAGCCTCGAATGTGCTCTGCCCGCCTACATTGGTACCTGTGATACTCATGCGATTTCCTCCTGAGGAGATTTGATAAATAATTACCCCACTTGCGACCGGGGGCTGCGGTTTCAGGATTGCCAACAGGGCCTGAAATCCCTGGATGAAGGTGTCGTTGAGGAACCGTATTGCGTCCCTGATTTCCTTGAGGATCTCCACTTCGGCAGACATAATGGGAAGCCTACCCTCCTGAGGTGGCCAACGCTGCCACCTTTAGCACACCGACTGGCTGGAGCCAAGTACTATCGGTGCCCCGCAACCAGCAGGCTCAAAAAATATGCTGCCATCCCGAGCCAGCCCAAATGTGGCCGATACGGTGATGGATTCCCTGCCGGATACCAAAACGCGGCCCCGAGGCAGCACAGAAACGCCGCCACCAGCAATATCATCGATCCCATATTATGTCCCTCCGTTGACCTTCTTAGTCAATTCTGCGATCTGAGCCCGATAGTTATTGACGACAGCCAGGTGCTCGGCGGTCGTTTGCTGCGCTGCAATGGTCTCCCTGAGGCCGGTGTTGATGCCATCGGTCGCATGGACGATGCTACTCGCCTTGGTATCGATGCTATCCACCTTCTGGCTGACCGCAGCAACCGCTGTGGTTGACTCCTTCGCTGCAGCGACAGTAGCCGCATGATTGGCGTTCAGCTGATTAACGATCCATAGTCCAAGGGCTGGGATCACCAAGGTCAGAAATGCTACCAGCGTAGGCTCGACTGCAGCGACGAAATGTGCCATTGCGTTCTCTCCTCAGATGAGTTATAAGGGTGCTTATGACACCCACAATTGCCCTACTCGCCCTGCTGACCACATTTCATCCGAGTGGACCGACTTCGCCCACCCCCGACCACAGGCTCGATATGCGCCAGGATACGCTGACATTCGAAGGCACTGGCGGCGGGCCGGGCTCCCTGTATGTCTGCCCCCCTGACTGCGCCGTCTTCGAATCAGAGCCCTCAGGGCCTACTACGTCAATAGTACTCCAGCCCCTTCCCTCAACGTCGCAGCCACTATACGCCGCTCCCGAGACCATTTCTACCCCCGAGCCCCCCTTGCTTGCAATGCTGAGCATGGGCCTCTTGGCGCTTTCTGCCATCATGGCTGCACGAGCACGCAATTGCAAAACTGAATAACTCCATTGCAAACGCAGCTAATGGTCATGGGCGTGACGATGGTCCCCTTCCAGACCCAATTGTTAGGCGGAGGCGTGACGATGCCGGTGGTGCTGAATGCTCCGATGTCCCAAGCTGTGCTGGCTGGCCGTGCGCGGCCGCTCTTGTCGCTGTCGAGTGCTGCGATCGATAAGCTGGTCAAGTTCAAGGCTGCCGCAATGGCCGCCGACCCTGGCTGGGGGATGAAGGCTGAGTTCAGCAGAGGATTGCCGGTAATGCTGTCTGGATCGGGATGTGCTGATGCGGAGATTGTGGCAACTTGCCAACTTGCCAGCGTATTGTAGTTCGTCACCATACCCGAGAATGAGCCGTTCGCGGCAACGGTCGAATTATAAAAATCGTTATAATCGCTGGCCGCCCAGTCTAGGTTGTTCGTCGGATTTTCCAGCAACGCGGGAGACATGTTAACGAAAATATTGTTCTTGACGATGAATCCTGGAGTTGGAT